>Ga0114129_10006685_pt1 | contig 16372 bp, 13 predicted proteins | sample RhiMetdeltSRZDD1_FD_80071 | JGI IMG/M metagenome (GOLD analysis project Ga0114129, IMG submission 80071) | Populus rhizosphere microbial communities from Tennessee, USA - Rhizosphere MetaG P. deltoides SRZDD1 (version 2) (version 2) | ecosystem: Host-associated > Plants > Roots > Rhizosphere >... | reverse complement strand
ACCACGACGCTCAAGATCGTCATGGGTCTGCTGCGTGCCGACGCGGGGACGGTCCTCGTGCTCGGTTGTCCCCTGGCCGACCCGGCCTGGCGAGCCCGCACCGGGTACCTGCCCGAGCATCCTTATCTGTACGACTACCTGAGCGCGGCGGAGTACCTCGACTATGTGGGCCGCCTCTTCTCCCTGCCGGCCGCCGTTCGCCGTGAGCGCGCCCTGCGCCTGCTGAAGCTCGTGGGCCTCGAACGCGCGCAGCACCAGGCGCTTCGACGCTTCTCGAAGGGCATGGTCCAACGCGTGGGCATCGCACAGGCACTGATGAACGATCCCGAGCTCGTGGTGCTCGATGAGCCGATGTCGGGCCTCGACCCCCTGGGCCGGCGGCTCGTTCGTGACCTGATCCTCGATCTCAAGGCCGCAGGCAAGACCGTGATCTTTTCGACCCACATCCTGGGCGACGCGGAGGCGCTCTGCGACGAGGTCGCGGTGCTCCGCGGCGGAGAGCTGCTGAAATCGGGCCGCCTCGGCGATATCCTGAAAATCGACATGGCGTACATGGAGCTGCTGGTGTCCGACATCGACGCGGCGGCACTGGACGGCGACGTCCGGGCGCGCCGGCCGGTGGGTGAGCGCTGGCGGCTCGAGGTTGCGACGGCCGCTTTGGGCACCGTGATCGGCTCGGTGGAACGAGCGGGAGGACGCGTGCTCTCGGTCCTTCCCATACGGCAGTCTCTCGAGGAGTACTTCCTGCAGGCCATGGGGTCGGAGGGGCAACATTGGGCCGCGCACGACTGAATCGCGTCCTCGCCGTGGCCGCGAACACGTTCCGGGAGTCGGTTCGCGAGCGCGTGCTCTACAACCTCCTGTTCTTTGCCGTCGTGCTGACCCTCTCGAGTCTCGTCCTCAAGCAGCTGTCCCTGCGCCAGGACGAGAAGATCGTGAAGGACGTCGGCCTGGCCGCCATGGACTTCTTCGGGACTCTCATCGCCGTCTTCATCGGCGTCGGTCTCGTGAGCAAGGAAATCGAGCGGCGGTCGCTCTACCCGCTGCTCGCCAAGCCTCTCAGCCGCGACGAATTTTTCGTGGGAAAGTTCCTCGGACTGGCGTTCACGCTCCTGGTGAACACCGCCGTGATGACGGCCGGGCTGGCGGTGACGCTCCTCGCCACCGGACGCGCCTTCGACCCGGGGCTGCTCAAAGGGATCATTCCCATCTACCTCGGCTTGATGCTCACCGTGGCGATCGCCCTCTTCTTCTCGACCGTCACCTCGGCAGCGGTGGCCGCTATCGGGACGTTGTGCCTCTGCATCGCAGGTCGGTACTCCGACATCCTGCTGCACATGAAGGCCGATCTGGGAGCGGCGGGCGGGGTGGTGCAGTTCCTGTATTACGTGTTGCCCAACTTCCGCAACTTCGACCTCAAGAGCCAGGTCGTGTACGGTGACCCCGTGGCCTGGTCGATCGTCGGCCAGATCGGCGGATATGCGCTCGTGTACACGGCCGTGGTCATGATCGCGGGCGCCCTCGCGTTCCGCGCGCGCGATTTCGTGTGAAGGCGAAGATCGCCCTCGTCGCCCTCGCCGCCATCGTCCCGTTCTGCCAGCAGCGCATCGATGCGGCTCTTGGCGAGCATCGGGCGACGGAGGAAGCCCTCTACATCTGGTCGGGCAGCTACGTGAAGCGCTTGTCGCCGGGTTTCGAGAACGTGATGGCGGACCTCTACTGGCTGCGGACGGTGCAGTATTTCGGCGGCCAGCGCGTATTCGCAAAGGAAAAGCGCTACGACCTCCTCGAGCCGCTCACGCAGATCACGGTGACCCTCGATCCCCGCTTCGAGATCGCCTACCAGTACGGCGCCATCTTTCTCGCCGAGCCGTGGCCGCGCGGGGCGGACAGGGCCGAGAAGAGCGTCGCCCTGCTGAAGCAGGGCGCCGAAGCCACCGGCTCGTGGCGGCTCCGCCAGTTGGAGGGCTACTTCACGCTCATATTCCTGCATGACGCGCGCAAGGCGGCGGAGATCCTCCTGGAAGCGTCGAAGATGCCCGGCGCGGCCTACTGGCTGAAGACGCTTGCCGCCGACACGTTGGCGCGCGCCGGTGATCGCGAGCTGGCCCGGCGCATCTGGCTCAACATGTACGAGCAGTCGGACCCGGGCGCCATCCGAGCGAACGCCGAATTCAACCTCAAGGCGCTCCAGAGCCTCGATGACCGTGATGACCTGCAGGAGGCCGTCATCGCCTTCGAGGCGGAGACCCGAAGGCGTCCGCGGTCGCTCCGAGAGCTGCCCGAGGTGCGGACGGGGAAGCTCCGGGTCATGGATCCCGTCGGTGTGCCGTACGAATATGACGAAACCTCAGGACTCGTCTCGGTCTCCCAGAAGTCCTCGCTGTGGAGGCGTCCGCGCGAGCATCTCTAGTCTCCCGTCGTCGGCCCCGGGGGCGTCGACCACCACGTGAGCTCCGCGCGCAGCGCGGAGAGTCGCGCGACCGGGCGCATGGCCTCGTCGAGGGACAGGACCACACCGGCCGCGCTCGCGGGAAGGAGACAACCACTCTTGAACCCGAGGCTCATCAGATAGGCAAAGCCGTTCAGCAGCCGCACGCGCGGGGGCTCGAGGCCGAGGTGTCGCCAGGTCTCGGCTAGGCTGTGCCGCACGAGCGCCCAGGGCAGGGCCGAGTCGCCGTCGAAAGCGTCTTTGGCCTCGGCGTCGGGGAAGGCGTCCCAGGGATCGAGCGTCGTACGACAGCGCTCATGATGCAGGAACCGGTATACCGGATACGACAGCATCGTGATCCAGGGCTCGATGGCGACGATGCGGCCGGCCGGCGCGAGGACCCGTGCCGCCTCGCGGAAAAAGCGCGCGGGCCGGGCGAGATGGTGGATGAAGTCGATGCCGACCACGGCGTCGACGCTGCCCGAGCGGATCGGAAGCTGGAGCGCATCGGCGACCAGGCGATTCCACGGCGCGGCGAGCAGGTCGCTCGCCACCCAGCGGAGATCCGGTCGCACGCGAGCGGCGTGGCGGGCAAAGAAGCCGGGTCCAGCCCCTACCTCGAGCACGCGGCTTTCGGGGGGCAACGCGCTGAGCACGCGATCGAACCAAACCTCGTAGACCCGCGCGAGGGTGGGTTTTTCGTCCCACAGGCGCCGATGCTCGATCAGCCGATCGAGGCTCACGCCTGGGCTCCGCCCCGTGGGCGCACGACGAGCCCGAGCAGATACGCGGTCACGCCGATCGTGGTCGCGCCGGAAAGGGCAAGGCCCCAAAGCAGCGCTCGCGGCCGGTACGTCATTTCGATGGTGTGGCGGCCGGAGCCGACGGCCAGCGCGCGGAACACGGCGTTCGCGCGCAGGATCGGCGTGGGCTCCCCGTCGACTGTCGCGCGCCAGCCGGGGTTCCACGCATCCAGGAGCACCACGTAGCCGGGCGCCGACATGTTCGCCTCGATGGCGACGGAATCAGGACGGCGCGACGTCAAGCGCGTCGTGCCCACGGCATCGCGGTCGCGGATAGCGGAGGCGTCGTCCAGGATCACCTCTCGTGTGGGCTCGAAGGTGTCGTCCAGGACGCCCCACATCGCGTCGAGACCTGCCGCTGCCCGCGTGCGTGCTATCGCGTACGTCCGCGGCAGCGTATCGGGTACCGTGTAGACGAGCAGTGGCCTCTGCCACACTCCCGCCACGCGCGCGATCAAGGTCAGCTTTTCGAAGCCGTGCTCGTGGAAGGCGATCACGTGGGTGATGCCCCCGGTCCGCAGCAGGCGATGCAGCGCCTCCCCCTGGAGATCGTGCGCAAGCCAGCTCAACCCCGCGAGGGGACGTGGGTACAGGCCCCGGTAATCGAGGCTCCAGCCGACATCTACGTTCCAGCGGCCCGCCGTCGCCGGTACCAGCGCCATCTGCTGCCCCAGCGCGACCGCCATCTCCTGCGCCAGGCTCTGCGCAGCGGAAGGCCCCCCGAGCTCGCGCCGAAGGGGCGGCGCCTCTGGCTTGGATCGCCGCGGGCCCGTAGCAGGGGCGTCCCCGGCCTTCCGCGTGTAGTCGTATACGAAGACGCGGGCGTCCGGCGTGCGGCGGATGATGTCGACCACCTCCGGACGCATTTCGTAGAGGTTGCGGGACACGACCGGATTGGGATTGTGATGGCGTGCGGCCAGATCTCCCACCGCCAGCAGGGACGCGAGCAGTGCGGTGTGGCCTGGCCGCCGGCGGCGTGCGGCGAGCAGGGCGCCGAGGCCGGCGGCGACGGCAGCGGTGGCGCCGAGCCGCTGCGAGCAGCGCGCCAGCACGGCGCCGGGATCGCTCGCCTTTGGATCGAGGAGTCCCTCCGCGATCCGGCTCGGGGCCACACGCATGGCGGCCACGGCACCCGCCATGGCGAGGACGAAGACCACGAGCCAGGCCAGGACCCACCGCGGCGCGGGCTCGCCTTCGCCACGCCGCCAGCGGTCCAGGCCGTGGGCGGCGAGAAGGCACGCGGCGAAGGCCGCCAGCACCATCGCCTTGATCGGGTAGCGGAATACGCCGAGCAGCGGCAGGACCGTCACCGCCGCCCGGTAGAACGGTGCGTACCGGCCGAGGGCGAACAGCAGCGCGGCCAACACCACCGCGGCGAGGACGAGCGCCTGTCGTGAGCGGACGGGGCCGTGAAGGGCGAGCAGCATCAGCGTCCAGGTGGCGATGCCCAGGTACAAGAAGACGAGGAAGGGCTCGCGTCCCTCGCTGAGGACGGCGCGCCAGGAGGTGCTTAGCGGAAGCGAGCTGAGCCGCGACGGCGTGAACGTGTCCAGCAGCCCGAGCGGATGCATCGACCAGTACGTCCGCGTCACCTCCGGAAGGTCCCAGCGCTGCGCGTCACTCGCCGCCTCCGCCGCGCTCAGCCATACCGCGGCACCAATCCCGACGCCGAGGGCGGCGGCCGCCACGCCGCAGGCCAGGCGACGCAGGTCGTCGCGGATGGCCTCTCGCCGCCACGAGGTGTGGACGACGAGGAACTGGGCGGCGAGGAGCAGCCCCGTCATCGCGGCCAGATCGGCGGAGCCGGCGAGAAGCTGCAGGCCGGCGGCTCCCCCCAGCAGGATGCCATGCCGGAGCGAGGGCCGATCGAACGCTTGATACGCAGCCAGCGCGACCCACGGCATCCAGCAGGCGCTGGCGAAGTGATGCCACAAGTCGAAGAGAGAGATGAACGGCCCCGAGGTGATCCAGAGCGCGCCTGCCGTGAAGCCGGCCAGGGGGGAGAGCCCATGAGCGCGAGCGAGAAGCGCCATGCCGCAACCCGAGAACCAGGCGTGACACGCCACGAACACGGTGTAGTAGGTCCAGGGCATGAGAACCAGGTTCAGCCAGGTGAACGGGTAGAGGACCTGCGAGCTCGGATCGGCGAGGAGCGGCTGGCCGAAGCCGGGCGAGGGGTCCCACACCGGCCAGGAGCCGGCGCCGACCGCGCGCACGAAGGCCTCGATCTGCGGGTGCCAGACGAGATGCACGTCGCGCTTGTAGAAGTACGCCCCGTGGAACAGGAAGTCCCGCAGCAAGAACACGACGATGGCGGCCAGCGCGGTGGGCATCCAGACACCGAACGGGATGCCGCGCCAGCGGGCGAGGGCGCCCCTCATGGCTTGCGGGCGGTGATCAGCAGGGAGCCGGCGATCTCGGAGACCACGGGAACGGATTCCAGGAAACGGCCGAAGGCGGCGACGGCACCGATGGCGACGGCGGGGACCGACGGGTGCACGAAGTCGAACGGGCGCACCGCGACATCCACGAAGCCGGCGCGTCGGAGCGCGCGGCGGGCGGCGAAGCGCGAGAACGCCATCTCATCGGGTGACACCGCGAAATACGGCTTCAGCGCGTTCACGTGGAACATGACGGCGACCTGGGGATTGAGGGCGTTCGGCTCGGCGAACGTGATGAGGCCCCCGGCGCGCAACACGCGGAACGTCTCGACCAGCGAGCGCTCGAGGTCGAGATGATGCAGCACGGAGCTGCCGTAGACCGCGTCGAAGCTGCCCCCACGGTACGGCGTCAGCTCGGCGTTGCCACAGTCGAGGCCGACGTTGGCGGCGGCGGCGAGGCGCGCGCGGGCCTTCGCGAGCAGTTCCTGCGAGAGGTCGAGGCCGTGGATCCGCGCGCCGCACGGCGCCACCTGCGACAGGAATACTCCCGTCCCGCAGCCGAGCTCGAGCGCGCGTTTTCCCGGCGCGAGGCGGCAGTGCTCCACGAACAGCTCGGCACGCCGTCGAGCGCGTACGCGGCCGGCCGGGCTGTCCCAGTTCCACACCACCTCCGCCCGGTCGGCGATCGAGCGATGGAAGGCGATCTCCCGCTGCAGGCGATCGGCGCTCATCTCAGAGGAACTTCAGCTTCCGCGCGGCGAAGGCGCTCATGCGGAGCAGCAGCAGGCCATGGCGCCAGCGAGAGATGTTTGTCTCGCCATACGTGCGCTCGTGATACCGGATGGCCATGTCGACGATCCGAAGGTTGAGCCGAGAGGCGCCGAAGAGCAGATCGAAATCGCCGAACGGATCGAAGTCGCCGAAGAATGCCCGGTTGGCGGCGATGCGCTCGTAGTCTTCGCGATAGAGCGCCTTGGTGCCGCACAGGGTATCGCGTACCTGCTGGCCGAGGAGCCAGGAGAACAAGAAGGCGAAGAACTTGTTGGCGATCAGATTGAGGAAGCGCATGGCGCGGCCTTCCATCGGATAGACCAGGCGTGACCCGTTCACCATCTCGCCCTTGCCTTGCACCAGGGCGTCGACGAACTTCGGTACGTCCTCCGGGGCCACCCCCATGTCGGAGTCGAGGATGAGCACGACCTCGCCCCGGGCCTTCTCGAACCCCACGCGCACGGCGTCGCCTTTGCCCTTCCCCGGCTGCTTGAAGAACCGCCACGGCTTGTCCGGGTTCTCCGCGATGACCTGCCGCAGCACCGCCTCCGTATCGTCGTTGGAATTGCCTTCGACGAAGAGGAACTCGCTGTTGGGGCCGAGCGGGGGCAGCCGGTTGACGAGCGAGCGCACGTGGCCCGCCTCGTTGCGGCACGGGATGATGACGCTGGTGCTCGGCTGCGACGGCCGCGACCCGGCGAAGATGTGCGGGGCCGGCCGCGCGACGATGCCGTACATGAGCGACAGCCATTCGAACCCGGGCAGATGCCCGACGTAGCGGTTCAGCAGATCCGACACGAGCGGCAGGTAGCCGGGGCAGACGATCTGGTAGTCGTCCCGTACGACCTCGTAGTCGGCCAGCGACAGCATGTTCCGCACCTCTTCCGGTGGGAGCCAGGCGTCGGGGGGTGGCTGATACTTGAGGCCGGTCCACTCGGCCAGCTTGAGCAGGGGCTGCCAGAGGCGGCTGTAGCTATAGATGAAGATGCGCGTCCGCGCGTGGCACACGGACCGCAGCGCCTGCAGCGTCCGCTGGACGTCGGTGAAGTGCGTGACGACGTTGACGAGGACGATGGCGTCGAAGGGGCCGCCCACCTGCGCGAGCAGGCGCAGGTCGCCGCCGTCGCCCTCGAAGAAATGCAGTGGCCCCTTGTGCCGTTCGCGGGCCACGGCGATCGCCCGCGACGACACGTCGATGCCGACGCCGTACGCCGGTCGGAGCGCGCTCAGGAGGTGCCCGGTGCCGCAGCCGATGTCGAGGACCCGCTGGCCGATGGGGATGCGCGCCTGGAGCAGCCGCGTCAAGTAAGAGTAGTAGTAACCCCGCGCCTGGCGCGCCCGCTCGATCCCGTCGTGGTTTTCTTCGTAGAATTGGCGGACCGCATCCAGGATAGGGTCACGGGCGGACGGCGGGGTCAGGACGGGCGCTGCCGATACCACTCGATCGTCCTCTGCAGGCCTTCTTCGAAACGCGTCTGCGCTCGGAATCCGAAGAGCCGCTCCGCCCGCGAGGTGTCGAGGCAGCGGCGGGGCTGTCCGTCGGGTTTGCTGGCATCCCAACGGATCGTGCCGGCATAACCCATGAGCCGCGCGATCAGCAGGGCGAGGTCACGGATCTTGATCTCGAAACCAGCGCCGATGTTCACCGGATCCGGGCCATCGTAGCGCTCCGTGGCGAGAACGACGGCGCGCGCCGCATCCTCGACGTACAGGAACTCCCGCGACGCCGTGCCCGTCCCCCATACCTCGATCGCGTCGCGGCCGGCATCTTGCGCTTCCTTGACTTTGCGGATGAGGGCCGGGATCACGTGCGACGAGGCCGGATCGAAGTTGTCCCCCGGGCCGTAGAGATTCACCGGCAGCAGGTGCACCGCGTTCATCCCGTACTGCTGCCGATACGCCTGTCCCTGTACGAGCAGCATCTTCTTGGCGAGGCCGTACGGCGCGTTCGTCTCCTCGGGATAGCCGATCCAGAGGTCCTCCTCGCGGAACGGCACGGGCGTGTGTTTGGGGTACGAGCAGATGGTGCCCACCGACACGATCTTGCCGACCTTCTGCCGGCGGCACTCCTCGATGAGTTGCACGCCCATCATCAGGTTGTCATAGAAGTACAGACCGGGGTTCTCCCGGTTCGCACCGATCCCGCCCACGCGGGCGGCGAGGTGGATGACGACGTCCGGGCGGTGATCGGCGAGAAGCCGCTGGGCCGCTCCCGGTTGGACGAGGTCGTAGTCCTGCCGCCTCGGAACCACGACGTCGGCGCCGCGGCCGCGGGAGAGCTCCTCGACCACGTGACTTCCCAGGAACCCCGAGCCGCCTGTGACGATCACCTTCCTGCCCGCGAGGTCCATGGCCAAACCCGCACAACTTACTGCAATTGATCGAGTTGCGCAAGTCGCAAGTCATTGGAAAAACCAGTAGTAGAAAACCGCGTAGCGCCCCTTGAGCTCGAGACGGGTGCGTTCGGCGCCCAGCAGAGAGCCATCGATGCGGAAGACCTGCTCGTCCCAGCCCGCCTTCGGCTGGAATCGGATCTGCTGATACGGCGCCCCTTCCACGTTGACGAAAAGCGCGGCCTCCGGGATGTCGAGGTGGAAGGCGCTGGTGCCGCGCGGCCGGAGAACCCTGACCTCCGGCACTCGCGTGGTCCTCAGGACGACGATCAGATCGCGCCCGCGGACCGCCTTTACTGTGAACGACTCGCCGCCCAGGATCGCACGGCCACCGTCGATGACCTTCGGGCCGGGACCCGGATAGATCGCCGCGAGCAGCGTGCCGTTCAGGCGCAGATCGCCGGCCCTCGAGGTGAACGTGTAGTCGTGCTCCCGCTCGTCGCGCCCGTCGCCGATATTGAGCGAGTCGACCGCGGTCAAGCCGCGCACGCGCTCGATGGCACCGGGGGAGTAGAGCCGGCGGTTCTGTCCGACGAGGTCGTACCGCATGCGATACAGGACGATATCGTCGCCGAAGCTGCTCGTCTGGTAGAGGGGCGGCGCGATCACGAGCTCCACCATGGTGGGCGACGACTCGTGAGTGGCGACTGTGGTCAGCAGGTACTCCGGACGCTCCGTCGGTTCGAGCCGCCCGAGCGCTTCGAACGTGCTCATCTCGCGCTCGGCCGTGCGGCCGCCGAAGAAGGCAGGGGACGTCACGCCGTGCAAGTTGAGGTTGCGATGTCGGGTCAAATACTCGACGCTCGTCGCGAGGTTCGCAATACGCACGCCGGACGGCAGATGGCGGGTGATCCACTGCGCGGCGGCCACGTCGCGCCGGTACACCTCGCCCGCCATCTCGCCGTACAGGGCGGCGAATCGAGCCGTCGAGAGGAAGCCGAGGGTGGCCAGCAGGAGTGCGCCGGCGGTGAACAGCCGGCGCTCGAGGGCAGCGTCGTCGCGGGCAAGGCGTCGCGTCAGCACGCCCAGGCCGACGGCTACGAAGGCGTGGAGCGGCGGGAACGACCACAGGAGATACCGGTTGAAGTGGACGCCCATGAAGAGATTCGGCGACACGAGCACGATCGTGGCCGCCGTCGCGACCGCCCAGGCGAGGACGGCCCGCCGACGCGCGGGCTCCACCGTCACCACGGCCAGGACCACGAGCAGCAGCGCCAGCGGTGGGAAAAAGAAAGGCGCCCAGCCCTTGGCGAAGCCAATCGAAGCACCGGAGGGATAGAGGCCGAGCAACAGGCCGCGTACGACGTCGACGAGGTACTCGCTGACCAGGGCCATCGTGTCGGCCAGGCTGTAGTTGGCGAGCAGCGACTTGTCGACGACAGAGGTGCTGACCCACGAGCCCGTGAGCGCGCGGTAGAGCACGATCACGGCCGCACCCACCGCCACGGGCAGGGCCATCCAGCGCGCGCGGCGGTCGCCGGGCCACAAACGGGACGAGGCGGCGCCGAGGAGGAGCGCGATCGGAAAACCTTCGGGCCGGGTGAGGGCCAGCACGGTGGCGGCGGCGGTCACGCCCTTGGGGGAGCCCGCCACCAGGCGCTCCGTGAGCCAGAGGAAGAGCGTCATGAAGGCGGCGATGTCGGAGCCGTAGAGGAACCCCCACACCACCGGCCCACCGAGGAGCACCAGCGCGCCCGCCAGAAGCGCCTCCCGGTCGGCGGCGAGGTGGGCGGCGAGACGATAGGCCAGGCGCGCCGCAATGGCGTAGAGCACCGCGCCGGTCAAGATCGCGAACGCGACGAGGCCCTCGCCGCGGATACCGACCGCCTCCGCGACCCCGAGGACGACCGTGAACAGCAGGCTCGTGGCGCCCGTCGACGCCGCCTCGCCGGCGTTGTACTGGAACGGGTGCCCTTCGGCGAGCGCGCGGGCGTACTGGCAGACGAGATAGAGATCGACAACCTGCGGCACGAAGTGGCCTTCGGTCGCCGCCAGCATGGATCCGAGGAAGAGGGCGACGACGCCGACCGCACCATAGGTCAGCCACCGCCGATGTCGTCCGTGCTCGTCCGGTGCCTCCGCCTCTGACATCGGCGGATGATACTGCGAAGCCTGGCGGCGGGCGGACCTTCAGTGGAGAATACTCGCGCGAATGGTTCAACTCGGCCTGCCGGAGCCGCTCTGGCTCACCCTGGCGGTGGCGCTCGGCCTGATCATCGGCAGCTTCGCCAACGTCTGTATCCATCGTCTCCCCCTCGAGGAGTCGATCGTCTTCCCGCGCTCGCGCTGCCCGCGGTGCCGGACCGTCATCGCCGCCCGCGACAATGTCCCCCTCCTGAGCTGGCTCGTTCTGCTCGGCCGATGCCGCGTCTGCCGCGGGCCGATCCCGGTGCGCTATCCGCTGGTGGAAGCGGCGAACGGGGCGTTGTACGGGGGCGTCGCCGTCTTTTGGGGACCGACATCGCAGGCGGTCGCCATGATGGCGTTCGTGACGGCGCTGCTCGTGCTGGCCTTCATCGACCTCGACCACCAGATCCTGCCCGATGTGATCACGCTGCCGGGCATCGTGGCCGGTCTCGCCTACGCCCTCCTCCCCGGGCCGCCTCTGCCGCTGGCGTCCGGGTTCGCCGCCGCCGGAGGTTATCTATCGTTCATGGCGCTGGCCGTGACCTGGCAGAAGCTGAGGGGGCGCGAGGCGCTGGGGCAGGGCGATTGGAAGCTCGCGGCCATGCTGGGGGCGTTCTTCGGCCCCGACAAGCTGATGTTGACAGTGTTCCTGGCCACGGTCGCGGGATCGATCATCGGCCTGGGCGAGATGGCGTTCAAGGGCCGCGGCCTGCAGCACAAGCTGCCGCTCGGCACGTTCCTCTGCTTCGCCGCGATCGTGGTGTTGTTCGTCGGCGACCGGCTCGTGGACTGGTACCGCAGCCTGTTGTTCCTGGGGGTGTGACGTGGGCCGACGCGGCGCCCGTCTGCTCGTCGCCGGCTGCCTCGCACTGCTGGCGGCGCTCGAGCTCGAAGGGCTGGCGCGCGTCCTCCGCGAGCACGACGAGATGTGGAGCCGCGTGCGCGAGGAGGTCGCGTCGCACCGTGAGGTGATCACCTCCATCCTCGCCGCCGGCCGCGCGGAGTCGCTGCGGGAGGTCTACGCCGCGCTCCCCGCCGGTGTCGCCGCCGAGCTCGAGATCTTCGACGCCAACGGCGTCCGCCTCCAGGCCTATCCCGCGCCTTCCGGCCTCAACGACTGGCCCACGGCGGCCGACGTCGCCAGCATCCAGCGCGGGACCGTGACGACGCGGCCGGTCGCCGGCCCCCCGGCGCGCGTCGTCACCTATCTCGTCGTGCCGTGGCTCGGCCGTCCCGCGATCCTCCGCCTGGCCTCGCCGACTGTCGACCCCATTCTCGAGCCCGCCGACCGCGTACCCGTGCTGCGCCACGGGGCGGCCCTCCTCCTTCTGCTCGTCGTGGCCCTGCTGGCCCTCCTGCCGCCGGGCAGCCACCCCGGCGAGGGCGCCGGGGGCGCAGGGGCGCTGCGTGCCTACGAGGAGGCGATGGGGCGGCTGCAGGCGCAGGGCCAGGCGCGGTCCTTCCAGCACGAGCAGGAGCGGCAGCGTCTCCGGTCCGAGCTCGACGACAAGGATGCCATGGCGCGGGCGGGCGAGCTGACCTCCGGCATCGTGCACGAGGTCCGGAACGGGCTGGCCACCATCGTCGGCTACGCCCAGCTCATCGAACGCGGCGGTGTGGGAGAGGCGGCGGAGTCGGCCCGGCAGATCCGCGACGAGTGCGCCACCCTCGAGACTGTCGTCCGGCGCTTCGTCGACTTCGTGCGTACCGAGGACCTGCACCTCGCCCCCTTCGATCTCGGGCGCATGCTCGCGCGCGTGGCGGCGCGCGAGGGGCGGGCGAGGGTGGGAGGCACGGTCGTGCTCCCCGAGCCGCAGCCCGTCCTCTCACTGGTCGGCGACGAGGAGATGCTCGAGCGGGCTTTCGAGAACCTGGTGCGCAACGCACGCGCCGCCGCCGGCGAAGGCGGGCACGTGTGGATCGACATCGCAGAGACGGCCGACGACGTGATCGTGGGCGTGGCCGACGACGGGCCGGGCATGCCGGTCGAGCAGCGCGTGGCGATCCGCCCCTTCACGACGTCCAAGGGCGGCCTCGGCCTCGGCCTGGCCACGGCCCTCAAGATCGTGCGCCTGCACGGCGGCGAGATCGTGCTCGGCGAGCGTCGGCCTCACGGCCTGGAAGCGGCGGTACGCCTGCCGCGCGCTTTTCCTCTGCCCGGGTCGGGTGTAGGCTAACCTCTGATGGCGGTGGAGCCCGTTCGAATCTGCCCGGCCTGCGGGAGCCGCAACAAACCAGCCTGGGAGTTCTGCGTCCGTTGCGGCGAGACGCTCGAGGACGTCCCGACTGCGGCCGTAGACGTGGCCGAGGCCGCGCCCGACCGGACCCCCGAGCCGGATGACGTCGAGGAAACCGGGACCGAGATCGAGGGCGAGCCCTCACGCTTCGGAGCCGGCGCCATTCTGCAGACGCTGGCTGTCCTCGCCGGGTGTGTGCTGCTCTTCGTCCTCGTCTCCCGTTTCAGCGGCGACAGCGACGGCAACAGGAGCACGGGCCTCTTCGCCCTGCCCGAGCGGCCCACGGAGCCGCCGCCGTCGCGGGCCCCCGTCCGACGGCCGGGCCAGGAGAGCTTCGAGACCGGCCGGCTGCTGTTCGATCGCGGCGATCTCGAGGGAGCCGTGCGGGCCTTGGCGGAGGCGGTGGCGGCCGATCCGAACGATCCCTCCTACCGGCAGATCTATGGCCGCGTCTTGTGGGCCTCTGGCGACCTGACGCGCGCGATCGAGGAGCTCGAGGCCGCGGTCCGCATCGGGCCCACGGTGGTCACCTATCGGACGGAGCTGGCGCGGGTTCTCGCCGCGTCGGGCAACCTCGCGCGGGCGGTTCGGGAGTACGAGGAGGCGGTAGGCCTGGTGCCGCCCACCGGCGAGTCCCTCCAGACCCTGGCCGCGCTCTACGCGCGTGCGGGGAACCGTCAGGGCGCCGTCTCCGCCCTCCGTCGGGCCGCGGATCTGCGACCCGGCGATGCCGTCGTCCTGACCGAGCTCGGCTACGCCTTCGAAAAGGCTGGTGACCGGGGGGCGGCGATCGACGCATACACCAAAGCGCTCGACCGTGTGCCCAGCGCAACCATCACCCGCGGCCTCCTGTCGGAGGCGCTTCTCCAGCAGGGGCGGTCCGGCGAGGCGGTCGACCTGCTGCGCACCGGCGTCCGGGACAATCCGAACTCCCCGCTCCTCCATCGCGCGCTGGGAAGCGTGCTCGAGCGCACGGGACAGATCGCCCAGGCCGTGGAGGCGTATCGCGAATACGCGCGGCTCGCGCCGAACTCGCCCGACTCGGCCAAGATGCAGGAGCGGGCCAGCCGCCTGGCCGCCTCCCTCGGCGCGTCCTGACGACCATGCGTGCCATCGCCCTCGCGCTCGTGGCCAGCCTCGCGGCAGGAGCCGCCGTCGCGGAGAGCCTCGGCGAGTACGCCGCCCGCGAGAAGCAGAGGAAGGAAAGGGAGAGGGACGCCGCCAGGCCGCCGCGCGTCTTCACCGACGACGATCTCAAGAAGGATAAGCCGCCCGCCACCGAGGGCGGGAACGCGGCGGGCGCGCCCGAGGCGACCTCGTCCGGGGAAACGGGAACGTCGTCGGTCGGGGACCGCGCCGACGAGGCGAACCCGCAGAAGGGGGAGTGGCAGCAGCGCGCGAAGGCCACGGCGCAGGAGCTCGCCGAAGCCAAGGCCGCCCTGGCCAAGGTCCAGGCTCGCCTCGACCAGCTGAAGTCGCCGTTCCGCGCGACGAATCCCTACGGCCACGGGAACCCGGAGGTGCCGGTGGCGGAGCAGGAGCTCGCCCAGGTACAGCAGCGTCTCGCCGAGGCGGAGAAGGCCCGCGCCGACTTCGACCGCGAGGTGGCCGAAAGCCGCATTCCGTCCCGCTGGTTGCAAGAGCCGTAACCGCCAGCATGAGCGACGTCCTCGTCGTCGAAGACAAGGAGTCGCTCCGCGAGATGCTCCGCAAGACGCTGGAGGCGCGGGGCTGGGGGGTGCGCGAGGCGGGTGACGCCTACGAGGCACGCCGCCAGCTGCACCAGGCGAAGTTCATGGCCGTGCTCACCGACCTGCGCCTGCCCGGCGGGAGCGGCTTCGACGTGCTGGCCGCCGCCCGCGACAGTGACGCCGATCTTCCCGTCATCGTCATGACCGCCTTCGGCACCGTCGAGGAGGCGGTGCGGGCGATGAAGGAAGGCGCCGCCGACTTCCTCACCAAACCCGTCGACACCGACCACTTGCTGCTCCTCCTCGACCGCGCCACCGAGCGGCGGCGATTGGCCACCGACTATCTACTATTGAAGGAAGACTACCAGCGCCGCCTCGGCATCTCGCGGGTGCTCGGCGAGGATCCGGCCTGGAAGGAGACGCTGCTGGCCGTGCAACGCGCGGCGGCCACCGACGCCACCGTCTTGTTCCTGGGCGAGAGCGGCACCGGGAAAGAGCTCCTGAGCCGGGCGCTGCATCAGCTCTCGCCGCGCGCGAAGGGCCCGTTCGTCGCCATCAACTGCGCGGCCATTCCCGAGAACCTCATCGAGAACGAGCTCTTCGGCCACGAGAAGGGGGCCTATACCGGCGCCACCGCGCGCAAGGCGGGCAAGGCCGAGCTCGCGCATCACGGCACGCTCTTCCTCGACGAGATCGGCGACCTGCCGCTCGCGCTGCAGGCCAAGATCCTGCGCCTGGTGCAAGAGCGCCAGTTCGAGCGCGTGGGCGGCGTGCAGACCCTGAGCGTCGACGTCCGGCTGGTGGCCGCCACGAACCGCGCGCTCAAGGAGGCGGTGGCGCGGAAGGAGTTCCGCGAAGACCTGTACTTCCGCCTGTCCGTCCTCGAGATCTCGATACCGCCGCTCCGTCGGCGGCGTAGCGACATCCTGCTGCTGGCCGCCGCTTTCCTCGAGCGGTACGCGCGCGAGCTGGGGCGCAAGGACCTGCGCCTGTCCGACGAGGCGCGGGCCGCGCTGCAGGAACACCCGTGGCCCGGCAACGTGCGCGAGCTGCAGAACTGCATCGAGCGCGCGGCCATCCTCTGCGACGGGGTGCTGATCCTGCCCGCGCACCTGCGCCTCACCGCGCCCGTCGGCGGCCCGTCCCTGGCCGATCTGTTCGACCTCTCCGGTCCGTTGCCCGAGGTGGTGCGCCGCGCCACGGAGAGGATCGAGGATGAGGCGATCCGCCTGGCCCTGGAGGCCACTGCCGGCGACCGTGTGGCCGCCGCCGAGAGGCTCGGAATCAGCGCGTCGACGCTGAGCCGTCGCTTGCGCAAGGACTGATGGTGCGCGCGTGAAGGCTCGTGTCTTCGGCGGCCTTCTGGCTCTGCTGGTCCTGGGCGCGTCGACGTACCTGATGCGGGTGGGTCGTCCCCTCGAGTACGTGGGCGGCCTCACGGACGAGTGGTTCCCGATAGGCTGCAACCTGGCCGTTCATCAGACGATGGGCCTCGGAAAGGAGCCGATCGTGCTCCGGCCTCCGGGTTACCCGGCCTT
>Ga0114129_10006684_pt1 | contig 16377 bp, 7 predicted proteins | sample RhiMetdeltSRZDD1_FD_80071 | JGI IMG/M metagenome (GOLD analysis project Ga0114129, IMG submission 80071) | Populus rhizosphere microbial communities from Tennessee, USA - Rhizosphere MetaG P. deltoides SRZDD1 (version 2) (version 2) | ecosystem: Host-associated > Plants > Roots > Rhizosphere >... | reverse complement strand
GGCGGGGATGGCGCACGACGACCTGGACGTCATCGATGGTCGTGACATCGCCGGTCTGCACGTTCGTCCACCGCGCGCCCGACTGACGCGCGGTGTCCGCGAGGGCCCGCCGGACCGCAAGCGGTGGTACGGGTATCCCCTCCCACAGATCGAGGGGACGGAACTCTCGGACGATCGCCGCCGCACCGCCGATATGATCGAGATCGCCGTGCGTGACGGCCACCGAGTCGATCCGCCGGAGGCCGGCGTTGCGAAGAACCGGCGCGACGACGCGGTCGCCGATGTCGTACGAGGCCGCGCCGGTGAGGCCGCCGGCGTCGACGAGCAGCGTGGCGCCGCGCGGAAAGCGTACGAGCGCGGCGTCGCCCTGCCCGACATCGATGAACGTCACATGCAGGTGGCCGTCGCCCTGCGACCACCGGGCGAGCTCCGGCGCGGCGACGATCCAGAACGCGGCGGCGACCGCCGCGACGCCGCTGCCCCATCGGACCGATCGAACGAGGCGCCCTTCCCCGCTGCCGAGCGTCCGGACTTTCCAGCGCCAGAGCGCCCAGGCGGTCACCAGCCCCGTGTAGTAGACGGCTATCGGAAACCAGTGCGGAGGCGCCACGCGCCAGGTCAGAAACGGCGCAACGTCCAGCAGATCGGCGGAGCGAACCAATCCTTCGGCGCTCATATGCGCCAGCCATCCGACCGCCGCGGCGAGCTTCGAAGACGCGAGCGATACAGGGACGACCGTCATGCCGGCAATCTGTGCCACCGCCATCAGCGGGATCGCGGCGAAATTGAGCACGAGCCCCGCGAACGTGACGCGGGAGAAGAGAAAGGCAGAAACTGGAAGCAGCGCCGCCTCGGCGGCTACCGACGCCGTGAGCATCGTGGCGAGCGGAAAAATCGCTCTGGGAACGTTGCGCAGCGGGACGGACGGAACCGCGAACAGAATCGCCGCAGTGGCGCCGAAGGTCAGAAGAAATCCTGCATCGACGGCTGCCAGCGGCTGCGCGGCCACCAGCAGACCGGCGACGAGGGCCAGTACGTTCGCGGGCGGGCCGCGGAGATCGATGGCGCGCGCCGCGAAGTAGACGACCGCCATCAGCGTGGCGCGGTTGACCGACGCGCCGCCGCCCACGAGGTAGCCGTACGCGAGCAGCGCGGCAATCGCCGTCGTCATTGCCGCACGGCCAAGAACACCGGCGATGCGAAACCCAATCAGCGCGAGCCCGGCGAGGATGGCGATGTTGCCACCCGAAATGGCAATGACGTGATACGTCCCAGCCTCCTGCAATCGCCTCTGCACCTCATCGTCCAAGCCCGCGCGATCGCCGAGCACGATGGCCGAGACGATGGCCGCGGACCGTGGGCTCCAGCGCCCGACTGCCGCCGCTATCGAGCGGCGGACGAAAGCACGGACGTCCCCGGCGCGCTCGGAAAACCAGCCCCCCCTCGCAATGACCTCGACGAGCGTGCCGCTCTTCACGGATCCGACGAGCGTGGTGCCGCGCCGTGCGAGTGCCCGCTCCTCGTCCGGCACACCGGCATCCAGATATCGCGAAGGGCGGCGGAGCAACGCGGGGACGCGGACGGTGCGACCGGCTCGCCACTGGCTGGAGAGATCGGCGGCAAGCGAGCCGCTGACGGTCAGCAGCACGCCGCCGCGAACAAAAGCGGGACCTGAAAGGTCGGGCCTACGTACGTCAATGGAATGGACCTCAACCCGGATCGAGGCGCTGCCGTCGGGACGAGGCGACGCGTCGGTTCGCAGAACGCCGGTGAGGGTGACGAACGCGCTGTCGTCCTCAGGAACCGCGCGGCCCGCGCGCTGCGACTCTTCGCGTTGTTCGCGCGCCAGCTCTTCGAACGCGATCCGAAGCGATGGGCGCCAGGCCCGCTGCCATGCGTCGACAGCGAGGATCGCTCCGCCGGCGAAGAACGCGAACGCCACTGAGGCCGCGAGCGCCAAGGCGTGTGCGCGCCTCCACGCCCAGACTGCGACGGCCGCAGCGCCGGCGAGCGCGGTGAACGCTATTAATAAAGGTAGCGACGGAACGAGCAGCCCGAAGGCGGAACCGGCGAGCAGTGCAAGGGCGGGGAGGGCGGCGGCATTTTGCATGCGCCGCCGGAGTGCAAGGTCCGGGACAGGTATGGAACCTCGAAGACACGAAGGTCACGAAGCCTTTTCATTCGAGTACTTTGTGCCGTCTTCGTGTGCTTCGTGTCTTCGTGGTCGCAGGTTAACGCGTTGCAGAAATTGCCGTGCGGCTACACCGAGCCCGCAGCAATTCCTGCGTAGTAGTCCTGGAGCGCGCGGACGCCGACGCCGTGCTCGCGCATCGCGCGAATGGCGCTGACCGCGGCCGCCGCGCCGGTCAGCGTCGTGATGCACGGCACCTCGTGCATCATCGCCGCGCGCCGGACCGTGCGGTCGTCGAAGAACGACTCGCGGCCGAGCGGCGTGTTCACCACGAGATCGACCTTGCGGTTCACGATCTCGTCGGCAATGTTGGGACGCCCCTCGTTCACCTTGAAGACCACGTCGACGTCGAGTCCGTAAGCGCGCAGGTAGGCGGCCGTGCCGCGCGTGGCGATCAGCCGGAAGCCGAGCTCCGCCAGATCGCGCGCGATCGGCAGCAGGTTCGCCTTGTCGTCGTTGTTGACGCTCACGAACGCGGTGCCGTGCTCCGGCAACCGCTGCCCGACAGCGAGCTGCGCCTTCGCGAACGCGACGCCGAAGCTTTGCGATCCGCCCATCACTTCGCCGGTCGACTTCATCTCCGGACCGAGAATCGTGTCGACTCCGGGGAAGCGCACGAACGGGAACACCGGGCTCTTGACGAAGACACCGGCGACCTCGAGATCTTTCGTGAGTCCGAGCTCGGCCAGCGTCCGGCCGGCCATCACCTTGGCGGCGATTTTCGCCAGCGAGACGCCCGCGGCCTTCGACAGGTAGGGCACGGTGCGCGAGGCTCGCGGGTTCACCTCGAGCACGTACACCACGTCGTCTTTCGTTGCGAACTGGACGTTCATCAGCCCGACGACGTTGAGCGCGCGCGCGATGCGGCGGGTGTAATCGCGAATCGTCGCGAGATGCCGCTCGGGGCAGATGAAGGGCGGCACGACGCAGGAGCTGTCGCCGGAGTGGATACCAGCCTCTTCGATGTGCTCCATGATGCCGCCGATCACCACCGCACCGGTTGCGTCGGCCACGGCATCCACGTCGAACTCGAACGCGTCCTCGAGAAACTTGTCGACGAGGACCGGATGCTCGGGCGACGCGTCCACGGCCTGCGTCATGTACCGATCGAGCGCGCCCATGTCGTAGACGATCGCCATCCCGCGTCCGCCGAGCACGTACGACGGGCGGACGACGAGCGGGAATCCGATGGCGCGGGCGACCTCGCGCGCTTCTTCGCGCGACGTGGCCGTGCCGCTCGCGGGCTGCGTGATCTGGAGCTCGGAGAGCAGCGCGGCGAATCGCCGGCGATCTTCCGCCAGGTCAATCGAGTCCGGCGAGGTGCCGAGAATCTTCACGCCGGCGTGCTGAAGCGCCAGGGCGAGCTTGAGCGGCGTCTGACCGCCGAACTGCACCAGGCACGACACGTCGCCGCCGGCCGCGCGTTCGGTCTCGATCACCGACATGACGTCTTCGAACGTCAGCGGCTGGAAGTACAGCCGGTCGGCCGTGTCGTAATCGGTCGACACCGTCTCCGGGTTGCAATTGATCATCACCGTCTCGAGGCCTTCCTCGCGGAGCGCGAAGGCCGCGTGACAGCAGCAGTAGTCGAACTCGATCCCCTGGCCGATCCGGTTTGGACCGCTGCCGAGAATCACCACCTTGTTGCGGCTGTTCGGGTTCGACTCGCAGACCGGCTCGTACGAGCTGTACAAGTATGGCGTGAACGATTCGAACTCGGCCGCGCACGTGTCGACGCGCTTGTAGACCGGCGCGAGGCCCTGCGACACGCGCCGCTCGCCCACGGCGCGCTCGCCAACGCCCGCGGCCAGCGCGAGCTCGGCGTCGCCGAACCCGGCGCGCTTGAGGCGACGCATCTTCCCGGGGGTGAGCGAGTCGAGGCCGCCGGCGGCAAGCTCCTGTCGCATCTCGACGAGCTCGGCGAACTGCCGCAGAAACCAGCGGTCGATTTTCGTGATGTCGTGGATCTGATCGACGCTCCACCCGCGGGTGAGCGCGCGGAACAGATCCCACATCCGCCGATCGCTCGGAACCGCCAGGCGCTTTCGCAGCGCCGTCTCGTCCTCGCCCGGGTCGTTCGCGCCTGCGAACAGCAGACCGCTGCGGCCGAGCTCGAGCGAGCGAACGCCCTTCATGAACGCTTCCTTGAAGGTGCGGCCGATGGCCATCGCTTCACCGACCGATTTCATCTGCGTCGTCAGCGTCCGATCGGCCTGCGGGAACTTCTCGAAGTTCCAGCGCGGGATCTTGACGACGACGTAGTCGATCGTCGGCTCGAACGAGGCGGGGGTGACGCGCGTGATGTCGTTGGGGATTTCGTCGAGGTGATAGCCGAGCGCGAGCTTGGCGGCGATTTTTGCGATCGGGAAACCGGTTGCCTTCGACGCGAGCGCTGAGGAGCGCGACACTCGCGGGTTCATCTCGATCACGACCATCCGCCCGTTCGCCGGGTTGACCGCGAACTGAATGTTCGAGCCGCCGGTCTCGACGCCGACCCGGCGGATGATCTTGCGCGCGGCATCGCGCATGCGCTGATATTCCTTGTCCGAGAGCGTGAGGATCGGCGCGACCGTGATGCTGTCGCCGGTGTGCACCCCCATCGGGTCGATGTTTTCGATCGAGCAGATGACGACGAAGTTGTCGGCGACGTCGCGCATCACCTCGAGCTCGAATTCCTTCCAACCGATCACCGATTCCTCGACGAGCACTTCGTGCACCGGGCTCAGGTCGAGGCCGCGGCCGGCGAGCTCCTTGAATTCCTCGATGTTGTAAGCGATGCCGCCGCCGACGCCGCCGAGCGTGAACGACGGGCGGATGACGAGCGGGAAGCCGAGCGTTTTCGCCAGCTCGATCGCTTCCTGGAGGCTGCGCGCCAGGCCGCTCTGCGGCACGTCGAGGCCGATCGACCGCATGGCGTCCTTGAAGAGCTGTCGATCCTCGGCGACCTTGATGGCTTCGATCTGCGCGCCAATCAACTTGACGTTGTACTTGTCGAGCGTGCCCGCGCTTGCCAGATCGACCGCCAGGTTGAGCGCGGTCTGGCCACCGACCGTCGGCAGGAGCGCGTCGGGGCGCTCGCGGGCGATGATGGCCGCGAGAAAATCAGGAGTCAGCGGTTCGACGTAGGTGCGATCGGCCAGCTCCGGGTCGGTCATGATCGTCGCCGGATTGCTGTTGACGAGCACGACTTCGAGCCCTTCGGCGCGCAGTGCCTTACACGCCTGCGATCCGGAGTAGTCGAACTCGCACGCCTGGCCGATGACGATCGGACCCGAGCCGATCACGAGAACCCGCTTGATGTCGGTACGTTTAGGCATTCAAGTAGGCCCGACCTTCAGGTCGGGCGCTCACCGTCTGTCCTCGATCAATTTAATGAAGTCACGAAACAGATAGTCCGCATCGTGCGGCCCTGGAGACGCTTCCGGATGGTATTGCACGCAGAACACCGGCCGCTCCTTGTGCCGCAGTCCTTCCACGGTCCCATCGTAAAGATTCAGGTGCGTCACTTCGACATTGGACGGCAGCGATTGCGGATCCACGGCAAAGCCATGGTTCTGTGACGTGATCTCGATCTTCCCGGTCTCGAGCTTCTTGACGGGATGATTCGCACCGCGGTGGCCGAATTTCAGCTTGAACGTCTTGCCGCCCATCGCCAGACCGAGGATTTGATGGCCGAGGCAGATGCCGAACACCGGCGTGTTCGACTCGACCAGTGTCTTCGCGTTCTCGATCGCGTACGGCAGCGCCGCTGGATCGCCGGGGCCATTGCTGAGGAAGACGCCATCGGGGTCGGTCGCCAGCAGCTCCGTCGCCGGAGTACCGGCGGGAAACACCCGCACGTCGCAACCGTGCGCGCTCAGTCGCCGCATGATGTTCCACTTCATCCCGAAATCGTACGCGGCAATCTTCAGGCGCCGCTTGGCGCGCTTCTCAGGCACGATGCCGAACTCATCCGGATCCTCTTCGGGCCAGTCGAATGCCTCCCCGGTCGTCACGCCGCGGACCAGATCCGATCCCTCCATCTGCGGAATCGATTTCGCGCGCTCGACGAGCGCGACCGGATCCAGATCGCTGCCGGTCGCGACCACGCCGCGCATGACGCCGCTCGACCGCAGCAGCCGCGTGAGCGCGCGGGTGTCGATGTCGGCAATCGCGACGATGCCGTGGCTGGCGAGATAGTCGCGGAGCGTGCCTTCGGCGCGCCAGTTGCTCGCGACCGGCGACTCGTCGCGAATGATGAAGCCCGCGACCTGCGGCTTTCGCGACTCGACGTCATCGGGCGATACGCCGTAATTGCCGATCTCGGCGCAGGTCATCGTGACGATCTGCCCGGCGTACGACGGGTCGGTGAGGATTTCCTGATAGCCGGTGAGGCTCGTGTTGAACACGACCTCGCCGCGCGCCTCGCCTTCCGCGCCGGCCGCGACGCCGCGATAGATCGTTCCGTTTTCCAGCGCTAACAGTGCTTCAGGCATGGTCCTTCGGACCCGGCTCGAAGGCGGGTCCAGAGAGCAAGACCCGCCCTGCATGAGCGTCGTTTTCCAACTGGCGTTCTCCCGTGATTGGCGTCAGCGCTCAAGAGATGCCGTGATCCGCGCGCGCTCGCCGCTGACGACGCGCACCGGCGACGACCAGCGGCGGAATCCTTCGAGATCCATCGCCAGCGAGTGATCGCCTTCGGATACGTTGGTCAGCACCATCGGCGTTTTGCCGACGCGTTTGCCGTCGAGGAACACGCTGGCGCCGGCGGGACGCGACTCGGCGCTCACCTGCCCCGTTCCGGCGACGGGCGCACTCGAAGACCGCGCCGCACGCGGACGCTCGAGCGCGACGGTGAACGATTGAGATGGCCGCGCCGCGGTGATCGATACCCGGCGCTCGGCGGTCGAGAATCCCTCCCGGGCAACGCGGATCGTGTGCGAGCCACGCGTCACGTCGCGCAGCGTGACGGGCGTGCGGCCGATTTCCTTGCCGTCGAGATACGCGGTTGCACCAGCCGGGGTCGAACGAACGAGAATGCGTCCGGAGCCCGTCGTCGTCGCCACGGCCGCAGGGGCGGATGCCGGCCGCACCGCGGGGCTCGTGGCAATCGCGGCGTCCGTACTCATAGAGACCGCGGGTTTAGGTGCATCGAGAAGGCGGACTTCTGTTTCGGCGACGCCGTGCGACGTGATCCCGCTGGTCGCCGCAACCGCCGGCGCCGGCGGTTCAGTGACCGCGAGGATCGGTGATTGCGGGCGGTTTGCGACGCCGTAGCCGAGCGCAAATCCGAGAGCGACGCCGATCGCCAGCGTCAGCGAGAGCGGCCAGACGGCGGAGCGCGAGCGCTCGAAGCCGGTGTCCGCGAACGCGAGTGACGGCGACACGGGGATCGGCGGCGGCAGCGGTTTGGCGGTCGGCTCGACCATGCTGTCGTTCGGATCGAATGCCGGCGCAGAAGCGACCGGCTCCGCAGAGTCGAAGTCGGCCATCAATTGATCGGGTTCGGCGGCAGACGGCTCAGCGGCGTCGGTTGCAAGGACTTTCTCGACATCGAAGTCATCGTGCAGCGGCAGATCGGGCACGAATGCAGAGCCAAACTCCTGTCCTGCCGGCTCGAACCCTTCAAAGCGAGGCTCGGTGAGGCTCGCCATAGAGATCGGCGCATCGAGCTCGAGCGGATCAAGAACAGTCGTCGATTCGAGGGTGTGCGTCTCCTCCTCCGGCACCACGCGCTCGATCGACGTCGGACGCGCGAGCGACACCACTTCCTCGTCCTCGTCCGCAATCAGCGCGTCGTCAGGGTCGACGTCCGGGTCGGGCACGACGGTCAACTCCCTGATCGGCGCTCTCGCGGACGTCTCGAGCGCCGCGGCCGGGACTTCCTTCCGGAGCGCGAGCGCCTTCTCGAGCGCGGCCGCAAATTGCGTCGCCGACGCGAATCGCTCTTCGGGATTCTCCGCGAGCGCGCGGGCGAACAGCGGCCGGAGGCGCGAAACGTCGGCGCCGACGATGTCGGTCAGCGCTTCAGCCGCCTCCTCGCCGAAGGCGCTCACGCGGCGGCCCCACAGCAACTCGTGAACGATCGCCGCCAGGCTGAAGATATCCGCGCGCCCATCCCACGATGCACCCGCAGCGCGTTCCGGCGCCGTATACGGACGTCGCACCGGCGTCGGGACACCGACCCGCTCGAGCGCGCGCACGATTCCGAGGCCCGTCACGCGCACGTCATCGGGCGAGACGAGTGCGTCGCGCGGGTGCAGAGCGCCATGGACAATCTGTGCGTCCGCGGCAAAATCGAATGCGCCCGCCAGCTGCACCGCCACGCGCAACGCCTCGATCGGCGGCGCGGGACCATGCGCGCGGACGACGGCATCGACCGACTCGGCGGCGACGAAATCCTGCGCGAGATACGCTTCGACGCCGCTGATGCCTGCGGCGATCGGCGCGGCAATCGCCGGATGCGTGAGATCGGCGTCGACGAGCGCCTGCAGCTCGGCGACGAGCCGATGCACGCGATCCGGCGGCAGATCCAGTTTGAAGAGCTTCACGGCGACGAGCTTGTCCTGCTCGGGGTGGTAGGCACGGAACACCGGCCCCAGCGCGCCAGCTCCGACTTGATGAAGAACGCGAAACGGACCGAACGCTTCAGGATGGGCCGAGCCGGCAGCTTCCGTGTGCAGTGAGGTGCTCCTCAGTGCGCCGTTGGCGCAGACGTGAAGGCGCGAACTTGTGGCGCGATCGTAGCACGATCGCGCACGCTTTGGGACAGGAGATGTCCGAAAAATCAGACAACAAAACTCGTCAACGCCTGAAAAACAGGTGCCCGGTTCGCGGAGTACTATTTGCTTCGCGCCGCCTCAAAATCTGCGAGGATAAGCGAGGAGGTCGCATGCGCCCTGACCGCTCCGGTCGGATGTTCCTCATCGATCTCTCCCTGGCAATTGCCCTCGTCGCCGGCAGCGCGGCGACGGGTTGGGCCACCGCCGGCGATCCCGAGCCCCAAGCACAAACGCCCAGGCCCGATCAGCCTGCGCCAGACTTCTTGTTTGGTCAGCCGCGCGGCTGGTTCGGTCTCGACGCGGGGCTGGTGCTCCCCCGGGCCGGCGGCGAACTCTTCAAATTCGTCAGCAACCAGCTCACGGTCGAGAAGCACGACTTTCGGTCTCCAGGGGTGAATCTGCAGGGCGGCTTCTTGATTTCCCCACGGATGGATGCCGTCGTCGGCGTCGATATGAGCCAGGCCAACGTCACATCGGAGTATCGCGACTTTGTCTCCGACGATCGACTCCCGATCAGCCAGGTAACGTCGTTCGACCAGGTGAACCTGAGCGGAAGCCTGAAGATTGCGCTGGCTCCACGAGGTCGGCATATCAGCCGGTACGTCTGGGTGCCTCGAAAGATCGTCCCGTACGTGGGCGGCGGCGGCGGGGCGTTCTATTACAAGTTCGAACAAGCCGGCGATTTCGTCGACTTCAGGACGTTTAAAATCTTCAAGGACACGTTCACCTCAGAGGGATGGACCGCGAGCGGCCACGTGTTTGGCGGCGCCGACATCCGGATCTGGCGCGCGTTGTTCCTCAACGCCGACGCCCGATACGTGTGGGCACACGCCCAGTTGGGGACAGACTTTGTCGGCTTCGACGGGATCGATTTGAGCGGGTTCAGACTGGCGACAGGCTTGAGCGTCGCCTTGCGATGAAAGCGAGAGGATGAAGATGTCCCGCAATATTTCTGGTCCGCCTGAAGGCGGACACTACACTGGTCCGCCTAAAGGCGGACACTACGTACTCTTTGCAGCTGCGCTGTGCCTCGCGGCATCGACCGCGTTTGCGCAGGCCGTACAACCTTCCCAGTCCGCGCAGAGCAGTGCAAGCGTCGACTCGCGTTGGCTGCCGTGGTTTGGATGCTGGCGCCCCTCCGAACAGCGAGCGCCCGAGGAAGGCGCGCACGTCTGCGTCGTCCCGGCCGGCACAATCGGGGCGCGAATGATCACGCTCGCCGGCGATCAGAAGATCGTGGAAGAAACGGTGACGCCCGATGCCTCGGAACATGCCACGACCGAGCCGGGCTGCCGCGGTTCGCGGCGCGCCGAGTGGTCGCGTGACGGAGAGCGGCTCTTCTCCAGCGCCACGCTGGCGTGCGACAACGAGCCGGCACGAAGCGTCTCGGGGATCACGTTGATGAGCAGCCAGAGCGAGTGGATTGATATCCAGGTCGTGACGGTCGCGGGACGGGAAAGCGTCCGCGTGCGCCGCTACCGCCGGTCGGGCGAACGGCCGCCGGAAGGCGGTGAATTGTCTCGGGAGCTCCTGGATCGCGCCGAACGGACGTTGACGCTCAGCCAGTTGTCGACCGACGACATCATCGAAGCGAACGGCAAAGTCTCGTCGAAAGCCATCGAGGCCGCGCTGCTCGAAACGAGCGCGACGTTCCGGCTCGATAGCCGGACGCTCGTCGCGATGGACGATGCCGGAGTGCCCGACGGCGTGATCGATCTGATGGTGGCGCTGTCGTATCCGAAGCGCTTCGAGGTCAAGCGGTCATCCCGCTCGAGTTCCTCGTCGTCCACATTCTGGCCGGGCGTCGGATTCAGCAACTTCGACTGGTACGGGTTCGATCCGTTCTATTCGTACTACGCGTACTACTCGCCGTTCAACTCCCGCTACGATCCATTCGGCTACTACTACTACGGGCCCGGCACCGGTGTGATCGCCGACTCGCCGGGCTCCAGCGATCAGACCGGCCCGCACGGACGGGTCGTCAACGGTGGCGGGTACACGCAGGTCTCACCGCGCGCACCGGAGGCCTCTGCGCACAGAGGATCATCGGGCGACGCGAACAGCGGCCCATCGTCGGCCGGATCATCTGACGGCGGATCCAGCACCGCAACGTCTGGCGGCTATTCGAGTGGCGGTGGTGGCGGCGGCGGCGACGGTGGACACTCAGCTGTTCCTCGATAGTCGTTAGTCGTTGGTCATTCGTCGTTGGTCTTGGTCGTTCGTCGTTGGTCACCTAGTCGTTGGTCATCTAGTCGTTGGTCGTTTTGATCCACAGTCATTACAACAACGACGAAGCCAAACGAGTAACGATCGAGACCAACGTCTACAAGACTAACGACTACAAGACTAACGACTAACGACCAAGACAAACGACCAACGACCAACGACCAACGACGGACCAGTGGTACAGTACGCGTTTGGTGTCTGCACATTCGGAATCCCCGACACGAATTCCCATCGATGTGCGTCGTGTTCCGGGCATTCGGCGCCTGGCTGCTGATTACGCGTACGACTTCGGCGGCCTCGCGCCGTTTTTCTCGGGTAACCCCGCCGATCGCGCCGCGTGGACGAGCGCAATCGGGGGCGCGCAGGCTCATCCGCGCAAACGCGCGGAGATCGCCGCGGTCCTCGCCGCGCAACAGTCGCGTCGCGATGCGCCCGCTCCCGCCCTTGACGCAGCCCGCAAGCTCGCCGACCCGCGAACGGTGGCCATCGTTACCGGCCAGCAGGCGGGATTGTTCGGCGGACCGCTGTACACGCTGTTGAAGGCAATCACGGCGATCAGACTTGCCGAGCAGGTCGCCCGCGAACACCAGGTCCCCACGATCGCCGTCTTCTGGATTGATTCGGAAGATCACGACTGGAGCGAAGTACGAAGCTGCACGGTCTTCGACGACGCGTTGACACCTCGCAGCATCTCGCTGCCCATGGAGCTGATGCTGGAGCCGGCACCGGTGGCCGCCGTGAGGCTGGACGATTCGATCAACACCGCGCTCGAAGAGCTCGAACGAGTGCTTGCGCCGACGGAATTTCGATCGCAACTGCTGGCAGATCTGCGCGCGTGCTACGCGCCAGGCAGCGGGATGGCCGACGCCTTCGGCCGTTGGCTCGAGCGCGTGCTGGGCGAGCGCGGGCTGATCGTGTACGACGGATCCGATCCCGACGCGAAACCGATCGCGAGCACCGTGTTCACGCGCGAGCTCTCGGCGCCGGGCGAGACGTTCAAGCGCGCGGAACGCGCGGGCGCCGATCTCGCGGGCCGCGGCTATCACGCGCAAGTGCAGCCGTTCGACGCGGGTGCGCCGGCGCTGTTCGTGCTCGACGGAGGCCGCCAACCGATCCGCCGGCAGGACGGGCGATTGCTGGTCGGCGATCACGCGTACACGGCGGCGTCACTCGCGGAAGAAGCCGCAGAGCATCCAGCCGGCTTCAGTCCGAACGTGCTGCTGCGGCCAATCGTGCAGGACACGCTGTTCCCGACGATTTGCTACGTCGCCGGACCAAACGAGCTCGCCTACCTCGGTCAGTTGCGCAGCGTCTACGAGCACTTCGGCGTCCCCATGCCGCTGATGTACCCGCGCGTGACGGCAACGCTGGTGGACGCGGGCGCTCTGCGCTTCCTCACCAAATACCAAGTGCCGATCGAATCGATGCAGCCGCGCGACGAAGCCGCTCTGAACGAGCTGTTGAAGTCGCAGCTGCCGGCAGACGTCGAAGCCTCGTTCGAAGGGGCGACCGCGGCGATCGAGTCACAAATGGCGCGCGTGATCACAGCGTTGCCGGCGGTCGATCCAACGCTCGAAGGAGCGGCGAAGACCACGCTCGCAAAAATGCAGAAGGACCTGGAGAGCCTGCACGGCAAGATGATCCAGGCCGCCAAACGGCGCGACGAAACGCTCAAACGTCAATTTCTGCGGACGCGCTCGCTCATCTACCCCGACGGGCACCCGCAAGAGCGCACGATCAGCTTCGTCTCCTTCCTGAATCAGTACGGACCTGCGCTCGTCGACCGTCTAATGGCTGAGCTGCCGCTCGATGTGGGAACCCACTGGATCGTCACGATTTGATTGATCGCGCCGCCGCGCGTCACGTCCGAGCTAAAGCTCGGTCCTACGTACTACAATTACGAAACTGGCACAATTGAAGAAAGGACGGTCGAACGGACGAAAAGAAGGAAGAGCGTTTGGCGTGAGGAGTTTCTTTCTTTCCTGTGTTGCCTGGATCCAACAGGTGTGGGCCCGCCGCTGGGTGCGCGTCACCGCTGCGGCGATGTGCGTCCCGCTCGTGATTCTCTGTTTTGCCGCCGGCTACTACTACGTTTCCTTTTCCCGGTTGATCGATGCCCGCCTCCACGGCGCGCGTCAGCGTGTCTTCCCGCGCGTGTTCGCGCGACCGCTCGAGCTGCGTCGCGGCCAGGCGCTGACCGATCGACAGCTCGTCGATCGCCTGAACGATCTCGGCTACGCTGAACGGCGGCAGCCGGGCACGCCGGGCGAGTTCACGGTCGGCGACGGATCGGTTTCGATCATGCCGCGATCGACCGATCTGAAAGGACAGCTGGTTCGGGTCACGTTCCGCCCGCCGGCGCCGACCGGCCGGACTGCCCGGCGCGTGACGCGTGCGGCAGCCGATCACGTGCTCACGCTCGAAGTCGGCAAGAAGCCGGCGGAGCGGCTCACGCTCGACACGCCGCTCCTGACGTCCTTGATCAGCGGCGAGCGCGAAAAGCGGCGGCCCGTGGCGCTCTCCGTCATCCCGAAGCGCGTGGTCGACGCGGTCCTGGCGATTGAGGATCGCCGCTACTACTACCACCCGGGCGTCGATCCGATCCGCCTCACGGGCGCACTCCTCGACGCTGCCGTTGGCAACAGTCGGCGCGTGTCCGCCACGAGCACGATCACGCAGCAACTCGTCCGCAACGTGATCCTGCCGCAGTTCGAGGGATGGTCGCTCGAAGCAGCGCGTGAGCGCTCGTGGCGCAGAAAAATCCTCGAGCAGTTCCTGGCGGTCGTGCTCGACACGCGCGCATCGAAAGACGAAGTGCTCGAGATGTATCTGAACGACATGCCGCTCGGCCAGCGCGGATCGTTTGCGATCATCGGCATGCCGGAGGCGGCGCGTCTGTTCTTCGGTAAGGACATCAGCAACGTCACGGTCGGTGAGGCGGCGACGATGGCCGGCGTGCTGCAGGCGCCCGCGGCGCTGTCGCCCTTCAACAATCCGGCGCGCTCCAAGGAGCGCCGCAACGTCGTGCTCCAGGCGATGGTCGACGCCGGGTTCATCGAGCAGGTCGTGGCGGATATCGCCGCTCGCGAGCCGCTCGTCGTCGTGCAGCGGGCGCTCGAGGCCGAGGCGCCGTACTTCGTGGACTACGTCGCGCGCGACCTGGACGAAGAGTATCCAGGGCTGGTGACGACAACCGACGAAGCCGTGGATGTGTATACGACGCTCGACCTGCACCTGCAGCGCGCCGCGCAGGATGCCGTGCGGAAGGGACTCACGCAGGTGGACGAGCTGCTCTCCCGCCGCCGGCGCAAGGGCCACGCGGAGGCGGCGCTCATCGCGCTCGATCCTCGAACCGGCGAGATTCTCGCGATGGTCGGCGGCCGCTCGTACAACCAGTCGCAGTACAACCGCGCGATCGTTTCCCGTCGTCAACCAGGATCGGTGTTCAAGCCGTTCGTCTACCTCACCGCCTTCGAGGAGGCGGCAAAGGCCGGCCGACTCGACATCACTCCGGCAACTCTGGTCGACGACACGCCGACGACGTGGGAGTTCAACAACGAGGTGTGGACGCCGGAGAACTACGAAGATGAGTACGCCGGCCTGATCACATTCCGCGAGGCGCTGGCACACTCGCGCAACGTCGCTACCGTCAAGGTGGCGGAGAGCGCCGGCTATGAAAACGTCTCGGCTCTCTGGAAGAAGCTGGGAGTCGGCAACCCGCCGAAGCCGTACCCGTCGATCGCGCTCGGGGTGTTCGAGGCGACGCCGTACGAGATCGCGACGGCCTATACGATCTTTCCGAACCTCGGCACGGTGCGGCCGCTGCGGCACCTTCTCAGGATCGAGAGCGGCAGGAAAGACGTCACGAAGAAATCGAAGAGTCCCGTCAAGGACATCGCCCGGCCGGATACGACGTTTCTCGTGACGAACATGATGCGGAGCGTCATCAACGAAGGCACCGGCGCCGGAGCGCGCAGCGCGGGTTTCACGCTCGATGCCGCGGGCAAGACCGGCACGACCAACGACCTGCGGGACGCCTGGTTCGTCGGCTTCACGCCGACGCTCCTGACCGTGGTCTGGGTCGGCTTCGACGAGAACCAGGCGCTAGGGCTCTCGGGGGCCAGGGCCGCGCTGCCTATCTGGACCGAGTTCATGATTCGCGCGCTCGCCGGCACACCAAGCGTCTCGTTCGAGGTCCCCGACGGCATCAGCTTCATCGACATCGATCCGGACTCGGGGAAACTGGCGGTTCCCGGGTGTCCGCGCGTGTTCCACGAGGCGTTTCTCGCCGGCACCGAGCCGCTCGCGGCCTGCGAGCTTCATCGTGTCGACGAGGTCAGGTAGTTCGGTGGGCCTACCCGACCCACCTGACCTACCCGGCCACGTATAATCCACAAGAGTGAACCAGGAAGTCTTCGCTGCCGTGGCCGACGCGCTCGAGCGCGGGGAGTCGGCGGCGCTCGTCACCATCGTGGCGACCACCGGGTCCACGCCCCAGCGCGTGGGCGCGAAAATGCTCGTGTTCTCCGACGGCCGCATCGTCGGCACGATTGGCGGCGGCTGCTACGAGAACGACGCGTTCTGGAAGGCGCGCGAGGCGATCACCCACCGCAAGCCGCAGCTCGTGCATTACGAGCTGTCCGACGATTTCGCGCAGGAAACCGGTCTCATCTGCGGCGGGCAAATGGACGTGTACATAGAGCCCATCGAGCCGTCGCCGGAGTTATACGTCGTCGGCGCCGGCCATGTCGGCCTCCACCTCGCGCGGCTCGCACACGAGGTTGGCTTCCGCGTTCACGTCGTCGACGATCGCGAGAAGTTCGCCAACCGCGAGCGGTTTCCGACGGCGGTCGAAATCGTCGCCGAGGACATTCCGGCGTGGGTCGAGCGGACCAAAATTCCGCAACATGCGTACGTCGTGATCGTGACGCGCGGCCACACCAACGACCTTGACGCGCTGCGCGCGCTGGCGCCTCGCGATCTGCGGTACCTCGGCCTCATCGGCAGCCGCGCGAAAGTGGCGAGGATTTACGACGCGCTCACGACCGAAGCGATGCCGGCGGAGATTCTGAAGAGCGTCCACGCGCCGATTGGCCTGGACATCGGCGCCGTCACCCCGCAGGAGATCGCCGTGAGCATTCTCGCGGAGCTCATCGCCGTGAAACACGGCAAGATGAAGAGTCGCGACGCGTCGGAAAT
>Ga0114129_10006683_pt1 | contig 16380 bp, 11 predicted proteins | sample RhiMetdeltSRZDD1_FD_80071 | JGI IMG/M metagenome (GOLD analysis project Ga0114129, IMG submission 80071) | Populus rhizosphere microbial communities from Tennessee, USA - Rhizosphere MetaG P. deltoides SRZDD1 (version 2) (version 2) | ecosystem: Host-associated > Plants > Roots > Rhizosphere >... | reverse complement strand
GTCCAGCAGCGCCGTCGGGAAATCGGTCTCCGCATCGCACTCGGCGCGAACCGCGCTGCCGTGGTGACTGCGGTCGCGCGGCGTTGTCTGGGCAACGTCAGCGCCGGCGCGCTCATCGGCCTGATCATTTTCTGGCCGACACGCCGAGTGCTCTCGGCGATGCTTTTCGAGATCTCGCCTGGCGACCCACGGGCGCTGACTCTGGCGATCTCGGTACTCGCGTTCGTCGCAGCGCTTGCTTCCTGGATTCCCGCGCGCCGGGCCGCGCACATCGATCCGGCGATGTCCCTTCGCGAATGATGGCTCGGCGACCCAAGTAATCGTGCTGCGAGTTCTCCACGGAGCGCCGCGATGGCCGGAGGCCTATCGGCATCGCCGGCTCGAATCGATGAGACCTTGTGGACGGTAATCCTCACGCCGCCAGGCGAAGTGCTTCGACACGCTTGAGCCGGCCGTAGACTTGGTTCCAACGACTCCGTCACCGGTGTTCTGGCAGCGTGTTCAACAACGCAGCAACGAGCACTCGGCACACTGAAGCAAACGAACTCGGAATGGCAAGCGAAGAACCCGATTGCCGCGTGTTCGCAAACGAACGGCCCGTCTGAGCCGCGAACAGTGCGCCGTCGGTCTACGTCTTTTCTGGTGGGCCTTTTCGCGAAACCGAGTGGCGCGTCGCGTTAGAGCGGTTTCGACTTCGTTGTAACCGTGGTGGGTCAGACCGGGGTCAGACCCCGAACCCCAGGGGTCTGACCCCAGTCTGACCCCACTACGGCGAACATTTCCTCTGATGCGAAACCGCTAAAGCCGTTTTCGGCTTCTACGGACAATCGAAAACGGCTCTAGTTGACGACGGATCAACGCGAGGACACATGTTGCAGGATTACAAGCTCGGCCTCCGGATGCTCCTGAAATATCCGGGCCTGACGCTCGCGGGCGGACTCGCGCTCGCGATTGCGATCGGGATTGGCACAGCCTGGTACGACTTGTCGGGCAAGTTCATGGTGCCGACGATCCCGCTGCCCGAAGGCGACCGCCTCGTCCTGATCGAAACGCAGAATGTTCTGACAAACCAGCCCGAGCTACGCGTCGTGCGCGATTTCCTCGTATGGCGGCGCGAACTGCAGACGATCGAGGGGCTGGGGGCGTTCCGCGCGGCTACTCAGAATCTCGTTCTCGGCAACGCGGCTCCCGAGCCGATCCGGATGGCGGAGCTAACGGCCGCCGCGTTCGGCACGGCACGTGTGCCTCCCCTGCTCGGTCGTGGGCTGCTCGACTCCGACGAAATGCGTGGAGCTCCCAGCGTGATCGTGCTTGGCTACGACCTCTGGCAGCGCACCTTCGGCGGCCGGCCGGACGTAGTCGGATCGGTCGTGAAACTGGGGAACACACCCTCGACCGTGATCGGCGTCATGCCGAAGGGGTTCGCGTACCCGGTCAACTACACCGCCTGGACGCCCCTGCCGCTCCGTGCCTCGTACGAGGCGCTCGAGGGTGGTGCGATCGGCGTCATCGGCAGGCTGGCGCCCGGCGTCTCCCGCGAGCAGGCGAACGCCGAGCTACGCGTGCTCGGAGAACGCGCTGCCGCGGCCCTTCCGGCGACGCACCAGCATCTCAACCCGCGAGTGACGCGCCTCGGGGAAGCACCCGATGATCTGGACGCCGCGGCGTTCGTGATGAGGAACCTGCCGGTGCTGCTGGTGCTGATCATTGCGTGCGTCAGCGTCGGCACGCTCGTCTACGCGAGGACGGCGACCCGGGAGGAGGAAATCGCTGTGCGTTCCGCGCTCGGTGCGAGCCGGGCACGCATCATCGGTCAACTCTTCGTCGAGGCGCTCGTGCTCGCGTCGGTTGCGGCCGTAGCGGGTCTCATCGCCGCAGATCGGGTCGTGATGTTCGTGATCGAGAACTTCAATCGAGCCTCGGGAGGCGTCCCGTTCTGGATCACTCCCGGCTTGAAGATGTCGACGATTCTGTATGCCGGTGGCCTTGCGGCCGTCAGTGCGGTGATGTTGTCACTGCTGCCCGCGCTGAAAGCCACGCGCGCGGGCCTGCAATCGCACTTAGCGAGTCGGGGCGCCGGTGGCGCTACGCTGCGCTTCGGGCACGTCTGGACAGGCGCGATGATCGTCCAGGTGGCGCTGACGGCGATTGGCATTCCGGGGGCACTGGAGGGCGTCGGCGAAGCGAGGCACAACGCGAACATCCGCGCGGCGTTTCCAAGCCGCGAGTATCTCGCCGCACGCATCGAGGTGGACCGTCCGTTCGATGACGAGACCACGGCGGCGTTCGAGGCGCGGCGGGCGCGGACGTTCGCGGAGCTCCAGCGGCGGATCGCGCAGGAACCAGGCGTGGTCGCGGTCACGTTCGCCGACCGGGTGCCAGGGTCAGGGTCGAGCAACCGATTCGGACAGGTCGAAAACTCTGCCGGCGCCGCGACGGCGTACGCAGATCGGTTCGCGACGTCGGCGGTAGGTCCGGGATTCTTCGAAGCATTCAATCGTCCGATCGTCGCCGGCCGTGCGTTCCACGAGGGCGACCGGAGTCCGAGTGCGCGAACGGTCATCGTCAATGAGGCGTTCGTGCGCCGGTTTTCGCGCAGGGCGGGTCGCGGATCGCCGATCGGCGCTCGCCTCCGGTATTCCGCGTCATCCACCCACTCCGGCGCATCAGAGGCGGAACCGTCCACCGCCGCTGAAGCTTCCGCCGACAAGTGGTTCGAGATCGTGGGTGTCGTCCGTGACCTAGGCTTGGACCCCGACGACCTGGGCGACGAACCGCCGTTTGTGTTTCACACGGCGTCGGCCGACACGGTGTCTCCGTTCGTGCTGAGTGTGCGCATGCGCGGCAATCCGGCCGCACTCGCTGGCCGTCTGCCGGTCATGGCGGCCGATGTCGATGCCAGTCTGCTCGTCGGGGAGTCGCGGTCGATGGAGGACTGGATCCAGCGGCGGGACGGAAGCTTGATCTCGACGGTCGCAGCGCAGGCAGCGGTTCCCGCGCTCGGGTTGTTTCTGTCCGCGATGAGCATCTTCTCGCTGGTGTCCGTCAGCGTCTCGCGGCGGAGGCGCGAGATCGGCGTACGCGCGGCGTTGGGCGCCAAGCCGCGTCATCTGCTCTCCGGAGTCATGTCCCGCGCCATGCTGCTCATGGGGAGCGGCATTACAGCCGGAGGTCTCCTTCTGCTGTTATTCGTCGCAGCGAACTGGTCCACAGAAGTTGTGGCGCTCTACGCCCAGTATTTTGCCGTGACGTCCGCGATCATGCTCGCCGCGTGTCTTCTCGCCTGCATCGGGCCCGCCAGACGCGCGCTCAGGATCAATCCAACCGACGCCCTGAGGGACGTCTGACGACGCCGCGCTTCGCGCGGCGCCGCCGTAGCTCGAAAAGCGAAGGCGGGTGAGGGAGTTTGACTCCCGGTCGTGCGTTAACCGGCGGGTGCTGGATCGGCGACTGGCGTTGTGAAGCACCCGGGAAGGTGCCGCCGTGCGGAAACTCAGCCGAACCGTGTGGATCCTGTCCGTCGTCGTCTGGGGAGGCACCGTCGTGCTCATGGGGACCGCGCGCGACATTGTCATTCCAAGAGTCCCGACCACCATTTTGGATAGCGATCTGTCGAACCTGCCGGGAGACCTCGCGGCCGTGGCCGTCCCGAGGCCGGCGAACCTGTCGGAGTTCGTCCGCGACGAAGGCGCCGCCATCGCGCTCGGCAAGGCGCTGTTCTGGGATATGCAGGTTGGAAGCGACGGCATCCAGGCGTGCGCGACATGTCATTTCCGCGCCGGCGCCGATCCGCGCTCGCGCAATCAGGTCAGCCCGGGCCTGCTCGCCAACCCTCCAGACACGAGGTTCGCGCGCGTCGGGCCGAACGGCCAGCTGCTGCCGGGGCATTTTCCGCTGACGCAGCTGCAGACGCCGGGCCAGCGCGGCGCGCTCAATTCGGCCACTGACAGCAACGACGCCATCAGCTCGCAGGGCGTACACCTTCTCGGCGATGATCCCGAGGGCCTCGGATTCACGGTGAACGGCCTCAAGACACGCCGCGTGGAGCCGCGCAACACGCCGTCCGTGATCAATGCCGTCTTCAACCACCGGCAGTTCTGGGACGGACGCGCCGACGACACGTTCAACGGCGTCAATCATCTGGGCAAGCGCGATCGCGATGCGCGGCTCTTCCTGGCCGATCACCCGACACAGCTCCAGGAAGTACGGGTCGAGTTGAACAATTCCAGTCTCGCCTCACAGGCGGTCGCGCCGATCCTCAGCGCCCTGGAAATGGCGGCACCGGGACGATCGCGCGAGGATGTCGGGACCGTGCTCGCGACAACCACGAGGAAGATCTTCAAGCGCATTCAGGCGGCGCGACCGCTGGCCCGGCAGCAGGTGCACCCATCCGACAGTGTGCTCGGTCCGCTCAGCCGGTGGCCGAATCCCGGTCTCACGGCGCGAACGTACGACGAGCTCGTCAAGCTGGCATTTCATGAACGCTGGTGGCGTTCGTCGAAGCTCATTTCCGTCAGCCCGAACGGATCGCGCCAGGTCGTCGACAAACCGGACGACGATCCACAGACCGAGGAATACACACTGATTCAGTACAACTTCACGCTGTTCTTCGGGCTGGCGGTCCAGATGTATGAGGCGACGCTCGTCTCCGACGACACGCCATGGGATCGTTTTCGTCGCGACCATCCGGCGAAAACGGATCCGGCGCTCAATCCGTGGTTGAACACCTCGCCGTCACAGATTTCACGACTGGCGCTTTTTGGCGCCCATCTGTTCAACGATCGCACCAAGGGCCCCACGAATGTGCGTTGTTCGAACTGCCACGAGCAGGCGGAACTGACGGACGCGTCGGTGAGCCGGATCAAGGCCGCGGCAAACGGACCCGTGCGAAACCGCGACGGCAACGTGATCGACAAGGGCTTCAACAACATCGGCGTGCGCCCGACGAGCGACGATCTCGGCGTCGGCGCGAAGGACGCGTTTGGGCCGCTCTCGTTCGCGCGGCGGCTGTTTCCAGGTGCTCTGCCGGCCACGTTCGATGGCGGCGCCGTCACAAAAGGATTCGGCGTCGAAGGGGCGTTCAAGGTCCCGTCGTTGCGCAACGTCGCGCTGACCGCGCCGTACTTTCACAACGGGGACGTCAGCACCCTGCGCGACGCCGTACTGTTTTACAGCCGCGGCGGCAACGTCGCGCCCATCAGACAATTCACGGATGGCGCGCTGATCGAGCCGCTCGGCCTGCCGTCGCTGACGGATGACGAAGTGACGGCCGTGGTCGCATTTCTCGAGGCGCTGACCGACGAGCGCGTACGCTATCGACGCGCGCCGTTCGATCACCCGCAGCTCTTTGTTCCGAACGGACATCTGGGCGACGATGTGAGCAGCACCGACGCAGATGGGGACGGCCGGGCTGACGATCTGATGATTGAGATTCGCGCGGTCGGGGCAGATGGTGGTCCGCCGCTACCCGGGTTTCTCGAAGGCATTTTTGGCCCGACCGGTTCAGCAGCCGGTCCAGCGAGTCTGGTCCTTTGGCAGAGACCTGCTGGAGGAGTGCCAGCTGCACGTCGTAGCCTCCGCTAAAAGGGATCCGAGGAGTAGGCTGAGGGTGAGGAGACAATCCGTGCCCTACAGCATATCGACCTTGCTGACCCGCAATCTCGACGACGTCTTCGGTGAAAACGACCCTGCGCGCCGGCGCGCGGCCATCGACGAGATCTTCGCCGAAGATTGTGTGTTCTATGAACCCAAAGGCGTCTACCGTGGCCGGGACGAGATCGATCGCATCGCGGGTGTGATCAAAGCCACTCAGCCGGACTTTCGATATCAACCAATTGCCGCACCTGAGGAATTGGGAGATGGCGGGCGGGTCCAATGGGTATCGGGCCGCCCTGGAGAGCCGCCGGCTTACGCCGGGACTGATTTCATCATTGCTCGCGACGGCCGGATTGCCGCCGTCTATCTCTTTTTCGACAAGCTGCCTTGAACTTTACCGGCCGCCGGTCACGTCGATGAACGCCCCCGTGGTGTACGACGCGTCACCGGAAAGCAGCCAGACGATGGCCTGCGCCACCTCAGCGGCGGTGCCTCCACGTTTCAGAGGCACGAACTCTTTCACCCGATCGACTCGATTCGGTTCGCCGCCGCTCGCGTGCATCTCGGTGTAGATGAATCCCGGGCGCACCGCGTTGACCCGAATGCCATCTTCGGCCACTTCGCGCGCCAGGCCGATGGTGAGTGTGTCGATCGCGCCTTTCGACGCCGCGTAGTCGACGTATTCGTTCGGGGCGCCCAGCCGGGCGGCGCCCGAGGACACATTCACAATCGCGCCACCATGGCCGCCATGCTTCGTCGACATCCGGCGTACCGCCTCACGTGCGCACATGAACGCCCCAAAGACATTCGTGGCAAAGATGCGCTGCAGTCGCGCCGAATCCATCGCCTCCACGCGCATTTGCATCTCGAGCACACCGGCGTTGTTGACCAGGCCGACGAGCGAACCGAGCCGGTGATCGACGGCGTCGAACAACCGGATGACGTCGCTCTCGACGGCAATGTCGGCGGCAACGGCGATCGCGCGACCGCCGTCGGCTTCAATCGCTTTGACGACTGCGTCAGCCGCATCGCCATTCCGGCGATAGTTGACACAGACCGAGTAACCGCGTTGTGCCGCCAAGCGAGCGGTCGCCGCGCCGATGCCACGGCTGCCGCCGGTGACAACAACCGTCCCGTGAGTGGGCCGCGGCGAGGTGGGGGTAGAGTCCTGCATGCGGCACAATCTATCCTCAACCGTTGCCACGCGTTCACGGACGCCTGGCCGAGGCGGCGATGGATCTCAGCAAGCGATATCGACTCTGCACGTGGGTCGCGGGAACGGCGTCGCTCGGAATGGGCGCCTTTCATCTGGCGCTGCCGCACGTCTTCGGGTGGGGCCCGTACGTGGACACGCTGCCGCCAGCCATTCACTGGGGCGTGTACTCGATCAACTGCTTCTTCAGCGTCCTGTTGATTCTGGGCGCGCTGCTCAGTCTGCGCACGCGGATCGATTCGGGCGACGCGGCGAGGCTGGTGCCGTTCGGCATGAGCGTGTTCTGGGCGATCAACGCGGCCTACCAGATCGTCATCCCGTTTCCGATGCCGCGTTCGATGCAGGCGATCCGCTGGTCGCTCCTCGCGTTTCCGATCTTCGTTGGCGTGTGCTACGGCGCCGCGTACCTGGCGGCGTCCTCGTTCAGGCGTGCCTCTACCAGCCCCAGCAGATCACTTTCTCAACGCCCTTGACCACAATCGTCTGGCGCGTGACCGCTGGGTGCGCCCAGAGTGCCGAGTCGCTGACCTGATACCGCCGCACTTCCGTGAACTTCGACGCGCCTGGACGGACGACGATGAGCTCTCCCTCTGTCGTCGAGACCAAGAGCCATGACTGGTTCCCCATCAGCGACGCGTTCTCTCCCATTCGCCCTTCCGTTGTCCACAGCAGCTTGCCGGACGAAGGATCCAGCGCGAACAGTTGTCCGCGATTGCGGTGCGACAGGCCGTACAGCGTGGAACCGATCACAGCGGCCGAACTCATGTAGAGCGACGCCTGGTCGAACGTCCACGCCGGCTCGGCGGTCCATTTCGCGCCGCTGCGCTGGATGCGAAGAGCGGTCACAGGCTTCTCCAGCCCCGAATTGATGACGAGATCGCCGGCGACGACCGGCGTGATTGAGCTCTGGTTGTAGCTCGTCGTGAACGGGACGCTCCACAGCAGCGCGCCAGTGCCGGGGTTCAGTCCGACAAGGAGCTTCTGCGTCTGCGCGATGAGCTGTCGCACGCCGCCGAGCGTCGCGATGATTGGCGACCCGTAGCCCGGACCGTCGCCGTCCCATCGCCATCGCACGGTGCCTGTCGCAGCGTCGAACGCCGTCATCGCACCAAGATTGAAGCCGCCCATGTGCGCAATGACGACACCGCCGTCCACCAGCGGCGAACCGGCGGTCCCGTATTGGGGAAGAACGTCCGGTGGCGGCGTGCGCCACAGCACCTTGCCCGTCGCGAGATCCAATGCGGATAACACGCCGCCGATGCCGAAGGTGAACACGCGGCTACCCGCGACGGCGGGCGTCGACTTCGGGCCGGGGCCGTGCGCGCGCGCCGCAGGATTGACCGTGTACGGCGCGGCGTAGTCGTCGCGCCAGATCTCTTTACCGGTGCCGAGGTCGAGCGCGCGCGTGACCTCGCGATCGTTCTGACGGGCGAACACGATCACGCGATTCCCGGCGACCACGGGCGAGGAATAGCCAGTGCCGGCGACGGCCTCCCAGCGCTTCGTCAGCGCGGCCGGCCATTCAGCCGGCAGCGGCGCGCTGATCGAGCCATCGCGCCGTGGACCACGCCACTGAGGCCAGTCCGAGGATGGCGGTGTGGTCTGGGCGGCTGAAAGCGCCAGCCCGGCGAGAAGCGCGAGCAGGTTGGCCGGGCGCCGCATCACGACCGCAGCATTATCGCGCAGGTCCGAGCATGATTCCGGCGATCTCTTCGCCGAGATCGGCGAGACCCAGTCTGCCGCCGCCCTCGAGATTGGCGACGATGGCCACAGCGAACTGCTTCGATGGAACCAGCCAGAGATCGCTGGTGAAGCCCGGCTGCACGCCGCCGTGCCAAACCGATCCTTCGCGGCGTTCTCCAGCGCGTGTGTTGACGTACCACCCGTACGCGTAGCCCGTTTCGACGCCGCCGGTCGTCCGCTGCCCCTGCGTCATCTGCCGAAAGGTGTCCGGTTTGAGGAGCCGTCCGGTTTCGACCGCCAGCGCGAAGCGCGCGAGATCCTCCGCGGTCGAGAGCCAGCCGCCGCCCGGACGTTTGTAGCTCGAGTCCATGAGGATCGCATTCCGGTAATTGCCGTCGAACACGGCAAACGTGCGCGGGGTGTAGCCTCTCGCGCGATTCGGAACAATCTCGAGGACGTCGTCGGCCACCGTTCTCGACATGCCGGCCGGCGTGAATACCTGCTGGCGCATGTAGTCCTCGAAGGACCGCCCCGACGCCCCCTCGACGATCACGCCGAGCAAGGTGTAGCCGAACGTGGTGTAGGTGAATCGCTCGCCAGGCGCATGATCCAGTTCGTCGTCCTTGAAGATCGACAATGCGTCGGTCAGCGAGTTGTAGCGATTCGTCCGTTCGCCTTCGCCCGGTCTGTAGTTGCGGATCCCGCTGACGTGCGCCAGCACCTGGCGGGTCGTGATTGGAAAGCGCTTGACCGGAAACGCCGGGGCGTACTTCTGCACCGGTGCGTCGAGATCCAGCGCGCCGCGCTCGGCAAGCTGCATGGCCGCCACGGCCGCAAGCGGCTTCGACGTGGACGCGATGCGAAACACCGTCGCCGGCGTCGCCGCGACGCTATTCTCGACATCGACGATCCCAGATGCACTGCTGAAGCCAAGACTCCGCTCACGACGACCGCAACGGACAACGCAGGAATGTGCAGGCGTTCCTTGAACGATGCGATGGCGGACGCGATTTGCGCGCTCTGGACGCTCTGGGCCGCCACGGGCGTCGGCGTCCTGTCGATCGGAGCCAGAGCGCTGACCGCGACCGTCAGGCCGATCCACAGCCGGGTTGATGGTAGTGACATGCTGGTCTTATAGTGTCATTTTGACACTATGTCAACCCACGGCTTTTCGTGGGTCGAAGCGCTCTGGCGCGGCGAAACGAGGACACTGCGCCGCATTCAATTGACAAGGCCCGCGCCGTTCGCGGCCGAGACGTCCGGTTTTCTTCAGCGCTGCCGTGGTACACGCCTTGGATCGGTCACTGCTCTTTTTGGGCCCGCGTCTCATGAATGGAACACTGCGCAACCGCCGGCTCCCGGCGGTGGTGCTCCTGCTTCTCTGCGCCGCGCCGGCCAGCGCGGCAGCGCAGCAGTTCGTCTGCTGGCCCATCGTTCCCGGCGACACCGTGTCTCACCTGGCCCGCCGGTTGACGGGCGACCCCGGAGCGGTCTACTCCCAGACCTTCCAAATCCGCGACCCGGTGCGACAGATGTTCGTGCCGAAGTCACAGTATCGAAAGGGTCTCAGCCCCGACTGGCAGGCATGTGTTGCGCGTGGACCGGTCACGAGCCTTCGTCTCGCGTATGCACCCGTTGTCGCGTCAGCCATACCGGCGGCCATGCCGGCCGACCCACCGATCACCGCGGCACCACTGGCGATCACCTCGCCACCACCGGCTCTCGCACTGTCGGGTGGATCGCTCGATGACTTCCTCTTCATGGCGATGATCGGTTCGGGAATGTTGTTGATGCTGCTGATATGCGTGGCAGTTGGCAACTCGCTGTCGCCGCGTCCCATCCCGCCAGTCATGCAGCGCGCGGGAGCGGCGTTCGTCATCGCGTTTGCGCGGCCTCTGATCGACTCGTCGTCGAGTGATCCGCCTATTCACGCGCGGCTGCGATTCGTACGTCGCGCCCAGCAACTCGAGATCTCCATCGCCCCCGGTGCTGGACGGAGATACCCCAACCTGGTCGATCACAAGAGAAACGTGGAGTACGACGTCACTCGCGTGATGCGGGTCCTGGGAACTCACTTTGTCGTGAGCGATCGCCTCCGTGCCGAGGGCAGGTGGGTGGTGGTACCGATTCGTTTGGCCGATCTGAAACAGACAGGTGCGAAATGAGCATTCTTCTTGTCAGCACTGGCGGCGGCGGGGGAAACATCCTGCGTTCGCTCAAGACACTCTTCGCGCGCGACGTCGCGATCGCGCACAAGACCGACGCGAAGTACGCCGAACGGCTGCGGCGTGCGGTGACGACGCGATTTCTCGATACCAACGAGTTCTCACTGGCTGACGTCCCCAAAGAAGAAAGGCTCTTGATCGGCGCAGCCACGACACGCGGTCTTGGGTCAGGGCACGACCCGGCGCTTGCGGCGCGGGCCCTGGAAGAGAGCCGGGACCAAATCGAGCAACTCATCGAGAAGTATTCCGTCGTCATCACCATCGGTACCGGCGGTAAAGGGACCGGTGCCGGGACCATGTTTCCGCTGGCAGAAATCGTGCGCCGCCAGCACAAGCTGGTGCTGCCGGTGTTCGTCCGGCCGTCGTTCGAGCGGCACGAGGTCGACAAGGGCCGCTACGATCATGCGATTGACGTCGCGGCGCGGTTCGACAGCGCACGGATCAGGCTTATCGAGATCCTCAACGACCGTGCCTACTCCGACCGCGATCCGCAGCCGCAGTCAGTGGTCTGGGAGCGGATGAATCTGCCCATTGCGCGCGGGCTGCGCGGGCTGATCTATGTGCTGTGGGATTTGTCACAGGTCGATCCGTCGGATTTGTCGATCCTGCTCGCCGGAGATGGCCGCATGCGGATCGGATTCGGCGAAATCGATCCGCCAGATGGCGACGACCCGGCGGACGCCCAGATTCGCGAGGCTGTGGATCGCTGCTGGCACAACCCGTATTGCACCTTCAGCAAACCGGCCGGAACATCGCTCGTGTGCATCCAGGGAGAGTGGTCGAATCTGGCCGACGCGAAGATCAAGAGCGGTATTGCGGCGCTGGCCCTCGGCTCCGCACCACGTACCCGGTACAACCCGCTCTACGCTCGCGCGGTTCATACGCCCAGACCCTGGGGGGTCACCGCGCTCTTGACTGAATACACGGGTGTGCACGAGCCACTCACGTTGGAGTGGACGCTCAGGCCGTCTCTCCTGAACGTCCGAGTGACACCGAGCGATTCGCAATCCGAACAGGTCATCGGTATTGAAAAGATCGTCGAGGAGGCGGCGAGCGATGGCACGGGCGTCTTGCCGAGAGCGCAGCTCGAACCAGCAGATCGCGTTGAACGGCCGACCGGCCCGCGGTTTGCGACCGTTGCAGAGTTTGCCAAGGCCCTCAACCGGCTCGACCCCATCGCTCTCGAGCTCGCCGGCGGAGATCCACCCCCTGACATGTCCATCGAGGGCGTCGCCGTCAGACAGTTGCTCAGCGCGTTCTGGTTCCGCTCGATCTTCCCGCGCCTCTCCCTATCGTGGCGCGAGCGCCTGCTCGAAGCGCTCGCCACGAACGTCGTGATCCCCAATCATGTGCTGTGGCGGCGGCGGCAAGCCGTGCACCTTGCCGGCGCCAGTTACGATGAACTGAAGGAGATTGCCGCAACGACGACCGTGAACGGTGCGGCCGGAACGGATCTTCAGCTGCTGCTCGCCATCGCGAGCTTGTGGGGAGACGAGGCGCGGCGCCGTCTGCGGTTCGTCGAGGTTGCCGCGCCCGAGAGTCCGTCGCGGCTCGGCGCACTGCTTGGATTGCGCCGGTAACGCGCGCGCTCAGCGCGACGGCAATCGAAACGGTTGTCGAGGATCCGCGTCCATGCACGCGATGGACAGTCGATTCGGATCTGCCGAGTCGATGAAGTCCCGGACGATCTGCGTCCAGCACTCGCGGCCGATGAGGCCGTGGGTTCCATGCCCTCCGTACTTCCAGACCAGCACGCGCGCCCAGGCCATCATGTGCGCCGCGTCCTCTGCGGTGCGCGGCGGCGTCACCGGGTCCCGTCGCCCGCTCATCAGGAGCGACGGGACGGCAACGGTAATCGGGTCGCGAAACGACGATGGGATCGCCGCCCGCGGCCAGAGCTCGCAGGCGCGACGATACTCGTCGAGCAGGTACGGTCCGATGCGCGTGCCCGCGGCCTCTTCCAGAGCGCGCGGCCAATCGACGAAGGGCAGATCCTCCGCACAGTACACGCCGAGGTGGACGCCTCGGGCGATTTCCCGATCCAGCGTGCGCGCGCGCATCACGTACGCCTGCGCGAACGCGTCATATCGACCGCGGGCGGCTTCCGCAAAGAAAAACGGCAGCGACAGCGCGTCGTTTCCGTACAGGAGTCCGCGTGTCGCGTACGCAAGATCCGTCGCGGAGAAGGGCACGCGCAGGGTCACTCCGGTTGCGGGATCCTGGACCTGGATGGACTGAACGGTGCCGCGAAGTCGGCCGAATGCGGTTGCGACATCCTGCGCAAACGTGGGAAACGCGCCGGAGCAGTCCGCGTCCGCCGCGCAGTCGTCGACGAGCGCCTCCAGCGCGGCGTCGAGGTCAGCGGCGCCCGATGACGGCCAGGTGAACGTCATCGGCACCACGCCTTCGAGCAGCAGTGTCCGCACGCGGCGCGGAAACCGGCGGGCAATCTCGAGCCCCAGACGGGTTCCATACGACACGCCCCAGACGTTCACCTGGCGGTACCGCAGCGATTCGAGGATGCGATCGTAATCGCCGGCTGCCAGCGTCGTCGTGTATCGGGTCGGATCGGCGCGCAGCGACAGCTGGTCTCGGCAGGCCGCGAGCCGATCGGGCTCGAAAAGACGACCCATGAGATCGACGGCCGACGCGGGAGGATCGCAGTGCAGACCGCTGGATAGGCCCGTTCCTCGCTGCTCGATCAGCACGAGGTCGCGCCTGTCGCGGAGCGCGTCAGCGCGCTGCGAGAGCGGGACGACGAGATCCACAGCACTCTGCCCCGGCCCTCCGACCAGGAGAAGGATCGGATCCGGTGCAGGTGGCTCGGTCCGCGCAGGAACGACCACAACGCGAATCGAGATGCGCCGGCTGAGCCACCGCGTCGGCGTCTCAGCCACCGTCACCGTGCCGCACCAGGCGGGATCCGGCATGCCCTCGATCGCACAGGCCGTCAGCCACCACGGCCGCGTCCGGAATGCCCACTGGGGCGCGACCGAGCCGCCGCCGATCGCAAGGGCGATGACGAGAATGGAAATCCGGATGGTCGTCTGAGGCATTGGGTGGTTACATTCAAACTCGAAGATAATTCAAACTCGAATGTAATGGCAACCTGAAGCAGCGTTACGCGCACGTAGCGCCGTTGCGTGAGATAAGGTGTCTATGGTCTCGGGGGACTGAGGCTGTGGAATTCCGACATTTCGTGCAACTGATCGCCATCGGGTTACAGGCCCGTATCCCGATGCACATGACCGGCTTTCCGGGCGTCGGCAAAACCGAGTTCACGAAGAGCCTCGAGGCGGGATTCGGTCGCGTCGGGATCAAATGCAGGGTGGTGGTCCTGGTCGGGTCGATTCGGGAACCACAGGACTTCGGCGGCTTTCCGGTGTCGACGCCGGACGGCGTGCGCCTGCTGCCCATGGCCTGGGCGCGCGACGCGCAACGCCTCGCTGAGGACGGCTACCTGGTGGTGGTCTTCCTGGACGAGCTCACCACCGTTCCGCCGACGACGCAGGCGGCGATGCTGCGCCTGCTGACCGAGAATGTCTGCGGTGAGCTGCGACTGCCGGACTACGAGCCGGGGAAGGGCGGCGTCGTCTATCTGTGCGCCAGCAATGCGGTGGAATGGGCCGCCGGTGGACTGGAAATCCAGGCGCCGATGGCGAACCGGTTGTGGCACGGCGAGTTCCCAATGGATCACGAGACGTGGTGCGATTTGATGGTGAGTGATTTTCCGGCGCCGGGCAGTATGCCCGTGCTGCCGGCCGACTATCTGGGCCGATACCATCACGGCCAACGGGCGACGATTGCGGCGTATGTGAGGGCCGCCGGACGTGAAGCGTGGCTGGCGCCTCCCACGGATCCGGCCCGGCGGAGCGGTCCGTGGCCATCGGGCCGTACCTGGTATCTGGCCTCACGGTTCCTGGCAGCGATCGACGCCGTGTCGCCGGGTAATCGCGTGCTGCAAGGCGCGGCGCTCGCCGGTCTTGTGGGGGACCAGGCGCTGCCGTTCCTTGAGTACCGCGAAACCCTGAACCTGCCGGATCCGGAGGACATCCTGAAGGAGCCCCGCCGCTTCGTGCTGCCCGATCGCGTCGATCGCGCCTATGCCGTGTGTTACGCGCTCGCCGGTGCCGTCATCAACAACAACACGCCCCTGCGGTGGGAAGCGGCGATGATCGCGCTCGGCGTCGCGTGTCGAAAGAACGCGGACATCCCGGCGTCTGCGGCGCGCACGCTGTGCGACCAACGGAACCGTCCCGAGGGCCTCACGAAGCTGCCCGAGGAGTGCCGTCCGTTCTACGAGTTGATGCAGATGGCGAAGCTCGTGCCGCGGGACTGACGTGAAGTTCACATTCCGCGATTTGATTCGCCGCTCGGATCAAGAATCCGACGGGTATTCCCGTGCGTTGCAGGCGGCTCGCGTGCGGGCGGCCTATCAACGCAGTTACTTCGCGCCGGCGCTCTTCAGCTTGATTCCGGTCGGCACTGACCTGATCGACAGCATGGCCGTCGACGCGCACTGGCGCTTGTACTACAACGACGCGTGGCTGGCGCGGCACACGGTCGAAGAGAACGCGACGCTGCTCATTCACGAGGTCGGGCATCTGCTGCGCGACCATGAGGCGCGAAAGAAGGCCGCCGGCATCACGGATCACCGGCGTTGGAATACTGCCGGCGATTGCGAGATCAATGACGATCTCCACGCCGAGGGTCTGCCGCTGCCGGGCGATCCGCCGTTACCCGCCAAGTACGGACTGAAGAGTGGGGACACAGCCGAGGCGTACTACAAGCAGCTATGCGCGCGAGCGAGCGGTGCGAGCGAGCCACGCGAACGGAGCGGGCCGGCGGAGCGGCCCGCGAGAGAGCGTGTCGGGGAGTCCGAGGGGCGAAGCCCCTCGGATAAGGAGGACTGCGGGTCGGGCGCACACGGCGAACGGCGATTCTGGGAGTTGCCGGCAGACGATCAGGGCGAAGCAGGGACACCTGGCGTCGACCGCTTGAAGGCCGAGCTCGTGCGGCGGGAGGTGGCCCGGCGCATCGATGAGATCTCGTCCTATGCTGGCGAGGTCTCACCTGCGTGGCGCCGGTGGGCCCGCGCCACCCTCGCACCGAAGGTCGACTACCTGGCCACGATCCGTCATGTGGTCCGCAGAGCCTTGCGCGAGAGTACGCTGGGCCGGTACGACCGCACCTACAGGCGGCCGCATCGACGCCAGGCGTGCTACGGCGAGTTCCTCATGCCCAGCTTCTACCAGCCGCGGCCGCGGCCAGGATTTCTGATCGATACCTCGAGCTCGATGGAGGACTCACAGTTGGCGCGAGCCCTGGCGGAACTGGCGGGTCTGACCCGCCAACTCGGATACGGCGCAGAGGTCGTCGTCCTTTGCTGCGATGCCGCGGTCCGCGACGTGCGGAAGGTCTTTGGAGCCGGGCAGGTCGAATTGTACGGCGGCGGCGGCACGGACCTGGATGTCGGGCTGCGCGCGTTCATCGAGAGGACGCACGATCCGATCGACCTGCTGGTGATTGTGAGCGACTGCCACACGACATGGTCGCAAGATGTGCCTCCGTTTCCCGTGATCACCATCCGCGTCGGCGACGGCGCACCGCCGCCCTGGGGAAATCGCCGCGGCAATACGGTGATTTCAATCGAGGACAGTCGTG
>Ga0114129_10006680_pt1 | contig 16383 bp, 13 predicted proteins | sample RhiMetdeltSRZDD1_FD_80071 | JGI IMG/M metagenome (GOLD analysis project Ga0114129, IMG submission 80071) | Populus rhizosphere microbial communities from Tennessee, USA - Rhizosphere MetaG P. deltoides SRZDD1 (version 2) (version 2) | ecosystem: Host-associated > Plants > Roots > Rhizosphere >... | reverse complement strand
TCCGTCGACCTCGAGCGCGACCGCTACGAGATCGAGATCACGGGCGTCGCCGTTCTCGCGGGGCGCGCGAGGGAGCCGATCGCCGGCGCGCGCGCTTCCGGACGGATCTCGGAGCTGCTTCACCGGATCGCCGCCGTAGGGACCGATCGCCAGTTTTTTCCGATGCCGTATCCGGTGGGCGCTCCGACGGTGCTCGTCGAGAAGGTCAGCTTCGAATAGCTGCCCCGCTCAAATCCCGGGCGTCGGCGGCGGGGGCGGCGGCGCGCCCGCGGGCACGATCGGCGGCGTACCGGGGGGCAACCCCGACTGCGGCCGCGTCTGTCCGGGCTGGAGCGGGATTCTCGCCGGCGGCGGAGAGGCGGGCGGAGGCGCGGTGACCGTCGCATCCACCGGCTCCGGCGCGGAAGAGTCTTCGACCTCGCTCGACGAAAGCGGCCGGTCGGTCGGCAGTCGGCGGAAACGTCCCCGGTCCGCCCAGGCCTGATCGGCGATCATGGCCGCCGAGGCGATGTCGCGCGGGTAGTTCTCGAGCGAGACCTGGTCGAGGAGTCGCGTATCGACGATGAGCGGGTTGACGTGCGGGTCCCGCATCTGCGGGTCGATTCGGAGCGCTTTCGCGTATTCCTTCACCGCGAGCGCATCCCACCCGCGATGCTCGTAGAGGCGGCCGAGGTGGAAGTGGGACGGAGGGAATCCCGGCTTTCTCGAAATCGACCGGTGGTATGCCGAGATCGCGCGCCGCGGCTTGCCCGCCGCCTCCCAAAGGAGCCCGAGGTTGTACGCCGCGAGGAAGTGGGACTTGTCGAGCTCGAGCGCCTTCTCGTACTGCGTCTCGGCGTCTTCGACGAATCCGCGCTCGGCGAGGAGGTTCCCGAAGTCGTTTCGCAGGTCGGCGGAGTCCGGCTCCCCTTCCACGCGCTTCTCCTGCTCGAGGATCTGCTCGTCGACCGGGTTTCCGGCGACGAGGTACTTCCGGTAGAAGGGCTCGCCCGACTTCTCGCGCTTCGCGTGAATCGCATGGATCCAGCCGCATCCGCCGGCGGAGACGGTGGCTATCAGAATGGCCGCGAGCGCGATTCTTTTCATCGACCTCTCCTCGGAAAACGCGAGACCGTTCTCCGTTTTACTTCACGTCTCACGTCTCACGTCTTCGGTCTGGCGATCAGCTTGATCCGGCCTTCGCGCTCGACGACGTCGAACTCGACCTCCGCGGCTCCCGTCCGATCCCTCAGTTTCTTGCGCTCCTCCGCCAGCCGGCCGAGAAACGCCTCGAGCTTCAAACCCGCGACGTCTTCCCCGCGCGACGTCCGGGCCGCGACGTAGCGCTCGAAGAGCTCCTGGTCGCGCGCGGCGCCGGCTCCCCGATCCGGTTCTACGGAGGCGGGCCCCGGGACGTTTGCCCGGGAGGCTGATGCCTCCCCCGGCGCCGACGTGAAACTGCCATGGATGCCGGGGCGGCGGCCCGCTTCCTTTTCGGCCTGCAGGCGCTCCCATCGCTCGCACAGGCTGTAATACCGCCCCTGGAGGCTCGAGAGCTGGTAGCGCTCGGCGGCGGAGTCCGACGGGGTCATCGTCAGCCGCCGGAACATCTCCTCGACGTGACGCCGGCTCTCCGCGGGAGGCTTGGCAACCGAGCCGAACAGAAAGGCGTCGTACTCGGCGTTCAGCCGCCGGATGGCCTCGTTCAGAACGCTGAATTCCCGTTCCCAGGACACCTTCTCGATAATAGCGCCCGTGAGCGCCGTCCACCCGCCCTCCATGGAATCTCTCCTCGCTCGGCCCGAGGCTTCCGAGCCGCTCGGGCTCTACGGGCGGGAGGCGCTCAAGGAGGAGCTCCGGCGCGCGATGGCGGGGGGCGAGACGGAGGCGGAGGCGCTCATCGCGCTCGCCCGCGACGCGCTCTCGGCCCGTTTCGCGCCGAGCCTCGCGCGCGCCGTCAACGCGACCGGCGTCCTGCTCCACACGAATCTCGGCCGCGCTCCGTTGCCCGAGCCCGCGCGTGAGGCGATCGCCCGCATCGCATCGGGCTATTCCACGCTCGAATACGAGCCGGTCCCGGGCCGTCGGGGGAAGCGCCAGGACCACGTCCGGCGCGCGGCGCGCGAGCTCTTCGGAGCGGAGGACGCCCTCGCGGTCAACAACAACGCGGCTGCCGTGTTCCTCGCGCTGGCCGCGCTCGCACGCGGGCGAAAGGTCCTCGTGTCGCGCGGCGAGCTCGTCGCGATCGGGGGCAGCTTCAAGATCCCCGAGATCCTCGAGGCCTCCGGCGTTCACCTTCACGAGGTCGGCACGACTAACCGGACGACCGCCGACGACTTTCGACGCGCGCTCGCGCCCGACGTCGCGATGATCCTGACCGTGCACCCGTCGAACTACGAAATCCGCGGTTACGCGAGCTCGCCGGAGCCGGCCGAGATTTCCGGGATCGCGCGAGACGCCGGTCTTCCCTGGGTGCACGACCAGGGGACCGGCTGCGTCGTCCCCTTAGACGAGTTCGGCGTCGCGGGCGAGCCGACCGTCGCCGAATGCCTGGCGGCGGGTGCCGACCTCGTCACTTTTTCCGGCGACAAGCTGTTCTCGGGTCCGCAGGCGGGTTTCGCCGTCGGCCGCGCCGATCTCGTCGCGAAGATGTCGGAGCACCCGATCGCGCGGGTCGTCCGGCCCGACAAGCTGACGCTCGCCGCTCTGGCGGCGACGCTCGCGGCGTGGAAGACCGGGCGCTGGCGCGACTTTCCCGTCTACCGCGCCGCGGCCGCTCCCCTGGAGACCCTGGAGTCGCGCGGAGAGCGGATCCGTTCGGGCATCGCCGGCGGGGCAGACGGCGGCCCGACGATCGAGGTCGTCGCATCGCTCGCCGTCTTCGGCGGTGGCACGAGCCCGGAAAAGAGATTCCCGTCCCGGGCCGTTGCGGTCGCGAAGGAGGGGAATTCGGCGGACGAGCTGGCGTCTCGACTGCGAGCCGGAACGCCGCCCGTCGTGGGAAGAGTGGAGGGCGGGAAGGTGCTCCTCGACCTGCGATCGATCCTTCCGGAAGAGGACGGGATCCTGATCCGGGCTCTGCAGGAAGTCCGGAATCGGTAATGGACTGCGGCGGGTGCAGGTCCGCAGGACCTGTCCCCGCGGCATTGTCTAGGACTCGTCGAGAGCGTGCTCCTTCAACTTCGCCTCGAATCGGCGGCGGGTCAGTCCCAACTCGGTCGCGGCCGCGGTCCGGTCCCCGTTCGCCCGTTCGAGCGCCCGCACGAGCCATAGCCGCTCGGCGGTCCTCGCTCCCCGTTCGCGCACCTGTTCGATGGTCTCGTTGGGATGCTCGACCGGCTTCTCCGCCGACTCCGGCGTCAACCGGAGTGATCGCTCTTCGATCAGGCCGCCGTCGGCGAGGATGATCGCGCGCTCGAGGCAGTTCTTGAGCTCGCGGACGTTGCCCGGCCATCCGTATTCGCGAAGCCGCTCCCGCGCCGAGGCGGCGATGCGGATCCCCTTCTTGCCGAGCTCCCCCGGCAGGTGCCCGAGGAACCAGTCCACGAGGGGATCGATGTCCTCGGGCCGTTCGCGCAGCGGAGGGATCCAGATGGGAAAGACGCGGACCCGGTAATACAGGTCCTCGCGGAACAAGCCCTGCGCGACCATGCGATCGAGGGGGCGGTTCGACGCGGCGAGGATCCGGACGTCCACCTGTATCGGAATCGTCCCGCCCACGCGGTGAAACGATCTCTCCTGGAGGACCCGAAGGAGCTTGCCCTGCGTCACGGCAGAGAGCTCGCCGATCTCGTCCAGGAAGACCGTCCCTCCCTCCGCGAGCTCGAATTTCCCGAGACGGCGCGCGAGCGCCCCCGTGAACGCGCCGCGCTCGTGGCCGAAGAGCTCGCTCTCGAGGAGCGTCTCCGGAATCGCGGCGCAGTTGATCGCGACGAAGGGACGGCTGCGCCGCGGCGAGAGCTCGTGGATCGCCCGGGCGAAGAGCTCCTTCCCGGTCCCGCTCTCCCCCTCGAGGAGCACGGTCGCGTCGGTCCCCGCGACCCGCTGCGCCTCGGCCTGGACCGTCCGGATCGCCGACGACTCTCCGATGATCGCCGGCATCGCCCGCGTCTGGTTGTCCTCGAAGAGAAGCGACTGGCGCTCCCTCGCCCGGCGCTCGATGGCGCGGGATACGAGGAGGCGCAGAAGGTCCGGCTCGACCGGCTTCGTGATGAAGTCCTCGGCGCCGCGCTTCATCGCATCGACGGCGGTCTCGATCGAGCCGAAGGCGGTCATCACGATGACCGGAAGCGTGGGATCGAGCGCCCGCGCCGCATCGAGAACCGCGAGCCCGTCGGCGCCGGGCAGGCGCCAGTCGGTCAGAACGAGGTCGACCGGTTGACCCGATCGCAGGGTCTCGACCGCTTGCGAGCCGGAAGCCACGCCGCGCACCTCCAGACGCTCCGCGCGCAGCATCTCCTCGAGCATCGCCCGCAGCGAGTCCTTGTCTTCGACGATGAGGATGCGCGCCATGAATTCAGGTAACGCCCGATCGTGAGCCGTGAGCCGGTGGCTCACGGCTGACGGCGCTAGCCCGGCGGCTTCGGCTGATTCGCCGGATTCGACGCGCCCGGGATGTAGCCGGTCTTGCCGTCCGCCGGAGCCTGCGACGGAGCGTTGGGCGCCGAAGGTGCATAGAGATTGCCGCGGCCGTACGGCGTCGGAGCCGGTCCGGGAGGCGCCGTCGGTTTCGCGGCGGGAGCGGGAGAAACGGCCGCGGCGGGCGCGGCGGATCCGGCCGGCGCAGCCGCACGGCTTCCCGCCTCCCCTTCGCCGCCGGGCGCTGGAGCCGCCGGCGCCACCGACGTCCACCGGGGCGTGAAACGGATCGAGGCGACCGCTTTCCCGGAGGTCGGAATCGTTGCGGTAAAGGCGACCGTTTTCGAGGGGTCGATGACCGCGCCCGAAAGCCCCGCGTCCACCGACGCGATCGCCTGGCCCTTCGAGTCGATGCCGGTCACCGTCATTCGCACCCCGGTCGCGGGAGTCGCACCCGGATTCTTGAGCGACCCCCGGACGACGAGCGCATCGCCCGACTTCTCCTGCGTGTACTCGGCGACCTCGACTCGGCCAGCCCCCGCAGAAGGATCGACTTCGGGCGCGGCCTCGCCGGCGGCCGCTTCGCCCGCCGCCTGCGCCGCTGCTTCGTGATGCGAGACGTTCGCGTCGCTGATCTTGACGCGCGCTTTCGGCACCTCGCGGGCGGCCCGGGCCGCCCCCGCGAGCGTCGCCGCGGGAACCGGAGTCGGCGCGGGCGGCGGAGGACCGGCGGCGGATCGCGCGGCGGCGGTCGCCCCCCGGTCGATCTCGGTCGCCCGGACCGAGAGCACCGTTCCGTCGGTGCGGGTCAAGAGGACGGTGTTGCCCCGCACCTCCGGAGGTTTCTTCAAGTTGATGACCGCTCCGCCCTTCAGGATGACGACGTCGGCGGACGCTACCGATCCGGCCAGAACGAGAACGATCGACGCGGCCAGCCGGCCGACGATTGTCATGGCTCTCTCCAATTCATCACGACGGAACGAAACGCTCCCGACTCGCAGCTTCCTGCAGTCCCCCCTGTCGGCTGAATACCCGCAATTATATCGCCTCGACCCGTTTCCTCCGGGGTCGTCGCGATCGGCGCTCCGGGCGAAAAATCCGCCGGCAGAGGTCCGACCTCGACGTCGGCGTCGATTCGCTTGGCATACCCGGCGTCCGGGCCGTTTTCCGAGGCGCGCACGCGGATCTCGAAGCGGTAGAAGAATCGACCCGACGGGAACCCGGTCGCCGGATCGATACAGGCCCGGCGGCCGAGATCGCCCGGGGGCTCGACATCGACGCGGATTCCCTCTTCCGAAGCATCTCCGGAAAACGGCCGGAGCGGCCCGTGGCGGTGAGCCGGCATCGGGAATCGGACCGTTCCGAGGGCGCCGGGCGGCTGGAATTCCGGGCGCCCGAGAAAACCGGGTGTTCCGATCTTCGCGCACGCCCACCTCGCTCCGGCGTCCGCCGCGTACAGGGCGCGGCTCGCCGACCAGTCGCGCGCGGCGACGAGGCGCTCCGAGTCGGTCACCCAGCCGAGCGCGATCCCGACGACCGTCAACACCGCGAGCAGCAGGATGACGAGCAGGAGGCCCGCCTCGCCGCCGGCGATCCTCCTCCGCGGAGAGGATGCCGTCATCCGTCGAGACCGAAGTTGCGGAGGTTGATCTTCATCGTCCGGCTCCGGCGGCGGTATCGAGCGGACGGCGCGCCGGACGAATCGGCGGCGACCGGCGGCGGCGCGTTCATCGTTCGGATGCCGAGCGATCCGGGCCCGAGGTACGACGGATCCGGATCCCGGGATCTCACGACGACCGAGACCATCACGGCTCGAAGCACCGGACAGTGCGCGCTCGCGGTGAAGCGGTCGTGGGGAAAGCCCGCGGGCGGGGGATGGACGTCCTGGAACTCCGTCGGATCGAAGAGTCGCTCGCCGGCGGCGTTCGGCGCCCACTCGTCTCCGTCCGGCCGGATGGAGGCGTCGGGATCCGGGTCGCTCGTGCCCGGCGGCACGAGACGTCCGAGCGAGCCGTCGGGAGCACGGCCGTCGGATCCGTAGAGCCCATCGACCCCGTAGGCGACCTGCAGGTCTTCGACGTCGTCCGCGAGCGGAATCACGTCGAACCTCGCTCCCCGACGGATTCCCTGCGCCAGCGCGGGATGCTCCGGGTCGCTGTCGTCGACGAAGAAGACGACGTCGTCGAGAACGCCGGCGCGCGCCGCCGGCGAGGGAAGAGGTCGCGCGCCGGCCGGCGCCGGATCGGCCGGATCTTCGGTCGTGAGCTCCCGAGCGAGCGGAGCGTCGAAGTCGACCGGTCCGAAGGTCTCCGAACGGGGCAGGGCTGTCGGAGAAGCGAGTCTTCCGACCACGTGGGAGGGCTGCGGCGGCAGTGTGCGGGCGACCGCGAGCGCAGGACATCCGGCGTGGAGGTCGTCGGCGGCGGCCACGATTACGAACATCGGGTTCTCGGGCGAGACCCCCTGCGTGTACGAATCCTCCTCGGAGAAGCGCGGACGGTTGGCCGCGTCGTCGTTGACGTGGCCGAGCGCGGTGACCGCCCGCACCGTCAGCGGCGCGACGCCGGAGCACGAGCCGCAGCCGCTCGCGGCGTCGAACCCGAAGAGCGGAGAAAAGAACACCCCGCGCACCTCGAGCACGTCGGTGCCCGCCCGGACGGGAACGCTTCCGCCGGAAAGCGTGGTGACCGTACCTCCGGCGACGTCGTCGTAGTCACCGTCCCCGGAGACCGCGATTCCGGGAAGCCCCGGATCGGGCCGGACGAGGACCGCCTGCGTGACGAAGAGGCCTCCGGCGCCCGCCATCCGCACGACGGCGGCGACCCGGTCCAGGCCCCGTCGCAGGCTCCCCTGCGCCTCGACGGCTGCGATCTCGCTCTTGTTCAGGCGCATCGCCGAGTCGCAGACCGCGAGAAGACCGACGACGAGAAGGAGTATCAGGAGCGTCGCGACCGTCGCCTCCAGGATCGAGAAGCCCGATTCGGCGCGCCGGGAGGGCGCGGGAGCGTTCCCGCGGCGGCTGTCGGTCATTCCGGCGAGGCGCCCGAGGGGAACTCGTCGGGCGCCGGATTTCGACGGAAGGCGCTCACCCGCGCGCCGATCCATCCGAATCCGGGACGCGACACCGAGAGCTCCACGGTGACGTCGAGCCGCTTGTAGTCGTACCGGGATCCCGCCGCGACGACGGGCACCGGCGTGAACGGTTCTCCGGCGGCGACGTTTTCGCTCTTTGGAATCGCGAACTGGCGGACCCGGTACGTTCGCCGGAACAGGTTCGGGATCGAGGAGGGGGACTCGCCGGTCGCCGGATCGGGGAGAGTCGGAGGGAGGTCGTCGTCGTGGACCCCGGCCGAGAGCCGGGGATCGTCGAACCGCAGGCTGAGGAGCTCTTCCAGGCGGTCGCGCACGAGCGCGCTCGCGGTCGCGTACTTGTCGGCCGCGTCGTTCGACCTTCGGCTCGAAAGAAAGAGCGTGGCGATACCTCCGAAGAGGACGCCGGCAAGCGTCAGGCAGACCGCGACTTCTACGAGCGAGCTGCCGCGTCGCGGGTGTCGAGACGACGTCGGAAAAACGCCGATCCGGGTCATCAACCAGAATTGTCACGGCGCCGGGGCGTCCGCTCGGCTACACTTTCGGCTACCGCAAATGTGGCCGAAAAAGCGCCGAAGAACGACAGCGGATGCCCGGACCGTGCTCGCGCGGGCGCGGGCGAGCGGCTGGAAAACCGAGGAGGAACGGGACGCGCTGCTCGAAGAGATTGCCGCGATCCGCGGGCTCGAAGCCGAAGACGTCGCGTGGATGGTGGTCGATTCGGATGCCGCGGTCCGGGCCGCCGGGCAGGCGCTTCTCCCCCGCTTTTCTTACGAGGATGTCGCGCAGTCGCTCTATTCCTTCTTCCCCTCGCGCAACGAGACCGTCCGGCGTCTCGCGATCGAGGCCCTGGTCGGGCGCGCGGGCGGGTCGTTCTACGACCTACTCCCGAAGCTGCTCGCGCATCCGGACGCCGCGGTCGTCCACGTCGCCCTCGACTGGCTGCGTCGGAACCCTTCCGAAAGGAATCTGTCGCTCGTGTCGGGGGCTCTCGGATCTCCCTCGATCGCGGTGCGCCGGAAAGCGTTCACGATCGTGGAGGCGACGCCGTCGGCGCGCGTTTTACCCTTCGCCCTGAAAGGACTCGAAGACGAAGACGAGCTGCTGCGGTTACGCGCCATCGGACTGTTGACGAAGTTCCCCGACGAGGCGGCGATCGGACCGCTCTTGAAGCGCTGCCACCTGGACTCGACCCGGAATCAGGAGGCGGCGATCGCGGCTCTGACCCCGCTGCTCGCCCACGCCGACGTCCGGTGGAACGAGGACCTGATTCCCCTGCTCTCCGACTTGAACCCCCGCGTGCGGAACCTCGCCTCGCGCATCCTGAAGACGCAGGACCCCGACCGCGTGGCGGCGGCGTTCCTTCACGGGTACCAGGACTCGTACGGTCCGGCGCGGGACCGGGCGCTCGAGGGACTGCGCGAGCTCGGACCTCAGTACATTCCGGCCTTTCTCGACTACGACGAGAATCCCGACCACCGCATCGCGGCGCTCGCCTCCGCCGTGGCCGTGACGATCCGCTCGCCGGAGGTCGTCCCGCACTGCGTTCGCTATCTCAAGGGCGACGACTGGTGGCTCCGGGACCGCGGAGCTCACGCGCTCGGGGAGCTTCGCGACCCCCGTGGCTTCGAGCCACTCATCCTGATGTTGGCGGATCCGGAGTCGAATCTTTCGGCGGCGGCGGCGCTCGGCACGTGGGGCACGCCCGAGGCGCTCCCGGCGTTGCTCGAGGCGTACAAGAGGGGCACGAAGGACCTTCGCCTGGAGATCCTGGACGCCTTCGCGCGGATCTCCGACCGGCGCGTCCCGACTCTCCTCGCCGGCATCGTGAAAGCCGACCCCGATCCGCTGATCCGGGAGAAGGCATCCGGCTTGATCGAAATCCTCGCGGGGGACGGTGCCGGCGAGACCGGAGCGGAGAGAAAGTTCACGCCGCACGACTTCGCGGCGTCGCCGGAGCCGACCCTCCCGGACCTCCTCCGGCACTCCCGCGCGCTCGGTGCATCGGACCTGCACCTCTCGACGGGCACCGTGCCCCACGTCCGCGTGAACGGCGCGTTGTCACCGTTGCCGATGCCGCCTTCCTCGTCGGAACAGCTCGAGAACTGGATCCGGCCGATCCTTGCGAACGAGCGCGGGCGCACCTTCGAGGAACGCCAGCAGATCGACTTTTGCCACAAGGACGGCGCGCTGGGCCGCTTCCGCACGAACGTCTTCCTGCAGCGCAAGGGGATGAGCGCCGTCTTCCGTCTCGTGCCGTTCGACGTTCCCAACCTCGCCGACATCGGGCTGCCCGAGAGCCTCTGGGAGCTGACGACCTACTCCCAGGGCCTGATCCTCGTGACGGGTCCGGCCGGCTGCGGCAAGACGACGACCCTCGCGGCGCTCGTCGATCGGATCAACGCCACCGAGCGATGTCACATCCTCACCATCGAGGATCCGATCGAGTACGTGCACGGGAACAAGGATTCGCTCGTCAACCAGCGCGAGATCCCGTCCCACTCGAGGTCGTTCGCCCGCGCCCTCCGCCAGTCCCTGCGGGAGGACCCCGACGTCATCCTCGTCGGAGAAATGCGCGACCTCGAGACGATCTCGCTCGCCATCACCGCGGCCGAGACGGGTCACCTCGTGCTGGCGACGCTCCACACGACGACCGCGTCGTCCACGGTCGACCGGATCATCAACGCCTTTCCGGCCGACCAGCAGGGCCAGATTCGGCAGATGGTCTCGGAGTCGCTGAAGGCCGTGATCTCTCAGTCGCTCCTCCCCCGACGCGATGGCAGCGGTCGGGTCGCCGCGTGGGAGATCCTCCGCAACACACAGGCGGTCGCGGGCCTCATCCGGGAGGCGAAAACGTTTCAGATTCCGTCCGCCATGCAGACCGGCGGGAGCACCGGGATGATGCTGATGGACGCGTCGCTGCTGCGCCTCGTGCAGGAGGGAACCGTCGACCCGCGCGTCGCCTACGATCGCGCGCTCCGGAAGGAGGCTTTCGAGCCATTCCTCGAGGAGGGAAGCGCCGCATGAGCGATCCGGCGCCTTCGACGCCGCCCGGCGCCGCCGAGAGCCCGCGGGAGGCGACCGAAAAGGTTTTCCAGGTCGGCGAAGTCGACATCGTTTCCGTCGGCACGAACCGGATCGACCGTTTTCTGTCCGTCCTGCCGAAGAGAAACGGATCGGACCTTCACCTCGCGGTCGGCTCTCCGCCGATCATCCGGATCGACGGAGACCTCGAACGGATCCGCTACCGCTCGCTTTCCGAGGGCGACTTCTACAACCTCGTCGGCCCGGTCGCCCCTCCTCGGATCTGGTCGCAGTACGGCGAGACCGGCGACGTCGACTTCGCCTACCAGATGGGCTCCGAGGCGCGGTTCCGGGTGAACCTCTTCCGGCAGGAGCGGGGGTCGGCAGCCGTCTTCCGCCTGATTCCCGCGCGGGTTCCCACCGCCGAGGAGCTCGATCTTCCGCACGCGGTCGCGGAACTCTCGGATGCGTCGCGAGGTCTCATCCTCGTGACGGGACCGACCGGAAGCGGCAAGTCGACCACGCTCGCGGCGATCCTCGACCGCGTCAACCATCGGCTCTCCCGTCACGTCGTCACGATCGAGGACCCCATCGAGTTCGTCCACACGAACGATCGTTCGATCTTCACGCAGCGCGAGATCGGTCCCGACGTCGCGAGCTTCGCCGAAGGAGTCAAGGCCGCAATCCGCGAAGATCCCGACTGTCTGCTCGTCGGAGAAATGCGCGATCTCGAGACGATGCGGATGGCGCTCACGGCCGCCGAGACGGGCCTGCTGGTGTTCGCGACCCTTCACACGAACTCCGCCGCGAAGGCCGTGGATCGGATCATCGACGCCTTTCCGGCGAGCGAGCAGGAGCAGATCCGTATCGTGCTCGCCGAGTCGCTCCGGGCCGTCGTCGCGCAGCAGCTCCTGAAGAAGACCGGAAGCGGGCGGATCCCGGCCTTCGAAATCCTGCTCGGATCGAGCGCCCTCTCGAACGCGATCCGGGAGGGGAAGACCGCGCAGATCAACAACCAGATCCTGACCGGCCGGTCGCGCGGGATGATCTCGATGGATCAGTCGCTCCTGGAGCTCGTCCGTACGGGCCACATCTCGGGCGAGTCCGCCCTCGAGCGTGCGTTCGACCGGGAAAGTGTCCGGACTAGCCTTCTGACTCTCGCGAGGGAGACGGGACGTCCCGCCCACGCCGATCCGGTTCCGGGAGCCTCAAGGTAAACGTCGCCCCCCCGCCCGGACGCGGGTCCACCTGCACGGTTCCCCCGTGGAGCTCGATGATTCGCGCGACGATCGCGAGTCCGAAGCCGGAACCGCGGGGCTTGGTCGAGTAGAACGGCAGGAAGATTTCCTCGCGGAGAGACGAATCGACGCCCTCGCCGCGGTCGCCGACCGCGAGTAAGACCTCTCCGTCGGCGCTCCAGCCCTTCAGAACGATGGCGGAAGGCTCACCGCGGCGGTCGTCGGGCGTCGCCTCCACGGCGTTCCGGAGCAGGTTCACGAGCGCGCGGCGCAGGAGGACTTCGGACCCCGAGACGACGGGAAACGACCCGTCGAGCTCGACATCCACGCCCGGGAACGCGGCCTCGGTCTCGTCCACGGCGGCGGCCGCGACACCCGTCAAGTCGACCGGCTCGGGGGCGAAGGCCTCCGGCCGCGCGAACAGCAGGAAGTCGCTCGTCACGCGGCTCATCTCCTGGGCCTCGCGGCGGATCGCACGCAGGTGCTCGGCCGCGCGATCCGGAGACCGCAGCCCGAGGTCCGCGAAGCCGTCAATCGCGGCGGCGGCGTTGCGGAACTCGTGAGCGGCGCCCGCGGAGACCTGCCCCAGGTCGGCGAGGTGGCGGGTGAGAGCGATGCGCGCCTCGAGACGGCGCATCTCGGTCAGGTCGGTGAAAAGCGCGAGCACCCCGAGGAACCGCCCGTCGGCGCCTTGCGCGGGGGTCACCGTGACTCCGAAGGAGCGGGGCTCCCCGCGCGCGTTCCAGTGGATTTCCCGACGCCCGACGGGTTTCTTTTCCGAGAGCACTTGCCCGAGCAGGTCGCGGAATTCCGGTGCGCCCGAGAGCGAGAAGTCGAACGGCTCTCCCCGGAGATCGCCCGGCGCGTGCAGGATTTCCCGGCCCGACTCGTTCAGCTCGACGATCGTCCCCTGCGGGTCGATCGACAGGAGGCCCGTCGGAAGGTTCCGGGAGAGCAGGCGCGCCGCCGTCTCCAGGTCGTCGGCACGCGCCTGGAGCTCGCGCTCCTTGTCGCGAAGCGCGGCAATGGTCGCCTCGAACCGGCCGATCAGGAACTCACGCTCGTCGGTGCGCTCGGCCGCGATCGGCGACGCCGCGGCCGGAGCGCTTCCCGCGGCGGCGAGGAGCCGGTCGTACGGCGACAGCAGCGAGCGGAGGTAGAAGCCGGCCAGGACGACGAGGGCGGCTCCGGCGACCGGCACCACCAGGGTCAGCGAGCGGGCGAGGGAGCGCAACGCGGCGCCGGGGCCGGGGTCGAGCGCGATCGAAAGAAATCCCCCGGGAGCGGGGGCGGTCGCGACGAGAACGGTCGGGCTCGTCCTCCAGGCGAAGGCGACTCGCCCCGGCTGCGGGCGTTCCGTCGAGAGTGTCTCCGGCGCGTCGATCTGCGGTCCGAACGTCCGTACGCGGCGGCCGTTCGAGTCGTACTCGGCCACGTAGAGCACGTCGCGATCGAGGGCCGCCCTCCCGAAGGCCACATCGGCCCTCTCCTCCGACGGCCTCGCCGACAGCGGAAGGCGGCGGAGCACTTCCGCGGCGCGCCGCTCGATCGACTCGCTGCCCCAGTCGACGGCGCGGCGCAGAAAGAGGAGCGTGACCACGTTCAGGAAGAGAACGAGGAGGAGTGCCACCCAGAGAAACAGGCGCGACTCGCGGCGGAAGGTCTGCGGGACGGCGGTCATACCCGATTCTCCGGCGCCGCCGGCACGCGAGAGCGCGCGAGGCGACCCGCCTCGCGAAAGAGCCAGAACCCGACCGACAGCCAGACGAGGTGCCCCATCCACCGGCCGCTGCCGGGGATTCCGAAATGGGAGCCGAGGGTCCAGGCCAGGGTGGTCGCCGTGACGAGAAAGTATCCCGCTCCCCCCGTGAGCACGCCAACCGTCAGGGGCCACACCGCGTACTGCGTCCCGAAGCCCGGCGCCAGGAAGAGCAGGACGAGAAAGACCACGAGGGAGGCGCGGACGAGGTCCGCCTTCGTCAGCCGCCAGGCGGTGTACAGGCCGGCGGCGAAACAAACGATCCCCACGGGCAGCGAGAACCGGTCGTCGAAGAGAACGAGCTCGGACAGGCCGTACGAGCGCGGAACTCCGCTGTACCGGAGGACGTGGTCGCGGATCGCCCGCCACTCGGACAGGAACGGAACGAACAAAGCGGCGGTGAAGGCGTATGGGGCGAGAACCATGGCGGGGTGTCGGACCCTCCGGATCCAGAGGATCGGGTGGAGCGCCGTGACCTGTTTGATCGAGACCGAGAGAGCCAGTGACAGCATCGCCGGCCAGCCCCCGTCGCGAGTCGCCGAACGGCCCGGAGTCCGGAGAACCGCGATCAGCAGGAAGAGAAGGCTCACGTTGTCGAACTGTCCCTGGAATCCCGTCGTCCAGATCGAGACCGGGTTGACGAGAAACAGAGCGGCGACCTTCCAGGGATCGGTTCCGCGACCTGCGGCAATTCTCCAGAGCACTCCGGCGGAGAGCAGATCGACGGCGGTGATGAGCGATCGCACCAGGGTCTCGAACGGGACTCCGGTCCCTTGCGATCCGAGCTCGACGAGCCGGAGCACACCTGCCCAGATCGGGGCGTAATTGTTCAGGCCCGTTCCGTACAGCCCTTCGCCTCCCGACATCGCTCGCTCGACGGTCGCGTAATACTGGAGCTCCACTCCGCCGTGGGACGTCGCGATGAGAGCAATCCGCGCGGCGAGACCGAGAATCGCGAGCGTCGCGAAGAGAGCGATCCGGGATCGGCGGCTTTTCACGTCCGTGCGGTTATCGCAACCCGGCCCGATACAGCTCTACGAGCGCCGGCCCCCAGAACAGGGTCGCGATCGCGCCGAGCGCGAGGAAGACGCCGAACGGCAGCGCGGTCTGGAGAGATCCGCGCCGCGCGACTACGAGCACGAGCCCCACGAGGCTGCCGGTGACCGAAGCGAGGAACACGGTGATGACGACGCCCGACGCTCCGAGCAGGGCGCCGATCATCCCGAGCATCTTCACGTCGCCCATTCCCATCGCCTCGACCTTCCGGATCTTTTCCCAGACCCAGGCGAGCAGAAAAAGACCTCCGGCGCCCAGCGCGGCGCCCCCGAGGGAGGAGAGCGGCGTCCGCTCGCGCGAGAAAAACGAGAGTGCGATCCCGACGGCGATCCCGGTCAACGTGATCTTGTCGGGAAGGATCCGGAACTCGGCGTCGATGACGAGGAGGGCGAGGCAGGCCGAGCAGAGGAACGCCCCCGAGGCGAAGTCGCCCCAACCGGGGGCGCGGAGGAATGCCCCGACCCAGAGGAGACCGTTGGCGAGCTCGATCGCCGGATAGCGCACCGCGATCGGCGCGCGGCACGCGCGGCACCGTCCCCGGAGGAGGAGCCACGAGAGAACCGGGACGTTGTCGTACGCGTGAATCGGCGCCCCGCACGCCGGACAGTGCGAGCCCGGAAAGGCGATCGACTCGCCCCGCGGCAGCCGGTGAACGAGGACGTTCAGGAAGCTTCCGATGACGAGGCCGAAAAGGAAAACGGCAAAAACCACGAACGGAGGGCCCCAGGTTCCAAGTCCCGAGTCCCAGGTCGTCATCGGCGGCGTCCGATCCGAATCGGCTCCCCCTGGAGAGCGAGCACGAGCATCGTCAGAAGCGTGGCGATGGAGACGCCGGCCCCGATCGAAAACGAGATCGGCCGGTAGCGAAACGTCACCCGGTGGGAGCCCGACGCCAGCGCAACCGCGCGGAAAAATCCATCCGCGCGCAGGATCTCGAGGCGGCGCCCGTTTTCTTCGGCGATCCACCCGGGGTAGAAGAGGTCCGTCAGCACGAGGAGACCGGCGGAATTCGTCGTGAGCTCCGCGACGACCTGCTCGGGCCGATCGACCGCGAGCCGCGCCACGAGGATCGGCGACCGGCTGGCGGAGGGAGGGCGCGGAGAGGGGTCCCGATCCAGGAGGACTTCCCGGGCGACGTCCACGTCTCCGGAGGCCGCCCGCCTCCAGGCCCGGGACGGGTCCGCCTCGACGCGGTAGCTCCGCGCGAAGGAGAGCCGCGGGCGATACGGCGCGATCGGCGCGCGGAAAATCTCTCCGACCATCCGCGACGGAAGGGGGCCCGGGCGGAACGGGCTCCACAGCAGTCGCGCGCTCGCGGGACCGGCCGCGCGCCCCGGGGTGTCGGCGGAGTCGACGGCCTCCGCGATCGCGCGGGCGGCGGCGGTCGGAAGAGCGGACGCGGTCCGGACCGTCGACGCGCCGAACAGGAGGTTCGTGTACCCGGCGAGCGCCACCCTTTCGCGCTCGACCGTTGCCGCGTCGAACGTCGCGTCCCGGATGACCCAGCGCGCGAGCACCTGGGGCGGCGGGGTGAGGACGCGGCCCGTCAGGTTTCCGAGCGCGTCGAGGACCACGGGCCGGCGCCGGATCTCCGCTTCGGGCACGAACGTGAAGAGCCCGCGGTTCAGGATCGCGAAGGTCACAACCAGCGCCAGCGCG
>Ga0114129_10006679_pt1 | contig 16386 bp, 14 predicted proteins | sample RhiMetdeltSRZDD1_FD_80071 | JGI IMG/M metagenome (GOLD analysis project Ga0114129, IMG submission 80071) | Populus rhizosphere microbial communities from Tennessee, USA - Rhizosphere MetaG P. deltoides SRZDD1 (version 2) (version 2) | ecosystem: Host-associated > Plants > Roots > Rhizosphere >... | reverse complement strand
TGCAGATTGCAGATTGCAGATTGCAGATTGCAGATTGCGGATTGCGGATTGCAGATTGCAGAATGCGGATTGGGGCCAGCGGATAGCGGGCCCGCGAGCTAGCGGTCAGCGGCCTTGGACCACGCAACCTTGGCGACTAGTCCGCTCAGGCCGATGACCCCGATCAGGTTTGGGAAGACCTGCAGGGCGTTCATCAAGTCGCCCCAGGCCCAGACCACGTCCACGCGGGAGACAGCACCGAATGGGATCAGCAGGCAATAGATCCACCGGTACGGGACGGTGACCTTCCGGCCGAGGATGTATTCAAAGAACTGCTCGCCGTAATACGCCCAACCGATCAGCGTGGTGTAGCCGAAGAGAAACGCGCAGAATGCAACGATCCAGCCGCCGACAACCGGCATGGCCGATTCGAAGCCGGCGGCAACGGCGGCGCTGCTGGTGAGTCCTGACTGCCACATGCCCGTGAGCAGGATCGTCATCGCGCTGATGGTCGACGTGACGAACGACACAATCGCCACTTCCATGACGGCGTTCAGGCCCTGCTGCACCGGTCGATCGCTCTTCGCTGTTCCATACGCGACGGCCGCGGTGCCGTAGCCAGCTTCGTTCGCGTAGACCCCGCGTGCGATGCCATAGCGCATCGCGGTAAACAGCCCGAACCCGAGCGCTGACTGCATCGTGAACGCTTCCTCGACGACCATCTGGAGCACGCTCGGAATGCGGCCGGCATTCACCAGGATCACGATCAGGCCGCCAGCCAGATAGAGACCGACTTTCAGAGGCGAGAGCCGCTCGGCCACGCGGCCGATGGACTTGATTCCGCCGATGATGACAAGCCACGTCAGAATCGCGATGACGATGCCGGACACGATCTTTGGAATGCCCACCACCGTGTCCAACACGAGCGCCATCGAATTCGGCTGCGTAAACGGCGTTGTCGTCAGCGCCGCGACGGCCGCGACGAACGCAAACGTCCAGGCGAGCGCCGGCGAGCGCAAGCCATCGCGCAGGTAGTACATCGGCCCGGAAAGGACGGTATTGCTGCGCACCTCACGAAACGTCACGCCGAGCACGGCTTCGCCGAACTTGATGGCCGTCGCGACAAAACCGTACACCCAGATCCAGAAAAGCGCTCCCGGACCGCCGGAAACGATCGCTGTCGCGACGCCGGCGATGTTGCCCGTACCGATCGATGCCCCCAGCGCGGTCATGAACGCCTGGAACGGCGTGAGTGCGCCGACTTGACCCACATCTCGCCGCACGAACGCCACGCGGATGGCTTCGCCGAATCGGCGCAGTTGAACGGCGCCCGTTCGAATCGTGAGAAACAGGCCTGCGCCAAGGAGCACACCGACCACCCAGGGCATGAAGAGTGCGTCGGCGGCAGACTGAATGATGTTTGCGAACCGTGAAAGCATCGAGCGGTCTTATATCACGCGCGCTAGATGTTCGACCGGCCCTGGCAGCCGTCGACGGGCAGGCACGCGCCGCTGATCCAGCTGGCGCGAGCCGAGGCGAGAAAGGCCACGGCGGCACCCACTTCCTCTGGACGTCCGAAGCGTCCGAACGGCAGGTCGCGGCGAACGAATTCGGCGATTCCCTCGGGATCGGCCTGCTGCCGTTTGTACCAGGACCCTCCCGGAAACAGGATCGAGCCGGGCGCGACGCTGTTCACGCGAATGTTGAGAGGGGCAAGCTGCTGCGCCAGCGATTTGGCCAAGCTGATTTCGGCCGCCTTCACCGCGTTGTACGTCATGCGTCCGCCGGCTTCGCGTCCGTAGATGGAAGCGATCATGACGATGGCCCCGCCACCGCGCTGGCGCATGTGGGGTACGGCAAGACGCGAGGCGCGGATTGCCGGAAACAACGTCTCGTCAAACGCGGCTTGCCATTCGGCGTCAGACGTGTCGAGAATGCCTGCGCCGCCCGCACGCCCGACATTGTTGACGAGCACGTCGAGACCACCGAAGGCCTCGAGCGTGGACTCGATGACGCGCTCGACGCCAGCCGGTGTCGAGACGTCCGCCTGAACGGCCGTGACCATGTTCGGCCGGCGCGCAGCGGCTTCCACTTCGATGGCGGCTTCGGCGAGGCGCTCTTCGCCCCTCGCGCAAATGCACACGCGGCAGCCTTCAGCGACGAGCGCACGGGCGCTGGCCAGGCCGAGCCCGCGGCTCGAGCCGGTCACGATAGCGACTTTGTCAGTGAGTCCGAAATCCATGCGCGAGGAACGTCCGCGGGGAGTTTACTCGACTCTGCCGCCCGTCAGATCGTTCAAGCGCCAATCGAAGTTGTGGAAGGTGACTTTGAACTGATTCTGCTCGATGAACTCTTGTTCGAGCGGCAGCAGATGCGGCAGCACGAAAGCAATCAACGCGCGCTCGATCAGGGAGCGCGACTCGAACTTGCCGGGCGCAACCTTGGCATACGCGGCGACGAAGGCATCCTGGTTCCAGCTCAGAATCGGCGTCGTGGATATCACGCCCGCTTCACGATCCACTTTCAGCATGTGCTGCTCGGTGACGAACTCCGACTGGATGGCATCGAGCTGCGCCCGCAGCCGTTCGGCGGAGTACGCTTCGCTGCGGAGTCTGCCGCTCCCCACCGCACCGCGTCCAAGCGCGAGCAACAAGCGCGGCTCGTTGAACAGCGGAAGGATCTTTTTCTCGATCTCATCGAGGCTCACGGTCCGGCCCGCGACCCGGTGTCGTGGTTGGTCGAAGGCGCCGGCAATCTGCCGGATGCTGGCCGCTGGATAGGCGTTGCTGGTGCCGCGAATGGGGTACCGATTGATCACCGTCTGCAGGACGAGAGCGTTGTACGCGTTGACCCAGAACGCCATCCTTGCTTCCTGCGGCCACGACTCGAACGTCGCAGCCGGCACGTTGAGCGAGGCCACGTAGCGATCGAGGTTTCCGCGCGACGATTGGAGCGCTCGGTAATAGACGAGCCCGTCGCGCACGTGCAGATCGAGGATCTGGTCGAGGGGGCGATGGAGGGATTCTGTCGGGGCGGCGGGCTGCTGTCGAGCGGTCGGGCTCACAACAAGACTCGCCGCCAGCACAGCCGTTATGGCAACGAGGCGACCCATCTGGTAATCGTAAGCGAAAACTCTTCAGGCGCCTCGAGGTTCGCGAGGTGTCCGGCGCGCGGCAACCGGACCAGCTCGGCCGACTTGATGGTTCTCTGAAGAGCTTCGGCTTCGGCGACGGGCGTCACCGTGTCCTCTTCGCCAACCACGACGAGGGTTGGACAATTGATCGTCAGGAGATCCGGCGTCGAGTCGGGGCGATGCATCAAGGCGTAAATCGCCGCCTCGATGCCGGTGAGAGGATTCGACTCAATCGAGCGACGCACTTCGAGAGCGAGTTCGGGGCGTTCGCGTCGTGTCGTCTCACCAAGGAGCTTCCCGACCATCTGCTCCGCGACGACGGATGCGCCCTTGGCGCGCGCCGCGCTCAGGAGCCCGCGGCGATTTTTGAGTCCCTCTTCAGTGTCGGCGCCTGCCTTGGTGTCTGCCAGCAGCATCCCCGCGATTCGTTCGGGCGCCAGGCGGTGAATCGCGAATGTTGCGTATCCGCCCATCGAGAGGCCGCCGATCACCGCTTGCTCGATGTCCAACGAGTTCATCAGCTCCAGCGTATCGTCTGCGTAGTCGTCCATCAGAACCGCCACCGACCCGTTGAGCGTGGACCCGCCCAGTCCGCGAAAGTCCGGAGCGATGAAGCGCCAGCCTTTCGGCACCCGTTCGAGCTGTGGTCTCCACATGTCCGCGTTCAGAGGAAACGCGTGATGCAGGATGAGCGGCCGTCCGACACCTGCTTCCAGGTATCTCGTCACTCGTCCCTTCAAAGCGGTCCGGTGTTCGTGGATCATGCGAACGATGATAGCGTCTCCCCATCCATTTGGTCCGGAGGACCGTCTGATGCGCACCTTGAAATACTTCGTGGCCGCCGCGGCGGTCGCGGCAGCAGCCCTGCACCCGGTCGAAGGTCAGGCGCAATCACTGGATGAGATCGTCGCCAGGCACATCGAGGCCCGTGGCGGTAAAGACAAACTGAAAGCAATTCACACGCTGAAGCTGACGCGCACGGTTGCCACCGGGATTGGCAACCCGATCAAGGTCGTCCTTTACAAGAAGCGACCGAACCTCGTGCGTCTCGAGCAAGGGCCGACGCAAGCAGGCGCGACGTTGATCCCGCGAGGGATTTCAGCCGATGCCGCGTGGGACATCGTGCAGGGGAAACCTGTCGCGCGTCCCCCACAAATCGCTGCGGAAGCGCGCGATGTCGACGGGGATTTCGACGGCCTTCTCGTCGACTGGAAGGACAAGGGCCACACCGTCACCGTGGACGGTCGTGAAAAGCTGCCCGGCGGGGAGGCGTTCAAGCTCCTCGCCACGCTCAAGAGCGGGCTGAAACGCACGATTTACGTCGACACCAAGACCTATCTGGAACGACGGCACACCGGCGTACTGAACCTGCCCGGTGGACGGCAGTTCGACGTAACGATCACGTTCGACAACTGGCGTGACGTCGAGGGCGTGAAGTTCCCTTTCGACATCACCGAGGAGCGGACGGGCAAGGAGCCGGTCGTGTCGCTAGTGACGTACACGGAAAAGATCGAGATCAACACGCCCATGGACGATGCGATCTTTTCGATGCCTGCAAAGTAGGGGGCGGGGTCAGGTTGTGAACGCGTGAATGGCCGCCGCGATCGCGTCCGCGGAGCGGTCGATATCGGCCTCAGACGTCCGCCAGTTACTCACCGAGATGCGCATGGCTGCCTCGCCTGCCCACTGCGTCCCGCCGCACCAGCACGCACCCCCAGCCTGAACCGCGGCGATGACTGCAGGCGTTACGTTCTCGCCAGACTGGTTCATGAACCGCACCAGCACCTGATTCAGCACGACGTCGTTCAGCACTTGCGCACCCGGCGCTGCCTGAAGGCGTTCGGCCATGCGTTTGGCTAGCTCGCAGCAACGCTCCACGACCTCAATGATTCCGGCTCGACCGAGCGTACGCAGGACGACGTATACGGGGACGACTCGCGCGCGGCGCGAAGCCTCGAGCGCCCAGTCGCTCCCGTCGCGCTGATCACCCTCGCCAGGGATTAGGTAAGCAGCAGTCTGGCTCATCGACGCGCGGTGCGCAGCCGGGTGACGGACGACGACAATGCCGCTGTCGTAGGGAACGTTGAGCCACTTGTGGGCGTCGGTCGTCCAGGAGTCGGCCGCCTCCACCCCTGCGACAAGGTGGCGACGGCGCGGTGACAGCGCCGCCCAGAGTCCGAACGCCCCGTCGACGTGAAGCCATGCACCACGCTCGTGAACGAGCTCCGCGATCTCGGTGAGCGGATCGCAGGCGCCGGTGTCGACGTTCCCAGCTTGCGCGCAGACGATCGTCGGTCCCGGAGATGCCGTCAGCGCCCACTCGAGCGCGTTCGGTCGCATGCGTCCATGGCTATCAGTCGCGACTCGAAGAATCGTCCGACTGCCAAGCCCAATAAGACGGCACGCGGCGGTGATCGACGAGTGCGCTTCCTCGCCTGCTATGACCGTGACCTGTGGCGCACCCTGAAGGCCGAGCGCCTCCACGTCCCACTGTGCGCGCCGTAGCACCTCGTGGCGAGCGGCTGCGAGAGCCGTGACATTGGCAGCATGGGCGCCGGTAACAAAGCCGACGCTGGAGTCTGGCGGCAAACCAAGCAGCTCGATGATCCAACGGCCTGTGCAAACCTCGAGCGCCGCCATCGCTGGCGACATCACATACAACGCGCAGTTCTGATCCCACGCGGAAACGAGCCAGTCAGCCGCGAGCGCCTGCGGATAGGAACCGCCCGTGACGAAGCCGAAGTAACGAGGTCCTGGCGACGCGACCAGACCGGGTTCGAGCCGTGCCGCCAGCGAGTCAAGCGCCTCGAGCGGGTCGGCGGGACCATCCGGCACAGGTCCGTCCAACTCGCGAAGGAGGTCCCCGAACGCGACACGCGGCGACACGGGGCGAGTCGGCAACGAGTCCAGGAAGGCCTTTGCGCGCCCGTGGGCGAGTCTCAGGAGTGCGTCGTAGGGGTCAGCCACGCAGACGTATCCGCGCGATGTATCGGCCGGGCCCAGCCGTTACAGAAGAGTCGGATTCGTCGATACCGGGTGTCTGCTTCTGAACGCGTAAATTCACGCGTTCACCACCTGACCCCAGCAACCCCCAACAACCCCGCCACAATCACCCCCACAATCCCCCAAAAAGCCACGGGCGACCATGTTCGGATGAAGTGGCGCCCTTCGGTGGCGTCAGCCCGGCTCTCATAGGGACCGGACGCCGACGAGCCCGACGCCTCATGCCGATGCTGCGCGTCCGCACGCTGCTCGGCGGGCCAACGGTGCCCCGTCTTCGACAGATACGACGGCGTATCCAGCACAGGCGCGTAATAGGTCTCGAGTATCTGATTCTCGTACCACGCGGCCATGATGTTGCCGGCGGCCCACTGCCGGTTTCGCTCCTGGACGTGCTGATGCCCTTCACTCTGATACTGATCCTCGCGGCTGCGGCTGGCCGGCCGCGTGAGCGGAGGGCTCGCCTTCCACTCAACCGACCGCTGCTCGCCGATCCGGCGCAGCGTGTCGGCGTCATATCGGGATCGAAACGTCAGAACGCCGCCATCGCTCACGCTGACGCCGAGGTGGACGGTGTGCACGAACGCCGCGAACACCAGCGTCGCAATCACCGCCGCGAGGGCAATGCGACGCCGCGATCCCGGAGCGAGCCGGAGAGACAATCGTTCCGGCGGATCGACGCCAAGACTGAATAACAGACCGCAGACGATCGCGGCGCCATTCAGGAAGACATCGCGCATGTCTCCGACGCGACCGGGGATGAACCACTGCAACCATTCCTCGAGCGTCCCGACCACGAGCCCGGCAAGTATCGGAAGCACGATGATCGAGACATCCCCTACCGGCCGCCACGCCCGATAGAAGAGGAATGTGATCAATCCGTACTCGACGAAGTGAAAACGCTCGACGGTGTCGACTTCGGGAATTCCCTGGGCATTCCACAACGCATAGCCGGTCCCCAGCGCCAGCGCGGCAACGATCGCCCCATAGCGCGCTGCGCGGCGGTCGCGGATCTTGTAGAGCGCGGACGCGATCGCGGCGCTGATGGCGAACGCGATGGCCGCGGCCACGAACGTGACGAATTGACCGGGAAAATTGGTCCGAATCCAGTCGCGGATGTCCCTGATGAAGGGCGCCGACAAGATCACGGCCACAGAGACGAGAACGGCAATCAGGAAGCGTCCAGTTCGCACCGGGGCGTTGTATCACACGTCGATGTCTAACCGAGGGGCTTCGCCCCTCGGACTCCCCAACACGCTCTCTCGCTCGCCGCTTCGCCGGCTCGCTCCGTTCGCGTGGCTCGCTCGCTGTCGCTCGCTCGCGTCTTTTCTCGGGACGTCCGGGCAGTGCTGTGGATCGAAAGAGAGGCGCGAGCGAAGCGACGCGCGTGGCTCGCTTCGCTGTCGCTCGCTCGCGTCTTTTCCCGGGACGTTCCGGGCAGGGCTGTGGGTCGAAAGAGAGGCGCGAGCGAAGCGAAGCGCCCCACGCGAACGGAGCGAGCCGGCAGAGCGGCGAGCGAGAGAGCGTGTTGGGGAGTCCGAGGGGCGAAGCCCCTCGGGAAAGCCTAGACGAATCGCGTGAGCGTGACGTCTAGCACGCGCGACTGACGTTGGCCGCGGTGCCACTGGACGAGGATGGGACTCTGATACGTCCCTTCGACGATCGCGCCAGTTCCGGGAGAGGTGCTATCGGACACCAACAGGCTGACCGAGCGCTTCATGCGGAGGAAACGAGACGCGGGCATGGCGATCGCGCGCGAGAGCACACTCTCCACCATCGACTCGTGCAGCCCCAACGCGTCGAGCAACTGGTTGAACACGCGCACCAGATCGTACTTGGCGTAGTCCAGCGTCTTGGCGGGAATTGCGCGCGGATTGCCGAGCATGTGCCCGGCCTTTTCAGCCATGAACCGTAGCGGATCGCGCAGCACCTCGGACAGGTCGTGGCGCATCAGCAGCGTTTCGTATTCGTTGACCGTCAGCCCGGCGTGCCGCTCCCCCGGCGCAAGCGTCAGGCGGATCCGTCCCTTCGAAACCCCATGCTCTTTCACCAGTGCCTGACAGCGCTCGTAGATGCCGAGGTGCGGGGATTTGAGGTTGACCGAATCAACTGCGTGGCGCGATACCGGCACGACGATACGGGCGTGGGCGACGGTTTCCTCGTGCGAATACCCTAATACGCTCGTCCGCCGCCGCCGCGGACGCCCGGCATGAACGCCGTCGAGGTCGATGAAGCACACGGGCTCAGTGGGATTGTTCCGATACGTCACGCACGTCCGCAGGGCGCCAGCCATGAAGGCCAGGTGCGAGTCGGCGTTCTGCGGTTCCTGGGGCCTCTGAGCGTCGGTCAGCTCCGTCCGCCGGTCGATCTTGTCATGCTCATACCCCGCCCCTTCCGGGAACATCGTCCGGAAGACGTTGATGTAGGACATGACCCCGCCATGGCTCTGGAGGCGGCTGGCCAGGCTCTGATCGAGATAGCCGGCGGTCGTGTGAAACGAGCAGCAGAGGGCCTTTGGGTAGGGATCGAGGCCGTCGCCGAAACGTTGGGACACCAGGTGGCGAACGTCGATGACGTCCACCCGCGCACGGGGTGTGAGCTCCAGATCGAACTCGACAGGCGCTAGGGACATTCGGAAACGGCTAAGCTCTTTAAGGATAACACGTTTAGACTTTGTAATGCAAAGCTAATTCTGTAATCGAGGGTCTTCACCAATCACGAGGTTCTTCTGGATCCTGAGGTTCCTCTGGATCGCTCGGTTCTTCTGGATCGCTCGGTTCTTCTGGATCGCGAGGTTCTGGGTTCTCTCCGTCTCGCAGATTTCGCAAGAGCTTATCGGCTCAAAAGGCGCGGAATCTGCCTTCCTTTCGAGTCACCAGGGCGATTTTCTTGGGACATCCGTGACGGCAGGCTTCCTGCTCGTTCGTCACACATATGGCGACCGCGTGGCGTTTGGAGGATCTTGACGTTTGGCTACCTGGACTCCTGCAACAACGACGGCCCCGCTAGAAGTGACCAGCAGTGAACCAGAACCTCATGGTCCAGAAGAAACCTCTGGATCCAAAGAACCTAGTGATCGCTGAAGAACCTCCCGAATCAAGCCTTCCTCTTGGCCGTAAAACTCCCCTCACCGACGCCGCCCAGGTCGACCTTGCCCTTCATCGTGTCCTTCTCGACCGTCCCCGAATACACAACTGTCACGCTGTTGCCTTCGAGGGACGCCGTGAACTGGAAAGTGATCGCGTTGCCTTTGATGCTTCCCTTCACAGGTTGTTCGCCGAAGAGCTGCGACGAGTAGGTGCCGGTCAGCTTCTCGCCGTCCTGCTTGAAGGTCACCGACGGCGTGGCGGTGCCCTGTCCCGTGTCGATGGTGATGGCCCATGCGCCGGCGACATCGGCGGGCTTGTCGGTCTGTGCTGGTGCCAGCGTGAGGGCACAGAGGAGGGCGAGGTACAGTGTTTTCATGGCACGCATTATAGGCGTGCCCGAACGCGTGAGGCTGACGTTTCTCGCCTGAGATCAGCAGAGTACGCGGATCACGTCGGAACGGGTGATGATGTAGGTCTTGTCGGTCTTGAAGTCGCGCACGAGCACCGCCGGATTAGCCGGCGTGATCATCGTCGACAGCAGTTCGAGGGGTGTGGAAATATCGACGAACGGAAATGCCGGCTGCATGATGCTCTCGACCGGTTGGCTCTTGACCTCGGGCTGACGGACGAGCTGGTCGTAGAGATGCGCCTCGTTCAACGACCCAACCAACCGCTTGTCGCGCGTGATCGACACTTGCGAGAAGTCGTGCTCCCCCATCAACTTCACCGCAACTTCCACCGGCTCGCTGCCTTCGATGGCCAGGAGCTCGCCCGACACGCCTGACGCGACGAGATCTCGCGCCGTGAGGCCGCTCTTGTCGAAGAAGCCCTTCTCGCGCATCCAGTCGTCGTTGAACATCTTTCCGAGGTAGCGCGAACCGTGATCGTGGAAGATGACGACGATGAGATCGTCGGCAGTGAAGCGGTCGCGGAGCTGTAGAAGGCCGGCCATGGCCGAACCCGCGGAGTTGCCGGCGAAGATGCCCTCTTCGCGCGCGATCCGCCGGGTCATGAGCGCCGCGTCCTTGTCGGTGACCTTTTCGAAGTGATCGATGACGTCGAAGTCGACGTTCTTGGGAAGAAAGTCCTCGCCGATGCCTTCAGTGACGTACGGATAGATCTCGTTCTTGTCGAAGATCCCCGTCTCCTTGTACTTCTTGAACACGGATCCGTACGTATCGATCCCCCATACCTTTATCCGCGGGTTGCGCTCCTTCAAATAACGCCCGACGCCGCTGATAGTGCCGCCGGTTCCAACGCCGCAGACCAGGTGCGTGATACGACCGCCGGTTTGCGACCAGATCTCTGGGCCGGTCTGCTCGTAGTGCGCGGCGGTGTTCGAGAGATTGTCGTACTGGTTCGCCTTCCAGGAATTCGGGATCTCTTTTTCAAGACGGGACGACACCGAGTAGTACGAGCGCGGATCCTCCGGATCGACATCGGTCGGACACACGATCACTTCGGCGCCGAAGGCTTTGAGCGCGTCGATCTTCTCCTTCGACTGCTTGTCCGTCGTGGTGAAGATGCAGCGATAGCCCTTGACGACGGCCACAATCGCGAGCCCCATGCCGGTATTGCCGGACGTCCCTTCGATGATCGTACCGCCCGGCTTGAGCAGGCCCTTTCGCTCGGCGTCCTCGATCATGCGAACGGCCATGCGGTCCTTGATCGAGTTGCCGGGATTGAACGTCTCGACCTTGGCCAACACCTCCGCTTTCACGATGCCCTTCGTGATGCGATTGACGCGGATTATCGGCGTATCGCCGATGGTGTCGAGGACGGTTTCAGCGATCTTTTTAGCGGCGATCGTACTCATGGCTCAGGCTCAAATCGATCGTAGCACGCCCTTGCTGAGGGGGCCGCCGGCGTGGAACAGTAAGGCTCGATGAGGATGCCGCTAGGCCTTCTGCTCGCTGGGATCGCCGTCTTGCCCGGGATCGGCGCACTCGTGCTCCGTGCCTCGGGGCAGTCGACCTCGCCGAACTCGTCAGCGTCGGCCGAGGCGCGTGCGGTGGCGTATCTCGCGCGCGAGGTTCCCGCGTGGCGTCGCGACCATCCGTGCTACTCGTGCCACAACAACGGTGATGCGGCGCGGGCACTGGTCGCCGCGATCGAGCGCAAGCACGACGTCAGGGCGGCGATCGAGGACACGTTGAAGTGGCTGGCGGAGCCGGGACGCTGGGAATCAAACGGCGGTGGTGAAGGCGGCGGAGACGACAAACGGCTGGCACGAATTCAGTTCGCGCACGCAACCACCGCGGCGGTGACGGCCTCGCTCGTCGGCAAGAATGCGCTTCGCGAAGCGGCGGCGATTGTGTCAGCGGATCAGCAGGCCGATGGATCGTGGCAACTCGACAGCTCTGACAGCATCGGCTCACCGGCTACATACGGCACCGCGCTCGCGACCGTGTTCGCGCGTCGGACGCTGGCTGCCGCAGCGCCTGCCGAAATGGCGTCGCGGATCGCGCGCGCCGATCGCTGGCTGAGCGCTGTCGTGCCGAACAACCTGCCCGATGCTGCCGCGGTGTTGATCGCCTACGCCGACGTCCCTCCACAGCGGAGGCCATCTAACTGGAACGCCGCACTCGAACTCCTGGCGAAGGGCCAGGGAGCGGATGGTGGATGGGGCGCGTACCCAACGTCTCCGGCGGAGCCGTTCGATACCGCGCTCGCGATTCTCGCGCTGCACGAAGTGCGTACGAAACAAGCGAACGCTGAGCCAATCTTCACGTCGACGGCAGTCGACGCCGCGCTCGTCCGCGCGCGCGCGTACCTCGTTCAACAACAGTTGGATGACGGGAGTTGGCAGGAAACGACACGCCCAGCCGGCCAATCGAGCTACGCCCAGCGAATCTCGACGACCGCCTGGTCCCTGTTGGCACTGTTTGCCACCGGGGTCAGGCCGTGAACGCGTGAACGCGCCTCACGTCCCCGGCTGCACCCTGAACGGCACCACCGTCCGCTCCGGCTCAGCCGTGATATCCGTTCGCTCGAAGTTATCAACCTCGAACGCCCGGCCGATCCGGTTCCCGGCTAGATCCTCGAGGAACGCCAGCGCGACGATCTCATAGTCCCCAGGCGCCCACGGCTCCCGCGGCGTGAACAGCCACCGCGTTTCCGACGCCTCGACGCCGACCGTCCCTTCGACAGGCTTCGCTCCGTGAACCACGCTTAGCGCTCGCTGCAGCAGCCCATAATCGAGCGGATCGGGAAAGCTGATCAACAACGGCTCGCGCGATCCCGCGCGCGGCGCACGCACCTTCCACGCAGACGTCGTCAGTGGCCACTCGATCGCCGCGGACGCGCGGAACTCGTGCCTGAACTCGTCCTTCAGCGGCAGCCCGTGCCCGTCGCGCCAATCGCGCTTGACGACCAGCGTGTAGCGACGGCCGGCCTCGAGCGCGCGGCCCATCTGCTTGTTGGGAAGAATGCCGCGCTTGACGCGGCCTGGATCGAAGAAGACCGTGTAGCGCGTACGGTCGTGATTCCAGAAGTCCGCATCGAGCGGCAGGAACGCGTCGACGACTTCCTCACCGCGATCGTCCAACAGGTGCAGATAGTCGTATCCGCTCCGCCAGTCCATTGGCGCGGAAAAATACAGATACAAGCGCAGCTGATTCGCGGGGAAGCTGTCCGTGCTGGGATAGACGTGCGTCACGACAGTCGATGGAACGCGCGCCGATGCGGGACGTCCAACGGTGACCGTGACCGGATCCGTGCGGCTCGACTCGCCCGGCACCCGCGACGGATTGAACGTGACCGAATACTGGCGCCCCTCATCGAGCGGAAACAGCGGCGTGAAGCGCAGCACGCCATCGATGACCGCGTATTTGCCGGCGACCGCGGGAGCAGCAGCGTCGCCAGATTGCACAGACACGCGTAGTACCCCCTGCCATTCCTCGTCGGTCAGCGGGGTCAGCGTCGCAGCAGACAGCGTCCGCAGCGTTGCGGACGACAAGCCGCTGACGTCAATCGTATTCAGCTGGGTGTTGAGCTGAATGTCTGGAGTGCGTGGCGTGCTGTGGCAGGCTAACGAAAGACAGAGGGCAAAAGGCAGAAGGCAGAACGTGAGGATCCGAGACATTTGACCTTTTGCCTTCTGCCTTTTGCCTTCTGCCTTCTGCCTTCTGCCTTCTGCCTTTTTCCTGTCGCTCCCCGTTAGGGCAGCGACACGGCCTGCAGCGACAGCGCTCCGCCGTCGGCCCGCGCGAGGATGAGCGCGCGCTGGTCATCGAGCAGATCGAGCTGCTCGACGCCCTTGAGCGACGCGACCGGCTCGAAGCCTACGCCACCCGTCTCGCTGGACACGCGGGCCGTGATGCCGGGCGCGGCTCCAAACGTCTCGGTCGGCACCTTCATGACACCGCGGCTCGTATTGGCGATGAGGAGGTAATCCTTCCCGCCCTTGCGATACACCACCATGTCGGTCGGCCGGTTACGATTGCCGAGCTCGGCGATCGTCGTTCCCATGACTTTGGCGCCGGGCTTGAGGCTCGACACCGGAAACTTCACCAGCGGCGTGCAGGTGTAGCCGGCGATCAGGTGCGGCGTGTTGTCGACCTTGTACGGAACGAACGAGATGACGGGCGATCGGGTTTCGAACTGACCGTGATTCCCGTGATAAATCTCGACGCTCGTACCGGCCTCCACGTCCTTGAACGGATACGCCACGGTGCGGAGCTTCGACGCAAACTCCTCGTTCGACAGGCCGGCAACGACGAGCTTGCCGTCGACGAACGCCATGTCGGTGATCGATTCCATGCGCGGGTTGCGCTGGCCCGCCGCGCCAGCGGCAGGAGCGTTAGGCAGTGTCGCCTTCGACATCTTCAACCCGTCGAGCGCGACGATCTCGATCTTGCCTGCTCCGTCCACACGGAGCAGCGCAGGTTTCGCGTCAGCTCCTGTGCCGCGCATCACCGAGATGAACGCGTTTCGCGTTTTCGGGTGCACCGCGAGATCGGTGACCTGAATATTCTTGGAGTCGGTCCCGAGCATGGCGGCGATCTGGCCGTCGATGCCGGTCACGTCCTTGGCGCCCGGCGCGCCGCCGTCTGCCTTCTTCCCGAGGTCGATCGCGTAGATCGTGGCGGCCTGCCGGTCAGCGGCAAACAGCACGCCATCGGGACCAAACGCGAGCGGACCGATGGACTGGAGACCTGATGCCGCAGGCTCCTGCACCCCAGCGGTCGCCACCGTGCCGCGCTCGCTCACCACGGCCCAGCCGGCCGTCGCGAGAACCATGGTCAACGCCACTGTTTTCAAGGATATCCAGCGCATTCACTCTCCTCCTGTCAGACGGATTCCCGTAGATCGTGTCTATCTACGACGCGTTGTCAAGAGGCGTTTCGCCCATCAATACGTCACGCGGACTCGGTACTTGAGCGTCGATGCGCTCCCGGGCTTGACCGGCACCGTAAACCCTGCCGCCCACGCGGCGGTCTTCGTCCATTCGTGCGACGAGCGCAGCATTTCCCAGGTTCCACCGATCGGCTCGTTCACTTCGACCGTGATCGGCGTGGACTTGTGATTCCTCAGCGCGATTTCGTACTCGAACTCATACACGTTGCCGGCAATCTTCCGAAAGTCAGTCTGGTTGCGTTCGCAGACGACGTCGAAGGCGGTGCCGATCTTGAGCTTGAGGGTTTCGTCCTTGGGCGTGTGATTGATCCGATCCTCACCGGCAAAGTGGACGCCGCCCTTTGAATCCGCCTGGTAGACGCGCACCGTACCGGCCGGCATCGGCACGCCCAGCCCCGCTTTCTCGTCGTTCTTGAAGTCGTAATAGACCTGGACCGAATCTTTGATCGCCGCGCCGGGATGCTGAACGTTGCGATAGTAGAACTGCTGGCCGTCTACGACGAAGCGCTTGCGCACGGGGATCCCGTTGCCGTTCAGCATGCTGACCTGCTTGGTCTCGGCGTTGTTGATCGTGGTCTTTCGGCCAAGGGTATAGAGGTGGTATTCGGAGAACGCTTCCTGCGCCATCGGCGCTTCGGCCGTCCTCGCCATTTGCTGTCGCGCCGCATCGAAGCGGCCATCGGCGATTGACTGTCGCACGCGGTTCAAATCGCCGGCGACGAGTTGCAGCTTGGCATTGCGGAAGGTCGTGCCGCTTCCGTTGGCCAACGTCACCCACCCGTCCAAATCCGCGGACGAGTCGTCACGCGACACGGTCAGCACGTAGTCGGCATTCCAGGACAGCTTTCCGGCGAGGTACGAGGCCTCGACGCGATGCCGTGTGCCGCCGCCGTTCTCCAGCGTCCAGATGAGGGTTGGCCGGCTGAAGAGATTCTCGGGCAGTTCTGGAAAGCGGATGTGATCGGCGTGCAGCCCGGTGACGATCTCGCTGCCAATGCGCCAGACCGGGCCGTTGTTGTAGCTGAGAAGATGCGCTTTGACTTCTTCCTGCGTGGACGTGCCGTTCTTCTGCAGCGTCCTGACGAGCGTGACGTCGCGGCCGACGTACTTGCGCAGAAGCTTGTCAGGCTCGAGCAGATCGTACTCGTAGTTCTGCTCGAGGACGTTCACGCGAGCCGGTTCGCTGAGTGATCGGAAGTGCACGGTGGCGGGATTGACGGTTGCGGCAATGTCCATGAAGCGGAGATCGAAGCTGCCGCCTGGCAACTGCAAATTGCGAACATCGCGCACGAGCGCGATGTCGGAGTTGTATACAGTCACCGCGAGTTCGACCTGATCGTCCAGCGTGGTGACGTCCTGGCCGACGGCGCCGGGCGTGGCGGCGGCGGAGTTTGTCTCTTTGACGAACGCCGCGGCCGCTACCAGGGCGATCGCCGCGAAACCCATCACACTTCGAGTGAAATTGCGCATGTCGTGCGGCTCCTTTTCCTTGGAACGGAGCCGTACGGAATTCTTGCGGGAGCGGTCTCAGAGACCGGAGACGTTAGTCTTTGCGCTCGATCCAGGTCGTCCCGCCATCATTCGTCAGGAACGAGCGCTTATCGGCGGCGACGACCGTGGCGGTTTGCGCATCGGCCGCGCTGACGGAAATCAGATCGACCGAATGAGGAAAGGGAACGCGTCGCCACGTTCGCCCGTCGGTTGTTTGGAATACGGCGCCCGATCTGCCAACGAGCCAGGCGACAGTGGGTGATGGCGCCGCGCCGGCGACGAGCATGCCGTTCTCGGGTGCGGTGTATTGAGTCGCCCAGGTCGCGCCGCCATCGA
>Ga0114129_10006678_pt1 | contig 16387 bp, 15 predicted proteins | sample RhiMetdeltSRZDD1_FD_80071 | JGI IMG/M metagenome (GOLD analysis project Ga0114129, IMG submission 80071) | Populus rhizosphere microbial communities from Tennessee, USA - Rhizosphere MetaG P. deltoides SRZDD1 (version 2) (version 2) | ecosystem: Host-associated > Plants > Roots > Rhizosphere >... | reverse complement strand
GGGCGCCGGTTCGAGATCAGACCCCGGTCTCGCGGTCGACGAGGGGCCGCGCCGGGATACGTCGCTCGAGGCGCTGGCCAGGCTGAAGCCGGCGTTTCACGTTGCCGGCACGGTGACGGCGGGCAACTCCTCACAGACCAGCGACGGCGCCGCCGCTGTGATCGTCACGTCGGCCGATCGCGCACGCGCGGCGGGGCTGACCCCAATGGCGCGGTTCGTCACCTTCGCCACCGCCGGCGTCGAACCGGAGCGCTTCGGAGTCGGACCCGTGCCGGCGATCCAAAAGGCGCTCAGACTCGCCGGCCTGACCCTCGATCAGATCGATCTCATCGAGCTGAACGAAGCGTTCGCGGCACAAGTGCTCGCCTGCCTGAAGGCCCTTCCGATCGATCCGGACCGGCTCAACGTCAACGGCGGCGCCATCGCGCTCGGACATCCGCTGGGCTGCACAGGGGCCAAGCTGACGACGACACTCCTTCACGAGATGAGACGGCGGCAGGCGCGATACGGAATGGTGACCATGTGTGTGGGCGGCGGCATGGGGGCCGCCGGCATTTTTGAGAGAATGTGATCTATGTCCACGACCGCAGCTCCGACGGCACTTTCAACGCTCCGCGGCGGCGAATGGCTCCTGCAGCCCACTGCCGCCGACAGCATCTTCACGCCCGAGAAGCTCACGGACGAGCACCGGCTCATCGGCCGGACCGCACAGGAGTTCGTGCGGAACGAGATTCTGCCGGTGCTCGACAAGCTGGAGGAGAAAGACTGGGCGCTCGCCCGACGACTGGTGCAGCGCGGTGGCGACCTCGGGCTTCTCGGCGTCGACGTGCCGGAGGCGTACGGCGGCGTCGGGCTCGACAAGGTCACCTCGCTCATCGTCAGCGAGAAGATGGCGGTCTCCGCGTCGTTCGGCGCGACGTTCGGCGCACACGCCAACCTCACCGTGATTCCGTTGTTTCTCTTCGGCAGCGAGGCGCAGAAGCAGAAGTACCTGCCGAAGCTGCTCACCGGCGAGCTCGTTGGCGCCTACGGCCTGAGCGAAACCGGCTCGGGCTCCGACGCGCTCGGCGCGCGCACGCGCGCCACGCGGCAGCCGGACGGCAGCTTCCTGCTGAACGGCGAGAAGATGTGGATCACCAACGGCGGGTTCGCGGACCTCTTCGTCGTGTTCGCGAAGGTGGACGGCGACCAGTTCACGGCGTTCCTCGTCGAGCGCGGATTCGGCGTCAAGAGCGGCAAGGAAGAGCACAAGATGGGCCTGCACGGCTCGTCCACCACTGCGCTGATCTTTCAGGACGTCAAGGTGCCAGCCGACAACGTCCTCGGCGAGATCGGCAAGGGGCACAAGGTGGCGTTCAACGTGCTCAACTTCGCGCGCTTCAAGCTCGGCGCGATGTGCGGCGGGGGCGCGCACGGCGCCATCGCAGAGAGTGCGAAGTACGCGGCGTCGCGCCGGCAGTTCGGACAGCCGATCGCGAACTTCGGCGCCATCAAGCACAAGATCGGCGAGATGGTGATCCGCACGTACGCGGTCGAGAGCCTCCTGTACCGCACGGCCGGACTCGTCGACGCGCGTGTGTCGGCCACACGGCACGACGCGACCGACGGCGGCCCGGCGCTCGCCGCGTTCGAGGAATACGCCGTTGAAGCGTCCATCGCCAAAGTGGCCGGCAGCGAAGCGCTGAACTACGTGCTCGACGAGAACATCCAGATTCACGGCGGCAACGGCTACGTCCGCGACTATCCCGCCGAGCGCCACTTCCGCGACGCCCGCGTCAACCGGATCTTCGAGGGCACCAACGAGATCAACCGCCTGTTGATTCCCGGCATGCTCATTCGCCGCGCCGTGAAGGGGGACCTGCCACTCATCCCAGCCGCGAAGGCGCTGCAGGACGAGCTCATGGGACCCGCGGCGATGCCGCCGGCGGACGAGGCCGTGCTTGCCGAGGAACGTCGCGCGGTCGACGCGTTCAAGAAGACCGCCCTGATGGTCTTCGGCGTCGCGATGCAGACCTACGGCGAGAAGCTCACCGACGAGCAGGAGGTGCTGATGCACCTGGCGGACATCGCGATCGACGTGTTCAGCGCCGAGAGCGCCACGCTGCGCGCCCGAGCGGCATCCGATGGCCGCAACGCCAAGGCCGCGCTCCAGGTCGACGCCGCCCGAGCGTTCGTCAACGACGCCGCCTTGCGCATCGAAGCCTCGGCGCGCCAGGCGCTCGCGGCGATGGCCGACGGCGACACTCTGCGCACGATGCTCGCGGCCCTGCGACGCCTTCTGAAGGTGACGCCGGTCAACACGGTCGTGATGCGGCGCCGGCTCGCGGACGAGACTGTCGCGCGAGGGGCGTATCCGTTTGCGTAGGTCGGGAATGGATCGCCACGAAGACACGAAGACGCGAAGTCAAGAATCTCTTTTCGCGATTTCGTGCGTTCGTGGCGTGACCGTGAGAACACGGACCCCCAGAGCGCTCTTCGTGCCTTCGTGCCTTCGTGGCTTTCCGGCGATCGTGGCGCTGCTTGCGATTACGTGCAGCGCCCCGAAGCCGCCCGACGACCGGGACTACGCGACCAGGCTCGCGGCCGACCGTGCGACGAAGGACGCGGCGTTCACGGCCAGCGACGATCCGATTCCCAAGCCGAAGCACGCCGAGTTTCTGCCGCTCGCGTACTTTCCGATCGATCCGGAATACAACGTGCCGGCCGAGCTCAAGCGGATCGATGATCCGACAATCGTCGAGATGCCGACCTCGACAGGTAGCAACAGGAAGATGCGCCGCGTGGGTACCCTGCACTTCACCTTGAAGAGTCAAGGGCTGTCGCTGCTGGCGTTCATCGAGCTCGGAGAAACGTCCAGTCTCTTCGTGGCGTTCAGCGACCTGACGAGCGGCGCCGAGACGTACGCCGCCGGACGGTTCCTCGACATCAACCGGAACGGCACCGGTCTCTACGAGCTCGATTTCAATCGCGCATACTTTCCGTACTGCTATTACAACCCGACGTACGAGTGTCCGCTCCCGCCGCGAGAGAATCGCCTGAAGATTCCGATTCACGCGGGCGAACGCATGAAGTCTGAAGTTGGAAGTCTGAAGTAGGAAGACCTTCTGAACTTTTCAAGCTTCAGGCTTTAGACTTCAAACGTCACACTTTCATGTCTTTACGCGCTGTAGTCTTCGACTTCGACGGCGTCATCGCCAACAGCGAGCCGCTGCACTTTCGAGCGTTTCGCGACGTGCTCGCCGGTGAGGGCGTCACGCTTGCCGAGCGTGACTACTACGACCGCTATCTCGGGTACGACGATGTCGGCGTCTTCCGCGCGCTGGGACTCGCTTCAACGCGCATCGACGATCTCGTGAGGGCCAAAGCGACCAGAATGGAAGCGCTCGAGCGCGACGTCTCGATTCTGTTTCCGGGCGCGGCCGCGGCCATCAGACGACTCGCGGCGTCTGTGCCGCTCGCGATTGCGTCTGGCGCGATCGGCGCGGAGATTCGGCGAGTGCTGCGACGTGAAGGGCTTGCGCAATTCTTCGCGGTGGTGGTGTCCGCGGACGACACCTCGATCAGCAAGCCGGCGCCCGATCCATATCTGCGCGCGGTTGCCAAGCTCGACGTGGCGTGTGGCGGGAACCTCTCCGCTCGAGAATGCGTGGCGATCGAGGATTCGCACTGGGGGCTGGAGTCGGCGCGCACAGCCGGGCTTCGAACCGTTGCAATCGGTCATACATACGACGTGAGAACGCTTCAAGCCGACCTCGTCCTCAACGAGCTCGACCGCCTGGAAATTGGATCGCTCCGCTCGATCTGTTCCGATTAGGGGCCAGATCCTCGTATTGCTCACCTCTTCGAAAGCCGCAGCCCCACCCTTTTTTTGTTATCCTGACGCCGTTGCAACCTCATCTGGTCAACAGCTTCACGCACGCCGCCCTCAGCCCGGATCCCGATCTCGCCATTGCGGCGCTCATGATTGCGCGCGTGGAGTACCCGAAGCTGGACGCGGGTCCGTACCTCGACCAGCTCGACGCGCTGGGCCACGAGGCGCGACGGCGTGTCGCGGCGGCAGTGGTCAGGACAGGCGAGGCGCCCGAACAGGTGGATCCCGATCGTTACGCCCGCGTCATGGCGCTGAACGACTACCTGTTCGGGGAGCTGCGATTCGTCGGCAACGAAGCACAGTACGAGGATCCGCGCAACAGCTTCCTGAACCAGGTGCTCGACCGGCGAACGGGAATCCCGATCACGCTGTCGCTCGTGTACCTCGAGGTGGCGAGGCGCGCCGGTCTGCACGTCGAAGGGATCAATTTTCCCGGCCGCTTTCTCCTCCGATGCCCGGCGCGGCGCGGCCTTTCCTATTCCGAGGACTTGATCATCGATGCCTTCGGAGGCGGCGCGCTGCTCACACGCGACGCCTGCCGCGACCTGTTGCGCACCGGCACGGGCGATGAGTCGTCGCCGGGAGATGATGACGGGCTGTTCGAGTCGCGGCTGTTCGTGCACGCCACCAAACCGCAGATCCTGGCGCGCATGCTCGGCAATCTGAAGCGCCTGTACGTGCGCATGCACTCGTTCCCGCAGGCGCGCGACATCACCGACCTGCTCGTGGCCGTGAATCCATCGGCCATCGACGAGTTGCGCGACCGCGGCCTGCTCGCCTACCACCTCAAGGATTTTTCAGGGGCGCTTCGCGATCTCCAGCGCTATCTGCAGCTGTCGTCCGCGGTCCGGCTGGACCAGGAAGAGCGCGAAGAGCACGAGCAGATCTGGGAGCACGTCAAGGCGCTGCGTAGGCGCGTCGCCTCGCTGAACTGAATACGAGCCTGGGGGCTAGAGCCCCGAAACCCGCCTCATCCCTTCCGGACAGTCCTTTATCAGTGGGCAGACACTGCAGTGTGGGTCCGCCTCCGTGCACGTGGCCGCTCCGTGATGCGAGAGATACAGAAACGCACGTCGGTACGCCTCGACCGAAGCGGGCAGCTCGGCGCTCATCCCCTCCTGGACCGACCGCGCCTGCTTCTTGAAGTCGGCGGCAGGCTGCCCGTACCCGAGACGGCGGCCAACACGGTTGATCCGGGCGTCGACCGGCAGAATCGCGTGATCCGCCGCGAACAGCAGCATCCGATGTGCGCCCGTCTCGCCGAGCTGCGGAAACGGCTTGAGCGCCCGGCGCGCCGCCGCCATTGGTCCGGCGATGATCTTCGGCAGGTCCGGTGACCGCCGGAATAGATCGACCCCAGTCCTCAGCGCGTTGAGCCGGTTCTCGAGATAGGGGCCGGCGAGCGCCACGCTCTCCTCGAGCTTCTTCTGCGGTGCGCGCCACATCGCGTCCGGCGTCAGCGCGCGAATCCGTTTCAACGCGGTCAGGGCCGCGTCGCGTTTGCGGGAATTCGAATGTACGGACAGGACTTCCCACACGAAGAGCGTAAACGGATCGCGCGGCGGCTTCGACAGGGTGCCGTAAAACTTCTGCAACGCATCGATCGCGCTCTCCAGCTTCGACACGGCGAAGACCTGACAGCTAGCCCCTAACCTCTAGCCCCGAGCCCCGTCAGCAATCTCCTGATACAGAATCGCCGACGCGATGATGCCGCCGTGAAAGTTCCCAACGTCCAGCTTCTCGTTCGGCGCGTGCGCATTCTCGTCCGGAAGCCCGACGCCGAAGAGCACGGACGGCAAGCCGAGCTCCTCCTGGAAAGTGGACACCACTGGTATCGATCCACCTTCGCGTGTGAGCACCGGCTTCTGGCCGAATCCCTTTTCAATCGCGCGGGCGGCCGCCTGCACGAACGGGTTGTCGTACGAAGTCATCCACGGCTTGCCGCCATGCATCCTCGTGATCTTGAGCTCAACGGTCTTTGGCGTCACCTTCTTCACGTAGTCCTCGAACAGGCGTGCGATGGTATCGGGTGACTGGTTCGGCACGAGGCGCATGCTGACCTTCGCCATGGCGACGGCCGGCAGCACGGTCTTCGCGCCTTCGCCGGTAAATCCCGAAAGCAACCCGTTCACTTCGAACGTCGGTCTCGCCCACGTGCGTTCCAGGGTGGTGTAGCCGGTCTCCCCGAACAGCTTCGGGATGCCAAAGTCCTTCTTGTACTGCTTCTCGTTGAACGGAAGCGCCGCCCACGCCTTCCGCTCCTCCTCTTGCAACGGCACGACCTCGTCGTAGAAGCCGGGAATCTTGATCCGCCCGCCCCGGTCCTTCATCTGGGCCAGCACCTGCGCCAGCACCATGGCGGGATTCGCGACAGCGCCCCCAAAGGATCCTGAATGCAGGTCCGTGCTGCTGCCCCGCAAATCGATCTGGAAGTACACGAGACCCCTCAGGCCATAACAGATCGACGGCACACCGCGGGCGAACATGGGCGAGTCCGATATGACGACGACGTCGGCGCCGAGCTCGTGTTTGTGCGACCGGACGAAGTCGTCCAGGTTGACGCTGCCGACTTCTTCTTCGCCTTCGAGGATGAATTTGATGTTGACCGGCAGCCGGCCGTTCTGCTTGAGGTGCGCTTCGACGGCCTTGAAGTGCATGAACACCTGACCCTTGTCGTCAGCCGATCCGCGCGCGTAGATCTCGCCGTCGCGGACGGTCGCCTCGAAGGGCGGCGACTCCCACAGATCGAGCGGATCGACCGGCTGAACGTCGTAGTGTCCATAGAAAAGGATCGTCGGGGCGCCTTCCGCTCCCAGCCACTCGCCGTAGACGACGGGGTTGCCCGGCGTGTCGATGAGGCGCACGTTCTGGAGTCCGATGTGGCGCATCTGCTCGGCACACCAGTCGGCGCACCGTTTCACGTCGCCTGCGTGCTGCGGCAGCGCGCTGATACTGGGAATCGCGAGTAGCGCCTTCAGCTCCTCGAGATACCGATCGCGGTTCACGTTGATGAAATCGATCACGTTGTCCATAGCTTCGTGGCTCCTAGCGAAGCGTACACGACGATTGGTAACCTGAAGTCCGTCACGAAAACACGAAAACACGAAGAAGATTTGATTTTGTTTCGTGATTTCGTGCTTTCGTGGCTCTCCTAGCTCGCGGCCAGCGCTTCGGCGCCGCCGGCCGTGACCGGCAGCTCCAGTTGAAATCGAAATCCATGGGCGTTCGATCGGCCCACCTCGAGCGATCCCCCGTGGGCCGTCATGATTCGCCGGCAGGCATCGAGATCGCCGGACCACGACGAGTCGTCGCTCTCGTCAGCGGCGGTGCGATCGTCGATCTCGATGACGAGCCGGTCGTCGGCGCGCTGCCGCGTGACGAGCGTCACCGCGGCGGTGTTGTCGCGGCCGATCGAGCGCGGCGCGGGCCTCGACACGAGCGTCGCGATGACTTTCTCGAGCTGCCGGCCGTCGACGTATACGAGCGGCAGGCGCTCCGCCACTTCGATGTTCACGCGCACACCTGCCGCATGGAGCTCCTGGCGGCAGCTCTCGATCGCGCGTCGCACGATGTCGTTGATGCTCTGCCAGCGGTAGCTGAGCGCGGCCGTCTCGGTAAATGCCAGGAGGTTTCTGACGATGCCGACGGCGCGGGTGGCGTTCTGCTGAATCTCGCGGAGATCGTCGGATCCGCCGCCGGGTCTGGCCTGTGCGATCAACAGCTCCGTGTTGCCGAGGACGCCCTGGAGCGGGCTCTTCAGCTCCTGCGCGAGCCCCGACACCAGCTGCCCGACGTTGGCGAGCTGTTCCCGCTCGAGTCCGCGGGTGCTGGCCACTTTCAGCTGCTCGCGAAGGACGGCTGCCTCGCGCCGCCACCGGAGCTCGCGGGCGACCAGCAGGGCCGCGAGCGCGAGCGCCACGATGAGTGTCAGCATCTCCATCGATCAGCTTCGTCGATCACGAGCCCCTGGGCCTTGAGCTTCTCGAGATGCGCGCGGACATTTTCGTGCGCGGCCGGCAACAGGGCGGGATCGAGCCCATCATAGATGGATTCGGCAATCTCCTGCACGCTCGTCCGGCCTGCGCGCAGCGCGTCGAGCACCTGCTGCTCGCGCATGTGGCGGTGCTCGAGATAGCTCGTGAGCAGCGCGCGCGGGTCGTCGACGCGCGGTCCGTGAGCGGGCAGCAGCACCGCCGGCTCCAGCATCAGCAATCGTTGGAGCGATCGGAGGTACTCCGACAGATTGCCGCCGCGGCTCGTGTGAATCATCACACTGCTCCCGCGCACGACGAGATCGCCGCTGAAGATCGTGCCGCTCGGTTCGTGCCAGAACGCGAGGTGATCGGGTGAATGGCCGGGCGTGTGGATCACCTGCAGATCGTCGTCTCCCGCGGGAAGCCGGTCGCCGTCGGTCGCGGAGCGCCACGGCACGGGGTACCGGTCGTCTTCGCCGTCCCAGGGGCGCTTGATGAAGAGCGCGTCGGGGTATGCGGCTGCGAGCGCGGGCGCCCCGCCCGCATGATCGCGATGGCCGTGTGTCACGAGGACGCGGTCGAGGCGGGCGCGCCGTGCGGCCAGCTCGGCGTCGAGGTCAGCCAGGTGCTGCGACTCACCGACGCCAGCATCGATGAGCGCTGCGGATCCGTTCTCGCCGGCAATGAGATACGTGTTGTTGCCCGAGCCGGTCATCGGCCCCGGATTGTGAGCGCGCAGGAGGATCGGGGCGAACACGGTGAAACTATAGCGGAGTCAGCGGGTCCGCCGATCCGCAGCGTGCGTCGGTGAGGACCGCCTGCCCGGCGGTCGGTCAGATCCCTCAGGTGCCGCCGAAGCCAATCGTCACGCGGCCGTCCTCCACGATGACCGGGACCGCGCGGCGGCCCTTGCTGAACTCCAACATTCGCGCCAGTTCGGCCGGCTTTTTCTTGACGTTGACGTAGGTGAACGACACCTTCCGTTTTTCGTAGTCGTCGCGCGCCGCCTGCGTGTAGGGGCAGGAGTCCTTGCCGTAAATCGTGACCATGCGATCAATTGTAAGGCGTCAGCCGCGGAGGCGCTCGAGGAGCGTCCTCGCCGCATCGGGGAGCGGAACGGACTTCGCCGAGGTGTAGTCGTACGCGACCATCACGGTGCTCCCAACCGCGACCACGAGATCGCTGCCCGCCCTAACAATCTCATAGCGCAGCGTGAAGCTCGATCGCCCGATCGCGGAGATCGCCAACCGGACCTCGAGCTCGTCGCCGAAATGCGCCGGCGCACGATAATCGCACTCCGCCCGCGCGATGATGATCCGGGCGTGCGGCGACGGCGCGCCGGTCTGCTCGCGCCAGAACGTCAGCCGGCACTGCTCGAAGTAGGTGAAGTAGACCGCGTGATTCACGTGACCCATCGCGTCGCAGTCGCGAAATCTCACGCTCAGACGGTGGCGATAGACGTACGCGTTCGACATGCGAGGTAGAATATCCGACCACCGTGGGCTTCCCCACCGCCGCCGCTGAAACCTTCACCGTCGATGAAGTGCGCGCGCTCGCGCCATATTTCACCAACACCGACCGCCCTGTCTTCGCGCTCACGAACCTTCCCGAAACAGTCAAAGGCGCGCTGTTCGCGCGCTACTCGAGGTCGGCGAAGTCGGTGCGGCGTCTGTTTCTCGACGAATTCCTCGGTCGGATCGCAGCGGCCGACGTCGTCGCCACGAGCACGGTCGGCTCCGAGCGCGCCAACAAGCTGTACGCCCGCGTCCTGAGCGAGTACGGCGACGACTCGGTCGCGCAGCTCGGCGGTGCCCACATCGCATGCGAAGGCGTCTCCAACGTCCTGACCAAGGTGCTCGAGTGGGGACGCCTGATGGCGTATCTCGAGCAGTCCACGCGCTACGTGCCGTACACCGAGCGGCCCGAGGGGCGCTGGAAATACCACGTCCCGGCCGAGCTCGATCAATCGCCTCTCCGCGAGCGCTTCACGCGCACGCTCGATGCCGCCTTCGAAACCTACGCGAAGTGGATTCCCGCGATGGAAGCCCACTTCCGCGCGAAGCACCCGAAGTCGCCCGAGGACTCCGAGGGTGTCTATCGCTCGGTGATTCGCGCCAAGGCGCTCGATACGCTGAGGGGATTGCTCCCGGCCGCGACCCGATCGAACGTGGGTTTGTTCGGCACGGGCCAGGCCTTCGAGGCTCTGCTGCTGCGGATGTTCGCACACCCCCTCGAAGAGGTCCGCGGCTGCGCGCGCCAGATGGTCACGGAGCTGCGCCGGGTGATCCCGGCGTTTCTCGAGCGGCTGGATCAACCGAATCGGGGCGGACGATGGGTGGAGTACTTCGTCGAAACGCGACGCGAGTTCGACGCCGCCGCCCGGCCGTTCGTGGAGGGCGTTCCACCGGAGGAGGTGCCCGAAGTCACGCTCGCCGATTTCGACCCCGACGGCGAAACGAAAGTCGTGGCGGCGGCGCTGTACTCCGTGTCCGCGCTGCCGGACGACCAGCTGCTCGCAATCGCGCAGCGCCTGTCGTCCGACGATCGCGCCGCGCTGCTTCGCGCGTACGTGGGCGCGCGCACCAACCGCCGACACAAGCCGGGACGCGCGTTCGAACGCACCAGCTACCGGTTCGACGTCCTCGCCGACTACGGCGCGTTCCGGGATCTGCAACGGCACCGCCTGCTGACGCTGGACTGGCAGCCGCTCAGCACCCGCCACGGCTACACCGAGCCGGCCGCCATCGAGGACGCCGGGGCGCTACCTGAGTGGCGGGCCGTCATGAATCAGTCGGCGGATCTGTACGACCAGATGCTCGCGCGCGGATTGCAGGACGCCGCCCCGTATGCCGTGGTCATGGCCTACCGCATCCGGTTCTATATGGACATGAACGCGCGCGAGGCCATGCACGTCATCGAGCTCAGGACCTCCCCGCAGGGGCATCCCTCCTACCGCCGGGTCTGCCAGCTGATGCACCGCGCCATCGCAGACGTCGCAGGACACCGCGCTATCGCCGACGCCATGCAGTTCGTGGATCACTCCGACGTGGAGCTCGAGCGGCTGCAGTCCGAACGCCACATGGAGAAGAAAAGATCGTCAATGGCTAATGGCTGATGGCTCATGGCATATGGTTCATGGACCATCAGCCATCAGCCATCAGCCATGACAGGTTTTTAGTCCTTGGCCCAGTACCGCGAGTACTCGTCGAGGAAGGTCAGCGACTCGAGCGACCGCATCCGATCGAAGAAGAGCACGCCGTCGAGATGGTCGGTCTCGTGCTGCATCACGCGGGCTGGAAAATCGTGCGCGCGCAGCTCGAGGCGATCGCCGTTTCGATCGAGCGCGCGCAAGCGGATCTCGCGCGCGCGCGGCACGCGCCCTCGCACGTCGGGAATGCTCAGACAGCCCTCCCAATCCTCCACGACGTCGCTCCCCACGACGGTAATCTCCGGATTGACGAGCGCAATCGGCTGGGGATCCGAATCGCGCTTCTCATCGTCCTCGACGTCGAGCGCGGCGACGAAGATGCGCAGCCCTTCGTGGACCTGCGGCGCGGCCAGACCGACGCCGTGATACTCGACCATCGTGTCGATCATGTCGTCGATCAACTTCTGAACCGCCGCGCTTTTCAGGTCGCCCTTGTCCAGCGCGCGCGCCTTGGCGCGCAGCACGGGGTGACCCATGCGCGCGACTTTCAGGATCGACATGACTCGGGAATTATACTGGCGCGAGTGAACTTCCTGCACCCGCACGACGACACGCATGCGTACCAGTTCTGCCCGCGCTGCGGTGGGGCGCTCGAACGGCGCCTGCTGAAGTCGACCGAGCCCGAGCGCCCGGTGTGCACGCGGTGCGGGTTCATTTTCTATCTGGATCCGAAGATCGCCGTCGGCACCATCATCGCCACTTCGTCCGGCCGCCTCGCGCTCGTGCGGCGCGCGATCGAACCGGGCTATGGCAAGTGGGTCTTCCCCGGTGGGTACGTCGATCGCGGCGAACCATTGACCGCCGCCGCCATTCGCGAAGCTCGCGAAGAATGCGGCCTCGACGTGCGCCTCGACGGCCTCGTCAACATCTACTCCTACCCCGGTCGCGCGCCCGTCATCGTCGTTTACGCGGCCACGGCGATCGGCGGCCTGCTGTGCGCGGATGATGAGTGTCTGGAGACGAAGGAGTTCGAGCCCTCGTCCATCCCGTGGGATCTGCTCGCCTTCCGCAGCACAACGGACGGTCTGCGCGACTACCTCGCCGGTCTGCGGCATCCGATCCGCACCTAGTGGCCCGCTCCACGCTGAGCGTGGACGAGCCGCTCATTTCTGCTCACGGCTGCACCTCCTCGTGACTGCCGACAGACAGACGGCTGTCTGGCGAGCGTCCTGCTATCAATGACGTTCGTTTCCCATTTTTTGCGGCCAAATGCGATTGAGGCCATTCTGCGGCCCACAGAACTGTGAGCGCCGGTACAGGTTTGTCAGATGAGAAGAGTTCTTTCCAGTGTGGTGTGCGTTGGCGTTGCGTCGCTGATGACCTCGGCGTGCGCGTTCGAACACACGTCGAGCGTTCTGGTCCCTACGTCTGCCGAGACGGCCACGCCGTCTGCGGGTAGCGGCGGCAATACGCCTGGCACCAGCAATCCGTCGACGCCGTCTCTCGTCGGCACCTACGTGTCGTCCAGCGTCGCGACGACCTTGCCCGATCCCAAGACCTGCGGCAACTTCCAGTACCAGATCGCGAGCCAGACGTCCTCGTCCATCTCGGGAACGTTCACCGGGACGTGCGGCGGCGGCCTGACGATCTCCGGGAGCGTCTCCGGAACTCTCAATGGGACGGCGGTGTCGCTGACCGCCACCGGCACGGCCAGCATGCCCGGCATCCCGAGCTGCCCGTTCACGCTGAACGGCAACGGCGCGATCGAGGACAACGGCAACACGCTGCGGATGCCGTTCACCGGCGAGACCTGCCTCGGGCCGGTCAGCGGGACGGAGGTACTGCGGCGGCCGCAGCCGGCTGCGGCGCCGACAATCGGCGAGCCGTCGCCTGTATCGCCGTCGCCCAATCAGCACCTGAGCGGCGTGCGCACGACGTTCGTGGTCGTCAACGCGTCCCATTCGGGGCCAGTGGGCGCGCTCGTCTACACCTTCGAGGTCGCCACCGACGAAGGGTTTGCGAACCGGTTCGGGAATTGGAACGTTCCGGAGCAGCCGAATCAAACCTCGCTCGCTCTGCCGCAAGACTTCTCGTACGCCGGCGTCTACTACTGGCACGTCCGCGCCTACGACGGCGCGACGACGGGTCCGTGGTCGCGGACGCTCGCACTCGCCACGCCGAACCCGCCGGCGGCGCCGCCGTCCGGGGATCCGACGTTTGGATGCAGCACGGCCAACAAGGAAAAGCTGGTTGAGTGCATCCACGACCACGTCAATCCGTCGCGGACGGTCGAAGGCGCGTTCGAAGTGACGAAGCGGGTCGCCTGGGCGCTCCGCGGAGAGGGCGCCGGGCTGCTCATCAAGAACGGCGGCGAAAACATCATCGGCTGGCAAGGCTACAGCTTGGCCGCCTCGCGCATTTGCTATCCAGACGGCCACATCTACAAGGTGTTGACCGACGTGCCGAGCACCAACGGGCCGTCGTGGCAGGAAAACGGCTTCGTCGACCGCGGGTTGTACGTGCCGGCGATTGATCCGAATCGGTAAAAGGGTTCTAGGGTTCTAGGGTTCTTAGGGTTTTTGAGTTCGCTGAATCAGTGAACCTTGGAAGCCTAGAACCTTAGAAACCTTAGAACCCTTATACTGACCGTCTATGAAACAGCTGACGCTCGCGACGGCTTTTTTACTCGCGGTCTCGTTTTCATCTGACATCCTTGCCAAGGGCAAGCAGGCCCCGGCGCAGCGTCAGCCGGACATGTGCGTGACGCCGGCCGGCGCGCAGCCGCTGCTGCCCGCGAAGCTTCTGCCCGGGATGGGCATCACGAAGGACTTTCCGGTCACGACGACCTCCGAGGGCGCGCGGAAGTTCTTCCTGCAGGGCATCTCGCAGATTCACTCGTTCTGGTTCCTCGAATCGGAGCGATCGTGCACGCAGGCGCTGCAGCACGATCCGAGCATGGCGATGGCCTACTGGTGCATCGCGCTGAGCGCGGCCAGCGACTACCGGCCCGCCTTCCAGCTGCTGCGTAACTCGGCGAACTCGAGCGCGGGCCGTGGGAGCGGCGCCGCGGCTGCCGCGTCGCCTGACGCCGTGGCCCGTTCGACGAGCGGCGCCGCCCTCGATCCGCAGGTGCGGGCGCGTGAAGCGATCGCCAAAGCGATGACGCTGCGCGACACGGTGACGCCGCGCGAGCGGCTGTACATCGAGGCCCAGGCTGCGCGGCGCGCGCCGGGCCCGAAGGATGCGGCTGATGCCGCCTACATTGCCGGCCTGCGCAAGCTGGTCGCGGCGTATCCCGATGATCTCGAAGCCAAATCGATGCTCGGCCTCGCGCTCGACAACGGCTTCGATCCGGTCACGAAGGAGCCGCGCGAGCACACGATGGAAGCGATCGCGCTGCTGCAGGAAGTCGTCAAGAAAGACGACTCCGCGTTTGGCGCGCATCACTACCTGATTCATGCGTGGGAGGGCAGCAAGACGCCGGAGAACGCATGGCACGACAACGCGCGCTATGCGGGTCTCGTGACGAACATCCCGCACGCCGCACACATGCCTGGCCACATCTACGCACAGAGCGATCGGATCGACGCGGCCATCTCGTCCTTCTCGGCGGCCGCCGCGATCGAGCAGAAATGGATTGCTTCGGACTCGCTCTATCCGACCGGTCATCACGGGCACAACGTGCACTTCCTCGTGCAGGCGCTCAACCTCGGCGGCCGCTACGACGATTCGATGAAGTGGGCGCAGCACCTGCTGACGTTCAAGGAAAACCCTCGCGATCGGAACGGCAACAACCAGACGGGGCCGTGGCGCCAGGGCTATTTCTCGGTCATCAAGTCGGTCGTCCGCTTCGAGAAGTGGAATGAGATTCTCGACGGCCAGACGATTCCGCTCTACGACAAGCCGGAGCAGAACGCGTGGCGGCACTGGGCCACCGGGCTCGCGTACGCCAACACGGGACAGCTCGACAAGGCGAGGGCGGCGCTGGCGGACATGCAGAAAGATCTCGAGAGCGTGACCTCGTCGAAGGAGCCGATCGGCATCGGTGCCCAGGAGCTCGAGGCAACGATTGCCACGCGCAGCGGCGACAAGAAGAAGGGCTACGACCTCTACCGGAAAGCGGCCGATCGCGAAGCCGCGATGCTCTACACCGAGCCGCCGTCCTACCCGCGACCCGTCGTGGAGGGCTGGGGCAACGTCGCGATGGCGATGGGCGACCACATGACCGCCGACAAGGCGTACCGCGAAACACTGGGCCGCGAGCCCGGCAGCGGCCGCGCCTATTTCGGTCTCGCGGCGGCGCTCGAGAGCGAGGGCAACACCGCCGAGGCGCGCGCGGTGCGCGCGAAAGCCGCCAAGGCGTGGGCGCGCGCCGACAGCAGTCTCCCTCAGGTGCAGGCGCTCAGAACGTCAACGGCAGCGCAGTAGCGTCAATGCTGATGGCGGCCCTCGGCAGGCCTGAAGGCCTGCGCTACGAGAGGCCGCCGTCGTCCTTTGCGCTCCTGGCGCGCGCCTTCCGCGTACTCGTAGCGGCGCTAGCGGTACTCGTAGCGCAGCCCTTCAGGGCTGCCCAAGTCAGGGCTGCCCGAGGACCGTCGCGATCAGATCGCCGAGCTGCCTTGGCGTGAACTCTTTCCCTTCTACCGTCGCTGCCAGGCGGCCGTTGCGATCGACGACGGCCGTCTGAAGCGAATGCGTAATCAGGCCCTCGTCGGGAAAATACTGAATCCCGAACGCGTGGCAGACGCGCTCGACGTTCGCCGGAGTGCCCGTGAGGAAATGCCAGCCCGGGCCGCCCGCGCGCAGGGACGCCGCGTACTGCGCCAGCACCTGCGGCGTGTCGTACTGTGGATCGAAGCTGATCGTCAGCAGGACCAGATCGCGATCCATCCGATCGCCAAAACGCGCGCGAATCGCGCGGAAGTTCTCGACCATTCGAGGACAGTAGTCGGGCAGCGGACACCGCGAGTAGATGAACGTGACGGCGACAACCTTCCCCTTGAGCCGTGACAGCGAGACCGGCGCCTCCGACTGATCGGTCAGCTCGAAGTCCGGCAGCTGCGATCCCACCGGCACGAGCACGTGCGTAACCGGCGTCTGCTCCAGGCCGGCATCCACGGGCGCCGCGGAGATCACGTCGAGACGATCGACCCAGGAGCGGCCGCCCTTGACCGCCAGCCGCAGCTTCACGCGATCGCCAGCTGTCAGCGACACCTGGCGTGCCCGGCCCTTCACGTCGAAGGGCATCGCCATTGCGTCCATGAACCCAGGGAAGGGTTCGTGCGAGACGGTCACAGTGGAACCGGGTTTGTCGATTTTGAGGATGAGGCCGGTGGAGGTGTAGTGCTTCGCGCACCCACTCGCCAGCCCAACAAGGATCGCCACGAAGATGCG
>Ga0114129_10006677_pt1 | contig 16387 bp, 11 predicted proteins | sample RhiMetdeltSRZDD1_FD_80071 | JGI IMG/M metagenome (GOLD analysis project Ga0114129, IMG submission 80071) | Populus rhizosphere microbial communities from Tennessee, USA - Rhizosphere MetaG P. deltoides SRZDD1 (version 2) (version 2) | ecosystem: Host-associated > Plants > Roots > Rhizosphere >... | reverse complement strand
GTAATGAAACGTATGTCATTGATTTCGATCGTAACCTGCTCTTTGCCGTTTTCACTTGTAAAAGTTATGGCAGCAGGAAGATTAGTTTCATTTTCAGTTACAGTTTTTGTTACCTGTAATTGTTGATCAAGACTGGCCGCACCCGCCTGGTATTTCTTCAATAACCGTTGCTGTTTGAACAAAATATTCAGCCAAAGGGGAAATATGCCTACCGCCAGGGTGATCCACAAAAATGTAAACAGGTTGTGCCACGAAAGGGATGTATTGTACAACCAATGGGTTAGCAGCAAATTGCCCATGGCAATGGATACAATGTGCCAGCACATATGCAGCAATTCTTTTCCCACCGTCCAGCGCTGTTCATTATAAAGCTGCCTGAAAATCAGGGGCAACAACATCGTATTTGCTGATGCAATCACAAAGGTTACCAGGCCATATAAAAATGAGTGTACAATTCGTTGCGGGGTGCTAAGCTCATCAAGACCAAAAGGTTGCAGCAACACCAGTATTAAAAACACACAAAGGGCCGCATACATCGTGTAGCGAAAAGATTTTAGCGAAGGTGCATCTAATGGAAAAGCCCTGTTTAAAACCATAATAATCAATACTGATTGTGGTAAAGATACCAGCAAAATGGCATGTGTAAATTCATTTTTGCGCGCCTGTATTAAAAAATGATTTCATAAAAAGCCGGTAATATTCTATATTTGACTAAATAAAATTTTAGACAAGGCTAAAATTTTATTTAAATACACAAAACTTTACGCATGAACAAGTGGCTAATGGCTGTGATCATCTGCTTTATATCGAAGGCAACACTGGCTCAAACTGTATCGGGTATTGTACAGGATAAATTAACACAGGAACCCCTGCAGGGGGCTGTGATCAATTATAACGGGCATAAGGTATTATCGGGCCGCGACGGTCATTTTACGATTGCAGTAAAATCGGATGCTGCGCCATTAATCATTAGCATGGTAGGCTATAAAAAAGATACCGTTCAGCTTACCGATACGCTTGCCCGCCTTGAAGTGAACATGCATCGCGTATCAAAAATGCTGGATGATATTGTGATCACCGGCACCATGAAAGCCGTGCAAAAAACAGCCAGCCCTGTGCCGGTAGAAGTATATACCCCGCAGTTCTTTAGAAGAAATCCTACACCTTCCATCTTCGATGCACTGCAACAGGTGAATGGCGTTCGCCCGCAGTTAAACTGTAATGTGTGCAATACCGGTGATATTCATATTAATGGTCTCGAAGGTCCGTATACGATGGTGTTGATAGATGGCATGCCGATCGTAAGCAGTTTATCGACCGTGTATGGTTTATCGGGCATTCCCAATTCGCTGGTTGAAAGAATTGAAGTGGTAAAAGGGCCTGCTTCTTCTTTATACGGATCAGAAGCCATCGGCGGATTGATTAATGTGATCACCAAAAATCCGCTGAAAGCACCGTTGGTTTCATTAGATATATCGACCACTACCTGGAATGAAACGAATTTTGATATTGGTGTAAAATATAAACCCTTTAAAAAAACGGCTGCTTTGTTGGGCGTGAATTATTTCAATTTCAACAACAGGGTAGATAAGAACAACGACGGCTTTACAGATGTTACGCTGCAAAACAGGATATCGGCTTTTAATAAATTCTCTTTTGAACGTAACAACAACCGCATAGCCAATATTGCCGCACGATATATTTATGAAGACAGGTGGGGAGGCGATATGCGCTGGAATAAACAATTTCGCGGAGGTGACAGTCTTTATGGCGAAAGCATTTATACATCAAGAGTAGAACTGATCGGTAATTACCAGTTGCCGGTAGCAGAGAAGTTAATGTTATCGTGGTCGATCAACAGCCATAGCCAGCGGAGTTATTATGGAACCAAATCATTTAACGCCCTGCAACATATATCATTTGGCCAGCTTACCTGGGATAAAACGCTTGGTAATCACGATTTACTCGCAGGCGCTGTATTTCGTTATACTGATTATGACGATAATACCCCGGCTACTATTGATACTGTAACTCATAAAAGTAAACCCACGCGCACGCCTTTACCCGGTTTTCTATTGCAGGATGAGATCATGCTGAATGCAGAACAAAAATTATTGCTGGGCGCCCGCTGGGACCATCACCCGCTTCATGGAAATATTTTTACACCCCGCATTGCCTGGAAGTATTCGCCCACCACTGATGATGTGATTCGCGTAAATGCAGGCACCGGGTTCAGGGTGGTAAATCTTTTTACCGAAGATCATGCTGCACTTACAGGTGCGCGTGATGTAGTGGTAAAAGAAAAATTAAAACCCGAACGCAGTTATAATGTGAATGTTAATTATGTAAAAAAGATATATACCTCGAATTACTGGCTTACTATTGATGCGTCGGTTTGGTATACGTATTTCACCAATCGTATTTTGCCCGATTATACCACCAATCCTAACGAGATCATTTACGACAACCTGAACGGTTATTCCGAAACAAAAGGCTTCAGCGCAAATACCGAATTTGGCATTGCCAATTCTTTAAAGGGGCATGTTGGCGTTACATTCCAGAACGTAACCATTACCCAAAAAGATTCAACCGGAAAAAAACAGCAAAGCCGTCAGTTGCTTACCGAGCGGTGGAGCGGCACCTGGTCGCTTTCATATGCTATTCGCAACACGGGTTTAAGCATTGACTATACCGGTAATATATATGGGCCCATGTTGCTGCCATTGCTTTCTGATCTTGATCCGCGGCCTGCGAAATCGCCGGTGTGGAGCATTCAGAACATACAACTTACCAAAAAGATCAGGAACAGGATTGAAATATATGCCGGTATTAAAAACCTCCTGAACTGGACGCCTGCGAAAAAAGCACCATTCCTGATTGCCCGCAGCGATGATCCGTTTGATAAAAGCGTTGAATATGAAAATAATGGAACTGTAAAACAAACAGCCGATAATCCTTATAAACTCACCTTCGATCCCAATTACGTTTATGCACCCAATCAGGGCCTAAGGGGCTTTGCCGGGTTCCGCTATACCTTACAATAGGTTAAAAAATAATTAAATAGGGAAAATGAAAGGCTGTTTTGTACCTTTGGAGGGTGAAGAAAACAGTTGCTATTTTTTTCATGAGTATTTATATGCTGTCGTTCTCAGAACTGCACCAGTTTTTGAGAATGCCTGTATTGATACAACATTTCATTGAGCACCGGCATCATGACCCTTCAATTTCATTATTAGACTTTTTAAGTTTGCATTACATTCACCAGTATGTGGTGGATGAGGATTATCAAAAAGACAATCAACTTCCTTTCCGTCATTCAGATTGTTGTATTGCCGTTACCAGTTTTTCCTGCGAGTGCCCGGTTAATACTGTTATCGAATTACCGGTGCGTACAGCCGAAATAAAGAATGAATTTATTGTAAGTGATGAAGAAAGTCACTCCCTGCTGTCTGTAGCAGATATTTTTCAACCTCCGCGTTGTGCATAATTGAAGTACCTTCTTCTTGTTGACATCAAATTAGAAAATTGTTTTTGACCGGTATTGATCAAATACCAGCCGGTTAAGCGTGTAATGTGCAACGTCTTCACGTTTTACGTTTCCCGTTTTGCCGTACAAAAAGCATTGCATGATTAATACAATTATCCGCTTTTCTATAAAGAATAAGCTTGTAATAGGTTTATTTATTCTGGCATTGATAGTATGGGGCGCTTATTCGGTGACCCGTTTGCCTATTGATGCTGTGCCCGATATTACCGATAACCAGGTGCAGGTGATCACTTCTTCGCCGGCCCTGGGTGCGCCCGATGTAGAGCGATTGATCACTTTTCCTATTGAACAGGCAAACAGCAATATATCGGGCCTTAAAGAGATCAGAAGCTTTTCGCGTTTTGGCTTGTCGGTGGTAACCCTTGTGTTTGAAGATAAAGTAGATGTATACTGGGCGCGGCAGCAAATTGCTGAACGCCTGCAGCTGATCCAAAGCCAGATTCCGCAGCAATTCGGTAAACCCGAACTGGCGCCGGTAACAACGGGTTTGGGTGAAATTTATCAATATGTTATTCGTGCAAAAAAAGGCTATGAAGATAAATACGATGCCAGGCAGCTGCGCACCATCCAGGACTGGATCGTTCGACGGCAATTAATGGGTACCAAAGGAGTGGCCGATGTGGCAAGCTTTGGCGGATTGCTGAAGCAATACGAAATAGCAGTTAACCCTTCGCGATTGAAATCGTATAACCTTACTATCGACGATGTGTTTACTGCTCTTGAAAAAAATAATCAAAATACCGGCGGTGCGTACATTGAAAAGGGACCGGCCGTATTATTCATTCGCAGTGAAGGGTTAATAACCAGTGAAAATGATATCGGCAATATTGCAGTTAAAACAACCGATGCCGGCATTCCTGTGCTGATGCGTGATGTGGCTACTGTACAGCTGGGAAGCGCCACCCGCTATGGAGCCATGACGTATAATGATCAGGGTGAGGTGGCCGGTGCGGTGGTAATGATGCTGAAAGGCGAAAATTCATCGGCTGTAATTAAAAGGGTAAAAGAAAAAATTCAACAGATTCAGAAAACGCTTCCCGAAGGCGTGATGATAGAACCCTTCCTCGATCGTACAAAAATGGTGAACAACGCTATTGGTACGGTTGAAAAGAACCTGATTGAAGGCGCATTGATAGTGGTATTTGTGCTGGTATTGTTTTTAGGCAATTTGCGCGCCGGGCTGGTGGTTGCTTCTGTTATTCCTTTATCGATGTTGTTCGCCATAATACTGATGAACGTATTTGGTGTAAGCGGCAACCTGATGAGCCTGGGGGCTATCGATTTTGGGTTGATCGTAGATGGCGCGGTGATCATTGTAGAAGCGGTTATGCACCGGTTAAGCCATTCAAAACATTTTGCAGAAGTACGGCAAATGAATCAGGTCAAAATGGATGAAGAAGTAGAAACAAGCGCCTCAAAGATGATGAATGCGGCTATCTTCGGACAAATCATCATTCTTGTTGTATACCTGCCTATTTATTCTTTACAGGGAATAGAAGGAAAAATGTTTCGCCCTATGGCGCAAACCGTAACCTTTGCCCTGCTGGGTGCATTTATATTATCGTTTACCTATGTGCCCATGGTCACTTCGCTGTTCCTCAGCAAAAAGATGTCGCATAAAAAAACATTCAGCGACCGCATGATGGCAAGGTTAGAAAGAATATATCAGCATTCGCTTCAAAAAATGCTGCGGTATCCCAAAATAATTATCAGTTCGAGCCTGGTACTCTTTGGCATAAGCATTTTTATATTCAGCCGGCTGGGTGGCGAATTTATTCCTGATCTCGAAGAAGGTGATTTTGCTGTAGAAACGCGGGTGCTTACCGGAAGTAACATCAACACCTCCGTACACACGTTAACACAAGCAGCTCATATTTTAAAAAGCCGTTTTCCCGAAGTGCAAAAGGTGGTAGGCAAAAACGGCAGCAGTGAAATACCAACCGATCCCATGCCTATTGAAGCGAGTGATATGATGGTGATATTGAAGGATAAAAGTGAATGGACAAGCGCAAAGTCATTCGATGAACTGGCCGAAAAAATGAGCACGGCCCTGCAGGATATTCCCGGCGCCACCTTTGGTTTTCAATATCCCGTGGCAATGCGTTTTAATGAACTGATCAGCGGCGCCCGCCAGGATGTGGTATGTAAAATTTTTGGAGAAGATCTTGATTCGCTTGCTCAATACGCCAACAAACTGGGCACTATCGTTAATGGTGTTAAAGGCGCAACTGATCTGTATGTTGAAACAGTTACAGGAATACCACAAATACTGATAAGTTACAACAGGGGGGCCATAGCGCAGCATGGTTTGAATATTGAAGATATCAACCGCGTGGTAAATGCGGCTTTTGCCGGGCAAAGCGCCGGATTGGTGTACGAAGGTGAACGACGTTTTGATCTCGTAGTTCGTTTGGAAGGCAGCCAGCGCCAGGATGTAGCGGATGTTCAAAACCTTTTAATTCCAACACCAAAAGGAGCGCAGATACCTTTAAGCCAGGTAGCTACAGTTGATATTAAAGAAGGCCCCAACCAGATACAACGCGAAGATGCAAAACGAAGAATAATTGTGGGCTTTAATGTGCGCGGCAGAGATGTGCAGAGCATTGTTGAAGAACTCAATAATAAAATAGCCAAACAGGTACGGTTACCGGCCGGGTATTATATTACCTGGGGCGGTCAGTTTCAGAACCTCACCGAGGCGCGTCAGCGATTATCCATTGCCGTACCGGCAGCCTTACTGCTTATTTTGGTAATGCTGTATTTCGCATTTGGCAAATTGAAATACGGGTTACTGATCTTTTCTGCCATCCCCTTATCGGCCATCGGTGGTATTTTGTTTTTATGGATGCGCGGCATGCCGTTCAGTATTTCGGCCGGTATTGGTTTTATAGCATTGTTTGGCGTAGCGGTGTTAAATGGCATTGTGCTGATAGCCGAATTCACCCGGTTAAAACATCAGGGTATACACGATATAAAAGATATTATTATGGAAGGGACCCGTATACGGCTGCGACCGGTATTGATGACCGCATCGGTAGCCTCGCTTGGATTTTTACCAATGGCACTGAGTCAGGGCGCCGGCGCCGAAGTGCAGCGTCCGCTGGCAACCGTTGTTATAGGCGGCCTGATCACTGCAACTTTTCTTACACTGGTAGTATTGCCTGTATTATACATGTGGGTCGAAAAGCGAGTGCCGTTAAAGTCAGGCGCGTTTAAAGTGTTATCTGTTATATTGTTGCTGGCTTTATGTAAACCTGCTTTTTCGCAAACACCCGGTTCACAAAAAATGAGCCTTGAACAGATGTTGCAGCAGGCGGGCGCTCATAACCTGTCGGTACAGGCAAGCCGCTCGGGTGCCGGTTACTGGAAGCAGTTACAAAGCGCCACGGCAGAATTGCCCCGGACACAGTTGGGAGCTGAGTACGGCAATATTAACAGTATGAAGAACGATACCCGTTTTTATATCAACCAGTCATTCGATCTGCCTGTTGTATACCGCCGGCAGAAAGAATATTACCAGGCACATGAACAATCGGTACTTACGCAAACAGCTTTAAAACAACAGGAGGTACATAAAGAAGTAAAGACCGTGTTTTATAATATGGTCGATTTACTGGAGCGGCAGCGCCTGTTGGTACGGCTTGATTCGGTTTACAGCCGTTTTCTGGAAGCAGCTACGTTGCGTTTAAAAACAGGAGAAAGCACCATACTCGAAAAAAGCAATGCCGAAGCACAAATGCAGCAATTGCGGTTGCAACAGGAGCAGGTTACAACCGACCTGCGTATTGAACAGCAACACCTGCAATGGTTGCTGAATACCCGCGATAACCTGCTGCCCGATTATACCCGGTTACAAAAGCAAAGCGAATGGATAAATGATACGGGTTCCATTGCCACGCATCCTGCTGTACAATTACAGCAACAACAGGCAAAAATTTCAGCCGCCCAAACCAATATTGAAAAAGCAAAGCTAACACCCGAATTTATGATGGGGTATAGCAATCAGTCTATCATTGGCTATCAGTCAAAAGACGGCATTAACCAGCAATACTATGGCGGTGGCGACCGGTTCAATATTTATCAGCTTTCGGTAGGGCTGCCGTTATTTAATAAAGCGGTAAAAGCACGTATACGGGCCGGTAAGCTCAATGAAGAAACGGCCCAAATGGAGGCGGCAGCTACCAGTCAATACCTTGTGAGCCGGTGGCAGCAGCTAGGTGAAGATTATAAAAAGTATGCTAACCAGGTGCGCTATTATGAACAAAGCGGGTTGCAACAGGCTGCATTGATAACCCGCAACGCCCGCCTTGGTTTTGAAAAGGGCGATGTGAGCTATGTTGAATGGACGCTGCAAATGAATAATGCCGTTAACATTGAACTGGGTTACCTGCAGGCTGTACATTCATTGAATAATACCATTATCGAATTAGAATATTTAACCGGAAAATAATCCGATATGCAAAAAAAGCTTGTTTATATAATTGCTGTTTTATTATCTGTATCCTGTAAACAATCCGATGAAAAAAATACGGTTGCAGAGGAGCCGCACGATAGCAATACGGTAACGTTAACAGAAGCACAGGTTAAAAATGCCGGCATTGAAACCGGCACGGTAAAAGCGCAAACAATCAACACAGTGTTAAAGGTAAACGGCGTAGTGGATGTGCCGCCGCAGAACATAGTTTCGGTAAGTTTTCCGTTGGGAGGATATTTAAAGAACACAACGTTGCTGCCCGGTATGCATGTGAATAAAGGCGAGGTGATTGGTGTAATTGAAGATCAGGGGCTGGTGCAATTGCAACAGGATTACCTCATGGCGGTTGCCCGGTTGAATTACCTGCAACAGGAATTTGAGCGGCAAAAAGAATTAAGCGAACAGCAGGTAAGTGCCGCCAAAACCTTTCAACAGGTACAAAGCGAATTTGCATCGCAGAAAGTGTTGGTAAAAGGATTTGCCGAAAAGCTGCGGCTGGTGAATATCAATCCGGCTGCATTAAATGAAAATAAAATTTCGCGCAGCGTGCCGGTATATTCTCCCATCAATGGTTTTGTTTCGAAGGTGAATGTTAACATCGGCAAGTTTGTAAATGCCACTGATGTTTTATTTGAGCTCATCGATCCCGATGATATTCATGCGGCACTTACTGTATTTGAAAAAGATATGCCCAAAGTAAAAGTGGATCAACTGGTAAAAGTATCATTTGTTGATGACCCGTCGAAGGAGTATGACTGCGAAGTGATACTGGTAACGCGTAATGTTGATGATAACCGCAGCGGTACTATTCACTGTCATTTTAAAACGCGGCCTAAAAACCTGTTACCCGGTATGTTTCTGAATGCTTCTATTCATATTGAAAATGTACCGGCGCTTACGGTGCCCGAGGAGTCGGTGGTTCGGTATGGCAATCAGCAGTACGTAGTGCAGGTAATTGGTAAAAACAATTATCAGCTGGTTACTGTAGAAACCGGTATCAGAGAAAACAACCGCGTGGCTATAAGCAGTAATGCTGTTGAGCTGGCTAACATGCAAGTCGTTACTAAGAATGCCTATGCAGTACTGGGTAAAATGAAGAATGCGGCCGAAGAGGAATAACAAGTTACAGGTTGCAGGGTTGCAGCTAATAGTGCCACGGTTTCAAACTGTGGCATTGTTGTTTGAGACTGTCAGGAACAGCGACATTTGCCGCTTAAAATCTTGACTACAACATTCCCTCTTAAATACTTTCACTTATTAGTAACAGTTATACAATAATGAATGAGATAATTACATTATAATTGCGTACCCAAAAAATCTAAACTTCAAACCCGATGAAAAATCTTACTAACCTGCTGTTAGCCTTTATGGCTATGGCAACCGCTTCGGCCCAGCCCAATTTATTCAACAACGCACCTACCGGATTTTACAAAGGCATCGAAATCGTATTAGGCGATTTTCCCTACAACTACAAGCACATTACCGGCGATCTGGTACAAGCCGAAGGAGAAATTGAACATTATGCATCAACGGTTACCTTGCCCGGTGCCGAAAGTTGTTTGATTGGTGTTTATCATTCAGCCCTTGATACTACCGCCAGCTGGCAGGCGTTGATGTTTCGCGGCGAAGAATTTGAAAAGGCTGCAAAGGAATATAAGCGTTTGTATCACCAGTTGAACCGCTGCAAATTAAAAATGGTTGATGGCAGCGTATACGAGCTTTCAGGTAACTATGAAGCACCTGCCGAAGAAACCGACTTTTTAATAAGCGAACTGAAAATTCAAACTGCCGACGAACGCTACCGCAATTTTAAAGTAGAGCTGGAGATGCTGTACAAGCTCGATCAGTGGATCATAAACATTAATGTGGTAACCCGTAAAAAAGATAGTGACGAACATCCCGACTGGATGGATGGGAAATGAGTTGTATGTTTTAAGTTCTAAGTTATAAGTATGAGCCATACTTAGCAGAAGTATGGCTCATTTCCTTTATTACTTATAACTTAAGACTTATAACTTTCTTCACACTCTGTAATCTTCTCTCACAGGTGAAAATGCATCTAATACTTTACAGAAGGTATGCGCATAGGCGCTGTGCGGGGTATTGCCAGGAATAACATGCACCATGCCGGAAGTCAGCAACATTTTTTCTCCACCGATATTCATTTCCAGTTCTCCTTCTAAAATATAGGTGATCTGCTCGTGCGGATGGCTATGTTCGGGCAATTGGGCGCCCTGCTCAATTTCTACAAACGAAAGGGTCATTTTTTCGCCGTGTATAAATCGGCCATATAATCCGGGAACAATTTCTTTGCCTTTTAAGGTATCGGTGTGTTGCATGATTTATATGATACAAGTGATTGCTAAAATTTATTTCTGTAATTTGATCATAATGCTTCCCGATGCCAGATCATGAATCGCCCTTCTGTCGGCATTAAAATGTATCGCGATAAAGGATAGCCATCCTAAGCAAAATTTTACTGCAAAACGAAGGTACGCCTGCAGAATATTGATGCTTTTAGTTTGATGTTTGTATTGCCTTACGCGAATTCCCAGCAGGTAATTTCCAACAGTACATCCAAAGCTCATAGCCAAAGGTTCATAAACGCCCCAAATCCCTACAAACAATACTATCCTGATCCAATCGGGAACTGTTTCGAATTTGTCGAGAATTTTTCCGGCCAGAAACATGAGGAGAATCATAAGAATAGCATCGGCAAAAACAGATTGTATTCTTGTAAGCAGTGAGGGATATCGCAAAACATCATTTTCGCTGATATCAGTTAGCAGGTTTGTTCCGGTTTCCATATTTAAAGTCGGAGTTTAGGTTTAATATTATGATTTCATCTTTCAAAATAACAAACACTGCCACCCACCCATTGCTTATCCTGGTTATATCGTACCCCAATCATTTTTCCTTTGCTTAGCCGGGCGAGGTTGATAACGGGTTTGGGCCGTTCCCAGCCTTTCTTCCATGCATACATAATGCGTATCTCGGCTTTGGCCGGTATATCAGGCGTTTCGATGATATCGGCATAGGTAACTTTTTGCTGCAATATCCAGTTTTGCGGATCGGATATTTTTTCAATATCGGCGGGCGTTACATCTATCACCACACCCTGTCCGGCAAATGAGAACAACGGTTTTAATACATAATTCTCCAGGTCGGCCGGCAATTGTTTTATTTCATTCAGGAACCAGGTGGTGGGTACATACGGATGATGTATAAACGGCAGCGTGTATTTGCTGATGCGGTAAAACCAGTTGGGATGCGGTATCCATTGCACATCGAGGTCTTGGGTAATATCAGTAAAATGTCCTAATGTATTTTTTTGCGCCTGCAGCTCATCAAAGATCACCCGGTTGTAAATGCGATTGATCTCGGTTTTTTTACCGGCTCTGTTGTAATATAGTTTTTTTCCTTCCTGAATTAGTTCGGTAATGCAAACCGGTTGTACGCCAATGTACTCCTGCGTGCAATAAAAATCAATTCGGGTTTTTTGTTCGTGTGGCTTTATTTCAAGCAGAATGGTATTTTCAACCGGCACATCATCGGTTATCACTTCTTTCAGCAATTGCAGGTAGGTATCATGGGTATAACCGTTCAGGTACTGGCTGTAGTTTTCAGGAATAGAAAAATGTTTTCTCAACAGTTCGGGGTAATACACCTGAAAACCAAACAGGGAAGGAAAGCCCTGCATCTCTATCAGGCGGGGTTCCGGTTCATTATTTTCATTCCAACAAACACCAAAATCAAATGCGATCATTTCACAACGATCGCTTTCATTGGGCACACGTTCCTGTGTAGGTATTGCAGGTTCAGTAACCTGTTTAAACGAAGGATCGGTAATGATATCGATGATATGCTCGCAGGCATCGATCATTTTTTCGCCGAAGGCTTTGTCAACAAATACAGGTGTTTCGCATAACCTGAATTCAATAGCCCCCGGATATTTGCTGTTCAGGTCTTTTAAAAATGCCTCGTATTGCTCAGTGGTAAAAGATCCATTGAATGCTTTTCGTAAAGCAGGAACCATGGGTTACAATAATTTCTTTTGAAGGTACGAAAATACTAATATCGAATATTTCGACATTCTACATTCAATATTCATTATTCAGCGTTACTGGTGTTTGCTCAACCGCTGCATTCAAAAAGTTGGGAAGGATATGCGAATACGTATATAAAATTTTATCGGGGTCGTTTAATTGTTCAATCATGCTTTGCCATTTTTCAAAACCATGATTGGCGATCACCATTTGTTTTTTGTCTTCACGCTGCAAATACCGGCTCATACCGGGCGCATCGGCTTCGGGATGAAACTGGGTGCCAACCATATATTCATTAAAACGAATGCCCATAATGGCACGTTCAAGCGGCACATGCGGACGTTCTTTTTCGATAGCCAGAATGGTAGCGCCGAGGCGGTTCAGTTGTTCCTGATCGGGTTGCACTACCTGGTAATTGCGACTGTCGACCGTATAAAAAGGATCGTGCAAACCTGCAAATATGGGTTCGTTGTTGGCGGCCGGCAACATATGAATCGGAAATACGCCAAAGGCGGTAGACTTTCGTTTGGCAACTTCGGCAACTTTAAAATACCGGCAGGCGAGTTGAAATGAATGGCAAATGAAAAACACATGTTTTTTCACATCATGTGTTCCGTTCCAGGTTAGCATTTTATGCATCCAGTCGAAATATAAAGGCTCCCAGGCATGTTTTTCATTGGCCAGCGGCGAACCAGGTCCGCCGGAAGAGATATACAGGTCGAAGCTTAAATCGGGTAATTCATTCTTCTGCCGTACATCAAATTCAGTGCATACGAGCTTAATACCATGTTTTTTAACGTATTGGCGCAAAATATCACGTATGCAACGCATCCCTTCATTTGCCTGCCCTTCGTACAGGTCGAGCAGGGCTACCTGTATGGTTTTTGGTCCTTTCATAGTATACTTTCATAGTATAGATGCAAAAATAACGCTTTTTCAGGCCTTACATTGTCTGATTAATATCAGTAGTAACAATTCACAGGGCATCTTGTTGATCTTATTTAACAAGCGCTTTCATCATTTCTTCAGCTACCAGCTGGTTGCCTTTTTCGTTAAGGTGAACACCATCGGTGGTTAATATTCCTTTTTCTTTATTTTCAGCATTGTTGGCGAGGTTGTAAGCGAGAAATGCTTTCCGAAGATCAATAAGCTGACAATTGTTCTTTTGCGCAATTCCGCGAATGATACCGGCGTATTTGTTCAGGTCGCCATCGAGCTCATTGGTGAAATCGGTTTTTTCGCCAATAGTGGCCGGTGTGCACAATAATACTTTTATATTTTTTGCCTGTAGTTTTTTAATGAGGGCATTATAAAACTGTTCAAACTTATAGGCATCTGTTCCTGTGCCGGAAGTTTTTTTATGCCATACATCGTTTACACCTACCCAAATAACTACGGTTGAAGGACTTTTGGCCAGTACATCATCGTCCATTCTCAAATACAGGTCGTATACTTTATTGCCGCCGATACCGGCTCCCAGCAGTTCATATTGGTTTTGCAGGCCCTTTTGTTTTATCAAATCGCCCAGCATAGTAATATAGCCATTGGGTTGTACACCTGCCTGGGTAATGGAATCGCCAAAAAATACGATACGTTCTTTTTGCTGCATACCTGTAAAACTTACTAAAGCCAAAGCTGTAAATGTAGAAATAAAAAGAAGCAATCTCATAATGGACAATTTTGGAGGATGAAAATAAATGAAGCCAATCATTATTTTCAAATTTTACGTGCTTTTAATTTGTTTTTCATAATTTGAACCTGTTAAATCTGCAACGGTTGCTATAAACTAAAACTAATTGCATGCAAAGCAACCCTTCATTAAAAAAGGTTTTAAAACCGGTGCACCTGTGGGCACTGGCTGTTGGTTTGGTGATCTCCGGTGAATATTTTGGCTGGAACTTAGGCTGGGATGTGGCCGGCACCGGCGGCTTTTTGATCGCTACCTTACTGGTGACTATCTTTTACATCACTTTTATTTTCAGCTTTACCGAATTAACATCGGCTATACCTCATGCCGGTGGTCCGTTTGCCTATGCCTATAAAGCATTGGGGCCGCTGGGCGGATTAATAGCCGGGTATGCAACCCTTGTTGAGTTTTTGCTGGCGCCGCCGGCCATTGCATTTGCACTGGGCAGCTATGTGCATTTTTTGCACCCTTCACTGCAGGTTATGCCGGTGGCAATAGGTTGTTATGTAGTATTTACTGTTATTAATTTTCTGGGCATTAAAGAATCGGCTGTGTTTTCGCTTATTGTTACGCTGCTGGCTGTAGCAGAACTGTTATTGTTCATGGGTATTGTAGCGCCCGGTTTTAAAATGCAGAATTTTAAACAGGATGCCATGCCCTATGGCTGGGGTGGCGTTTTTGCCGCATTGCCCTTTGCCATATGGTTTTACCTGGCCATAGAAGGAGTAGCCATGGTGGCCGAAGAAGTGAAAGACCCTCAACGTACCATTCCGCGTGGTTACATATACGGTATTTTAACGCTGGTATTGCTGGCGCTGGGTGTAATGATATTTACTGGTGGTGTTACCAACTGGCACTCACTGGCGAAAATTGATTATCCCTTGCCGGAGGCAATCAGTATTGTTTTGGGCAAACAAAACGGCTGGACAAAAATTTTTGCCGGTATTGGTTTGTTTGGTTTAGTAGCTTCTTTTCATGGCATCATTATCAGTTATTCAAGACAGTTATATGCCATGGCCCGAAGCGGTTATTTGCCCGCCGTGCTGGCTACCGTAAATAAGCGTTTTCGCACACCACACATTGCATTAATAGCGGGTGGCCTGGTCGGCGTGCTGGCCTTATGGTCGGGTACTACCGGTCAGGTTATAACTTTGTCGGCTTTAGGTGCTGTGGTGATGTATATTATCAGCATGATCAGTTTGCTGGTATTGCGTCGCAAACAACCCGATATGGTTCGGCCATTCAAAGTACCTTTGTATCCATGGTTTCCGTATACCGCCCTGGTGCTTGCCGTAATATGCATGGTCGCCATTATATGGTACAATGTGCTGCTGAGCATTATTTTCTTTGGCCTGCTGTTAATAATAGTAATAGGGTTTATGGTTTTAGGAAAGTCTGAAAAAGTTCTGCGTTCTGAGTTATGAGTTATCGTTTTACCATACAACACCATACTTACAATTTTGAAAATTTAACCACGCTGCTGGCGAAGGCAAGTCCTTTTCGCTCGGGTGATGCACTGGCCGGCGTGGCTGCGGCCGATTATAAAGAACGGGTGGCTGCCCAAATGGCGCTGGCCGATGTTCCTCTTAAAAACTTTCTGAACGAAGTGGTAATTCCTTACGAACACGATGAGGTTACCCGGCTTATTATAGATTCACATCATGCGAACGCATTTGCTGCGATAGCACATTTTACCACCGGCCAGTTGCGCGACTGGCTGTTAAGCGATGCTGCGGATACCAAAACATTACAGCAATTAGCAGCAGGGCTAACACCTGAAATGGTGGCCGCTGTTTCAAAACTCATGCGTAACCAGGACCTGATCAGTGTGGCCCGGAAATGTGAAGTGGTGACCCGGTTCAGGAACACGCTTGGATTAAAAGGACGATTTTCGGTGCGGCTGCAACCGAATCATCCAACCGATGACCCCAAAGGAGTTGCAGCCAGCATAGTAGATGGATTGTTATACGGCAGTGGTGATGCGGTTATTGGCATCAACCCGGCTACCGATTCGCCCGATCATGTGCATACATTACTGCAAATGCTCGATGCCATCATTGAGCGATTTAATATACCTACGCAAAGTTGTGTGCTGTGTCATGTTACCACTGCCCTGCAACTGGTGCAGCAAAAATCGCCGGTCGACCTGGTATTTCAATCTGTAGGCGGAACCGAAAAAACGAACAAAAGTTTCGGCATTCATTTAAACATGTTGCAGGAAGCCTATGAAGCGGCATTGTCGTTGCAGCGTGGTACTGTTGGCAATAATGTAATGTATTTCGAAACAGGGCAGGGCAGCTCGTTATCTGCCAATGCACATGAAGGGGTTGATCAGCAAACCTGTGAAGCGAGGGCCTATGCCGTAGCCAGAAAATTTTCGCCGTTGCTGGTGAACACCGTTGTTGGTTTTATAGGCCCTGAATATTTATTCGACGGCAAGCAGATCATACGCGCGGCGCTGGAAGATCATTTCTGTGGTAAGTTGCTGGGCCTGCCTATGGGTGTGGATGTATGCTATACCAACCATGCCGAAGCCGACCAGGACGATATGGATAACCTGCTTACTTTATTGGGAGTTGCAGGCTGCAATTATATTATGGGTGTACCGGGTGCAGATGATATTATGCTGAATT
>Ga0114129_10006676_pt1 | contig 16388 bp, 14 predicted proteins | sample RhiMetdeltSRZDD1_FD_80071 | JGI IMG/M metagenome (GOLD analysis project Ga0114129, IMG submission 80071) | Populus rhizosphere microbial communities from Tennessee, USA - Rhizosphere MetaG P. deltoides SRZDD1 (version 2) (version 2) | ecosystem: Host-associated > Plants > Roots > Rhizosphere >... | reverse complement strand
GTTTACGTTTTACCGAGAATCTGCTCATTACCAGTCTCAACCGTGAGACTCCACGCGGCAAGCGCATGGCATCTCAAAAATCGGTTCACGGCTCTTTCTAGTTGCAAACGTGAAACACCACGCCGCAAGGGCGTGGCATTGTCTCGATTTTTGCAAGACCCTCTGAAGCGTATCGGATACTTGGTTAATTAGCTCTACTACCCGTTGCCCTTATTTTTACCTTTTCCTTTACCGCCGCCGCCAGAGCCCGCCGCGGGTGGTCCACCGTGTTTGTCTCCGCCGTGCTTTTCCTGCAAACTTCCGCCGCCTTTTGGCCCAGCTTGTTGCTGATGCTTAACTCGGCCCGGTGCTTCTTGCTGAACAGCCGGTGCCGCTTGTCGCATCGGTTGCGCACCAACATTGTGTTTTTCCTGATGCTTGTCAGGTCTACCATTTGGCCGCTCGATTCGCTGCACCTCGGGCTGCGCTCGGCGAATCTGTTCTACCCTGCGCTCAACAGCAGGGTTAGCTACCCGCACGCCTTCTGCACCGAAACTACGCTGTTCGATTTTTTGTTGCTTGTCTAGCTTATTAGCGCGCTTCAACTCCTGCCGCATCTGCTTGTCTTCTTTGACACGGAAGGTATCGCCCTGATCTTCTCCTACAAGCCGGCTCGCCTGCTTGTTGGGCCGCTCATCTTTAACCTTAAACTGGTTTTGTTTCACACGCTCCGGCACAGTCGTCACCGCGAGTCGTTCATTGAAGTCTCTCCTGAACGGTGGCGCAAGAGGCGTGGTGCTCACTATCACCTGAGTTTCATTCAACTTCTTCGCGATTCCAGGCGGCAAATCCTTTTTGCCTCGACCCCACGCGGAGTGCAGCACTGCGTTGCGCAATGGGGTCAACAATAGAGGATCCAACACAGGACGTGTGCCTTCGAAATCTCGCCTATCCCAGCGACGAATTCGTTGGTCGTCGAAGCCGCGGGTAAAGTCGTCGATCGGCATCACGGCTACTGCGCCGGGCACACCGAGATTAATTACACGCTGCTGAACAATCTGCTGCCGCGATAAGTAATAGGGATTCCACCGTTCGTCGTAATACCGGGCGACATACGGATCACCAGGTGCTAGTGGCACCCAGCCGATCTCGTTCTGCTGGTTTGTCGGTAAAAAAGCTACGAGAGCCGGTGAATATGTCGGCGTCGTATTCACACTGTCGGGGATCCAGTACCAACGATCACCGACAAAAGCCCAACGCCCATAGTGATAAGGCGCGTAACCCCACGGCTCAGTCGACACCCATGTTGGTCCATACGGATAGTCATTGATCCAGTAACCTTGTTGATAAGGCGACCAACTCGTATCGACGCGCGGTGTCCAGCCATATCCGTACCCACTCACGTTCTGCCAGTTACCGTAGTAATCGAGATCATTCAACCCTGGGATGTACGGACTTGCATATTGGTAACTGATGCTTCTCCGATATGGATCGAAATAATAAGGATCATTAAGATAAGTGTTGTAGTTGACGTAGCGACCGTCGTAGTACTGCGGATATTGATAGCGGTAATAGTCGTCTACAAGATAACCGGCATCACGTCCGTTCACTTGTGAAAGGACGACGTCTGCTGCTGTCTGACCGATCAGTGTCAACATCTCGCCCTTACTAATCCGTCCGCTACCGCCAAGACCTACGACTTGCGCCAGTCCTGAGAGAACTGAAACGATTACATTCCCGTTGTTGATTCCGACGTCATACAGGCCAGGTTGCATCAGATCTACTGCACCGTAAGGAGTCGCGACTTCATATACCTGCCCCGGATAGACGTAACCCACATCAAACATAGCGGACCCATCACGCAGTGCAAGTTGGGTTCTTCGACGATCGAGCGAGAGAACGTCAACAGATGTGTTCGGATAGAGTCGTACAAAGTTCCTGCCGGTTAATGCGAGACTCGCGTGCGAGTTATCACGGGTGTAGATTCGATCTCCCACCGAAAAAGGTGTGTTGGGTGCAGCAGCATACCACTGTCCGTTGGTCTGAGTGTCTGTGAGCGTGCTCGTCACAGCAACATCGCCATCAATTCGCTGAATTCGGCCGGCGGTAAGTACAGACTCCGCAGCCGCTTCATTGCGACGTTTCATCCACCATCCACCAACAGCGCCCGCAATCAAGGCACACACAATCGCAACGACCGTAAGATGTGGCCAAACTTTCAGTTCTTTCATTGCTCTCCCCTTTGCTCAGTGCTCGACCTTCGCTTGCTCGAGGTCGAAGACAAAGTTTTTCTGATTCAGTTGAAGATTGAGCAAGGAGCATGCCTGCAGGAAAGAAAATTAGGCGCAGGCGTGGTTACGGAGGATTTAGGTACGCAACGTTTCTAGAACGTTTAGAAATTTGCATTAATCATAGTTGACGATCATCTAATCGCTAGATCATCGCAGCACTGTTGCAATCAAGTTGGAGAATTTAATTGATTGGTGTGGCCCATCTCGGCAGCAGGCGCACGATTTCCTACATAATTGAGCCGCAGATTGCGTGCCTTTTTGCAACGATCTACTTCAAGGCAAACCCTCTGCGTTTTATCTGTTTCACACAAGTTGTATCCAGATTCTTCGCACTTCCTTGTTCGACGAACTCTCCAATGAGCTTTTGCACACATTGAAGGCCATCCAATCCACCGAAACCATGTCCACCGTGGGGAATAACTACCTGTAGGCTGTTGGGCAGCGACCGAGCAGCAATTTGCGCATTGGTTGGCGGTGTGACGGGATCCCACTCGCCTGTCAGCATGAGTACGGGTGCCGAACTTCGGACCGCATAGTCCGTTTGAGCCTTTGCACGCGGCCAAAGAGCGCATGCTTCAAGCTGCTGCCTGACACGATAGTCTCCGAGGAATGTATTTGCTGCGAGATTGGCGGCTTCGCTCTGCTTGAACCACGGTAAGTCTTCAGCGCACGTGACCGACAAATACATTCCATTACTTCCAGTCGCAACGAGGGTTGACCGAAACCGAAATGCGATTTGTGCCAGCGGCGCAAAGTTTCCGGTTGCCGCCTGATGCAGGACGAGTGGAACTCTTGCAGCCGAACCAGGAGAGTAGAGCATGTAGCGAATGGCTTCTGCGGCAAGATCGCGCGAGAGCTTTACTTTCGCTGTTTTAGCCGTGCCGGTTTGACTGAGCGCAGGTGGAATTGTGATCTCCGTCTCGACGGGTCCTTGCAAGAGCCGCTCAAGCACGGCTTTCATTTCTGTGCGCAGGTTTGGAAACGCGCTATTGCAATCCGGATCGGCCGCGCACTCGTCAATAACGCCTTGAAGCGCGCGCTCACTGCGTCGTGCGAAATCGAAAGGAATATAGTCACCCGCAGGTACGACACCCTGGAGTGTAATTGTCCGCACACTCTTCGGATGCTGCTTTAGATAAACGAGTGAGGCACGAGTTCCATATGAGCCTCCGAAGATGTTGATTTGATCGTAACCAAGTGCTGCTCGCACATCATCGAAATCGTCCATAGCGATCGATGTCGTGTACTGAGTGAGATCGGCTTTTTGTTCCAGTTCAGCCCGACATTTTTTGACCTGCTCGAGAGGGAAGAAATAGCCGAAGCTACTCTGTGGGTCGTTCATTTCATAGAAGGTGCAGGCGAGCGGGTTCGAACCGCCGGTGCCGCGTTGGTCGACAAACACGAGATCGCGATGCTCGCGTATATTCGCCAACTGTATCGCGACGCCCGGAGCGTCTTCGGTTGAGGAGGAGCCTGGCCCGCCGGGTATGTACAAAAGAGGATCTGGTTTCCGATCTGGACTGGTCGCCGGCGCTACAACAATCTTGAGGCTGATTTTCCGTCCTTTTCTTGCGTTTCTATTTTCAAACACGTCAAAGGTGCCGCACTTGACCTTCTCTTTGAAACCCTGAACGTCACACAGCTGAAGTTGAATCGCCGATTGGCTTATCGAGTTGTGAGAAACCGTCAGGCCGATGATTGTGAAGGTGAGAAAGCAGAAGATTTGTCTCATAGTGTTTTCCTAACCGAGGCTTCAATCTGTGCATCGCAGTATATCCTGGCTTGCTAAGACTCCTATCGTAGCTTGTCGTATGCGTTTCAACTCGTAGTCGAGTTTCGGAAGCCCCAAGTTAACAGAAACGCGTCAACCAAGTGTCCGATCTGCTTTAGAGCCTTTTGCAAAATTGGGATCGCAGTGGAATGGAGTCAGTACCACCTCGCGGTAGCGGGTGGGTGCGAAGCCCTATTCAGTACCGTTCGCGGTAGCAAATGGCCAGCACTCAAGATGCGCTACTCTCGGTTCGTTTCGTTGCAATCCACGTCTGCGGATAACCTCAACTTGAGCCTTGGCCATTTGCTACCGCGAACGGTACTGAATAGGGCTTCGCACCCACCCGCTACCGCGAGGTACTGACTCCATTCCACTGCGATCCGAATTTTGCAAGAGGCTTTAAAGCGTATCGGACACCGACTTTTTCTTGCAGCCTGAAGTGCCTTGCGACTAACATCCCGTCCGCCAAACATCACTCTCAAACGAAAGGCGCCTCCAATGGCCAAACCTCCAAAAGAGAACTCTCTTGTTACTCAACTTCGCCACCACGCCAGCGAAATCACACAACGACAGATGAAGATTCTCGGCATCAATCGCAAAGACTACCTGCGTTTACTGGACGAAGGTTCCTCCGTAGCGCGACAGCTCTCAAAAGATTACCTCCATAGTAAGGAGCAAGATGGCTCTCGAATCGCTGCGCATCAGCAACGGCGTCTTGCCGCTCTTCGCGCAACACCCCGTCGTGCTCGTTGGGAGGCTGCTAGTTTTCCAAGGGATCCGAGCGGCTTTCCCGGAGATCCCGGCGATCCTATTGGTCCTGACCTTCCAATTGGCCCGGACGACTTTCCGCCGGAAGGCTTTCCGCCTGAAGGTCGACCGTTCGATGACAAGCCGGTGTTTCCTGAAATCAAATGTTTTTACAAGCCGCTCACAACTCTCGATACTGTCGCTCGTCACGTTCACCAGAACGTTGTAGACGGCGTAGTCACAGACGCGACTTTTACCGACGATTTAGCGGCTGGTGTCAATCTCTGTCATCCAGTTGCCGAGATCGTGTCGTTGCTAGAAGAGGGCGAGAAGGAGGTCGGCTTTCTAAGCTCCTTTCGCTTCAATTTTACTCCCGCTGGATTTGGAACATTTCGTTTCAAACCGGCGGCGTTTGTAAACGGTTTCGCTTTCACCTATGAGCAGAGTGGGATATCGGGCGGAATATATGTAGGCCCGCAATGGTCGATTTCCGTGAATTTGACACTGAGGGTGTCGCAGTTTTTGTCAGGAACGTTCCAAAGAATTACTCGACCCGTGTTTTCGGCAACACAAGGTGTTTCGCCGTCAGCGGACGTCTTTTATGACTCAACTTCCGACACAGAAGCGGACCTGGCGGTTGATTTAGAATCGAATCAACGAGCACACGTCGTCGTAACACTCTCTGCTACGTTGCGCTCATTGAATTCTTTTCCGAGTTTGCGGTTTGACGGAACCGAACAGTATTTCAAGGTACCTGAAATCTATGTCGACCACCTTGAGTGTGTGCGTCAAGGAACGTTGCTCATTCGCACTTGAAACTGATCTCAGTCCCTAACATCGGATCAAAACTAAATGAAAACTTTGGTAATTCTTGCGCTGATAGTTACTGCGCTTCCCCACCAGCAACAGCTTCAGAAACTGAAGCAAACGCTTGTCGATTTTCGACAGGACCGCACGACACCTTCTCCGAAGATTTCAGCCGCGACTGAGCGGTCCGTGCTTTCCAAAGTCTTTCGCCAGTACTTAACCGACAGCAACAAGTGCGATCAGCAGTTTGATGCGAGCAGCAATAACGATCCGTTGAAGGCAGCACGAAACGCGGGGCAGATTGTTCCAACAATAGAGGACGTGGCGACCGGCAGTTTCACCGCAGCTGGACAGACCGAAACCGCATACGTGATTTTCGTAAGCGAATGTAATGCATCGCACGCTGACAACTACGGGACCAAGCGCGTCGCGATCTTCTCAGGGCAGCGATTAGTCGCGGATATGGACGTCGATTTCAGAGGCAGCATCGCGCTGAAAACCGATCTGAACAGCGACGGAATCAATGAGCTCCTAATGACAACCGGGGATCTAAATCAAGGAGTTACAACAGAAACAGCGGCGTTAGTCAGTTTTCAGAACGGCCGCCTGCGAGTAATCCATGATTTCGGCACGGTGGTAGAAGACTCGTGTGCGTCAGAAATGCGGGGCAGCTCTGCTAAGGCTTCGGTGATTTCGATTTCGGATGTCATACTCGGCGAAATGCCAAAACTGCGTGCTGATAATTATGTCGCGGGCTGTCGTGGCACCAAGCGCTGGCGGTTCTTATCAACTGGACGAATGCAATAACGAATCTACATGTCACACTTCACTCGCCGTGAATTCATTGGTGCCGCAGTCGCTGGAGCAGCGTTTGGGGCAAGTATTACGCCGGCACAACGACATTCGCGTCCGAACATCCTGTTCATCCTTGCCGACGACCTGGGTTACGGCGATCTGAGTTGTTATGGACGCCCTGACTATCGCACTCCAAACATCGATCGGCTTGCCACGGAAGGCGTGCGTTTTGTTAATTCATATTCGGCCGCACCTGTATGTACTCCAACTCGATGTGCGTTCATTACGGGACGTTACCCCGCACGCACTCAGGTCGGTCTGGAAGAACCCCTCAATGAAAGAAGTGCGTTGGGCCAAAGAGCATTGACGATCGGTTTGTCGCCTGACCATCCAACCGTCGCCTCGTTGCTCAAACATAACGGCTACGACACAGCGCTTATTGGAAAATGGCACCTTGGGTATTTGCCCAACTTTGGACCAATCCAGAGCGGGTTTGACGAGTTTTATGGAATCATGAGCGGCGCTGTCGATTTCTTCACGCACAAGGACATGACCGGTAATCTGGATTTTTACGAAGGCAAAGTTCCCGTCGAGCGCGTTGGTTACGTGACGAACATCCTTACGCAACGCGCCGTCGAATATATTTCGCGCCGACAGAAAGGTAAGAGCGACCGTCCTTTCTATCTGAGTCTTCACTACACGGCGCCGCATTGGCCGTGGGAGGGACCAAACGATCAGAATGTTAGCCGGTCGCTAGGTTTAGGTTACGACGCCTTCGTGTCTGGTGGCTCATTGAAAACCTACGCGGCGATGATGAAGAGCCTCGATGATGGAATTGGCGAGGTACTACGAACGCTCACTAGTTCGGGCTTGGCTCGCAACACCCTCGTCATCTTCACGAGCGACAACGGCGGCGAACGCTTCTCGTATAACTGGCCTTTCACGGGTCAAAAATTTGGTTTGTGGGAAGGCGGGATTAGAGTGCCGGCAATTGTTCGGTGGCCAGGAATGGTCAAGCCAGGTCGTGTCAGTAAGCAAGCGTCGATTACGATGGATTGGACGGCGACGATCCTGGCGGCGACACAAACCAAACCTGATGTCGCTTATCCGCTCGACGGCATTGATCTTCTTCCACTCATTGCGGATTCACGTCCTGTATCCCCACGAACCTTCTTTTGGCGCAACTCCAATCAGTCAGCCGTTCTAAAAGACCACTGGAAGTATCTTAACGATGGCTCGCGCGAGTACTTGTTTGACCTGAGCGTCGATCAACGAGAACAAGCCGATTTCCGCGAACGTAAACCCCAAGTGTTTGAGCAACTCAAAAACCAATTCAAAGAGTGGGAGTCAACAGTCCTCCCCCGGCCACCTGTGAGACGCAGATGAAGTCTCATCGTCCAGGTCAATCTTATATATGCCCATCCTTATTGGCGGCGGTACCGAGTCGTGGATGACTTCCTTTCCGTTTTCGCGAGTTCGCCATCGTGAATACGATAAACAACGATGGCATCCTTAGTGTTCTTTCGTTTGGGAATGATTTCTTCAAGTGTGATTCCAGTCGAACGCGTTTGTGTGCGTATTCGGGCGATGATTGCTTTTAGTCGTGACCCGGGCAAATCTTTGTAAACTAGAAAGCGAATCTGGTTCGTTCTCAACGATTCGAGAAAAGCATTATCATCGGCGGCCGGCGAATTGTATTGGTCCTTGAACTCTTCCAGCGGAATTCCAGACAATACTCTAATCGCTCCATCCTCACAGTAGATCCTTGTCGAAGGGTCGGCCTCTATTTGGTCCCCAAGAAATTCTGCAGTCACCACGTTTGGATCACTCTTAACTGTCATCCGTGTGACGTCAACCAGCTGAACGCAAAACTGTAGGGCGAAGAACGCTCCGGCCACGCAGGCTACGGCGTGGCCCTTGCGAAGGAAAGTAGGGAGAGTCCGTTGTTCGCGTTCTTGTGTCTGCAAGACGCGTATACGGCAAGCAAGCGAAGCCAGCAGCGGCAAACCAAGTGTGAAAAAGATTAATCCGTAACGCGGCCATATCTCAGGTTGGTTGTTGGTGAAGTATGCGAGCAGAAGAAATGCCAGATGTGAGAAGAAGAACATCAACAACAAACCTTCGGTTGTTGCAAGAACGTTGCAGAGTCGCGAAAGACTCTTTGTGAAGAACGAATCACCTGTCCAACCCATCGGTTCTGTGAGTCGCACAGCGATGACAAGAAGCGTTATCGCCGCATACATCAGTAGTGGGTTGGCGGTGTAGAAAAGTCGTAGGAAATCGAAAGCAACTCTTCCGGCTGAAAAGCCGGCCAGCGAGGGGTTGGCCGCGAGCGTTTCAACGATGTAGTTGTTTCGGATTTCAAAATACTTGCCAAGGTTGCCGGTTGTTTTCCAGGAAACATAAAGCCAGAACAACGGACCAGCGACTAAGATGAGAGCCACAGCTATCGAGGTCAAAAACGATCGTAATGCTGGTCGACGGCAAGTAAGGCCAGAGTCTCTGTGGACCGCAGCAGACTGCTTCAAATACTGAGCTAAAGGAATGAGAGGGATTAAGGTCCAGCTTTCAATCCGCATCAGTCCCGCTGCTAGGGCGCAGAGGGACGCGAGTAGCCAATGATCCCTGATGCAGCAATAGGCGCACAGCAGGATAAAAAAGGCGTGTGGCACGTCCGTCATTGCGGATGACGAGTAAAAGATATGGTACGGATTCAAAGCGACTAAGGAACCGACTCCGATGGACAGCCATTTGTTGTGTGTCAGGTCGTATCCCAGAAGGCTAACCAACACGCAAACGCCGGCGCCGGCCACAGCGGAAACCAGCTTGGGTACGTAGAATGGACTGCCTATTACCGCACTGATGGCGGCACATATGAGCTGATAGAGGGGTAACCAAAAGCCAAACAGATTCGACACAGAGAACGACCCTGACAGAATCGCTCGGCGCATGTAGTAGATCTGTTCGGTATAGGCGTACGCATCACCGAAGGCGTTCGGTAACCAGAGCGCACCGATGAGCCGGGGAATTAGTGAAGTTGCAAAGACTAACAGGAAGAGAGCACGCGGTGGTGCGTTGGTTCGCATGGCCGACCGTTGAGCAATCGGTGGGCCAACGCCGTCGAAAGCTTAACCTTAGCGCGCACCTTTTGCAGACAAAAGGAGGGCGGCCACAAGAGGGCCGCCCCAGGAGGTCCATTAGGTAGAACCTATGCGCCGTGCGCGGCGGCCATTCGCTTGTTCATCTCTTCCGGCGTGACGTCCTCTTTATGCGTCGCCACTGTCCATACGTGGCCGAAAGGATCCTTCAGTGTACCCGAACGATCACCATAGAACTGATCCTGCAAAGGCTTCAACTCCACGCCACCTGATGAGATCGCCTGTTTGTAGATCTTATCGACATCTTCAACGTAAATCATAAGGCTAACTGGTGTACCACCCAACGCCTGAGGTCCGACATAGCCCATGCTGGGTTGTTCGTCCGCAAGCATGATCGGTGAGTCGCCGATTTTGAGCTCGGCGTGCCCGATCTTACCGCCCTGATCCATGCGAAACAGCTCTGTCGCACCGAACGCTTTCTTATAAAAGTCGATAGCGGCTGCGGCGCCATTCATAACCAGGTAGGGGGTAACAGAATGATATCCTTCGGGAATCGGTTTTGTGCTTGCCATTTTGAACTCCTTTCGATTGTTTGTGTGGAGTCAGATTAACACAGCGATCACGGAGCTTGCAGCAGGATACGTGCTGAGCTTATGCCGCCGTTTTCTTTTCTCGTCTCATCAACTAGAATCAACGCGCCACGTTGCTCGTTCCGTTTACTCCCGTTAGAACGACTCGCCAGGACCCCATGCTGAAACCATTTATTGCATCTGTTGTTTTTCTCATTGCGTCGTTGTCACCTTCAACCGTGCTGGCCCAGGACTGGAATCAGTTTCGAGGCCCGAATGGCGCCGGCGTTTCCGCCACAGTTGGCTTGCCGACCGAGTTTGGGCCGAAGACGAATGTGGTCTGGAAAACAGAACTTCCACCGGGTCACTCCTCGCCCGTCTTAACTCGGGATCGGATCTTCGTCACCGCGTTCAGCAACGTTGCAAATGCAACGAGCAACAACACGGCAGGTGGCGACAAGCAGAATCACAAGCTGCTTGTATTCTGTCTCGATCGCGCCACGGGAAAGATTCTCTGGCAACGTGAAGTGCCGCGCACGCGTGAAGGACGGTTGCAGAACGTCAACAACCCTGCGTCACCAAGCCCTGTCAGTGATGGATCTAATGTCTACGCGTTCTTTCAGGAGTTTGGTCTAATCTCTTTCGATCGCGCAGGGAAGGAGCGCTGGAGACTTCCGCTCGGGCCGTTCAATATGTTCTACGGCTTCGGAGCATCGCCAATCCTCGTCGACGACAGCGTGGTCCTTCCCGTAGATCAAGACTATCCGGCGTCCTACCTAATAGCCGTGGACCGAAATAGTGGTCGAGTGCGTTGGAGGGTTGAGCGTCCGGCGGTTATCTCGGGCTACTCGACGCCGATCGTGTACCAGCCAAAGCAAGGCGCAAAGCAGATCATAATCCCTGAATCGTTTCAACTCTCCGCATACTCAATCCAAGACGGAAAGAGAGTGTGGTGGGTGCGTGGGCTTGCTTGCGAGATGAAGTCGATTGCGAGTCACGATTCAGAATATCTGTACATCAATGGTTGGGGCTTTCCACAGAATCAACCAGGAAAGCAGATCCCAACCATCTCGTGGGATGAAGCGTTGCCGCGATTCGACAAGAACAATGACAAACAAATTGCGAAGGCTGAAGTCCAGGCAAACGCATCCAAAGGGCAGATGGAAAAGATATTGGATGTGGCCTTTGAAGCATTCGACATGGACCGCAATGAGAAATTGAACGATAAAGACTGGGAAGTGTTTCGCTCGATGATGGCTGCTGAGAATGGCCTACTCGCGATCAAGCTCGGCGGTCAGGGAGATCAAACAGCGAATGCGATTCGCTGGAGGTATCAGAAGCCTGTGCCCCAGGTCCCCTCCACGCTGCTGTACAAAGACGTGCTTTACATGATCAACGATAGCGGTATCTTGATCTCATTCGATCCCGCGACAGGCAACGTCATCAAGCAGGGACGGCTGCACGGCGCAATCGATAAATATTTTGCATCCCCGGTGGCCGCTGACGACAAGGTGTATTTGATCGGACAGGGAGGGCAAGTTTCAGTTTTGAAAGCTGGTGGTCAATGGGAAGTGTTAGCGGTGAATGAGTTGGATGATGAAGTATTTGCGACGCCCGCGATCGCTGATGGAAGGATTTATATCAGGACACGAAGCGCGTTGTATGCGTTCGGAAAGTAAAACGGAACATCCGCATTCCAAATTCCGAAATCCGAATTCCAAAATCCGAAATCACGATCTGTCGATCGGTTTCGTCTTATGCAGCTTCCTGTAAACCCACCGATTCTTCCCATGTTGGCAAAGCGCGTTAGTGAATTGCCTGAAGCTGGAGACTGGATCTTCGAACCAAAATGGGATGGGTTTCGCGCCCTGGTATTTCGCGATGGCGACGAGGTCTTGATTCAAAGCCGCGATGAGAAACCGCTTAACCGATACTTTCCCGAACTCATCCAACCACTTAAAAAACAGCTGCCAAAACGCTGCGTACTGGATGGCGAGGTCGTCCTGGCCAGAGACGGAGCACTGGATTTCGACGCACTGCAGCTTCGCATTCATCCGGCTGAGTCTCGGGTGAAAATGCTGTCGCAGCAAATGCCCACTTCGATTGTTTTCTTCGATCTGTTGTGTGAAGGCAAACGAGATCTTCGTAACACAGCTTTTGAGGAGCGACGACGAAAGATGGAATCGCTCCTGTCATCTGTAACTTCGCCCATCCACCTAACACCGGCGACTGATGATCTGACAACTGCAAGAGATTGGTTTCGCCGCTTCGAGGGTGCTGGACTGGATGGCGTTGTAGCTAAACCGGCTTCCGGCACCTACGAGTCAAACAAACGGGTGATGCTGAAGGTAAAGCATGAACGCGAGTGTGATTGTGTTGTGGCCGGTTTTCGCTGGCACAAGAAAGGTGAACGAACGTCAGTTGGCTCGTTGTTGTTAGGTTTGTATGACGACGGCGAACTGCAACATGTTGGTGTCTGCGCGAGTTTCAGCAACAAGACGCGAGAGGAGCTTGTCGACTTCCTAAAGCCCTATCGAAAAGACGCATTGAACGATCATCCATGGAAGAGATGGGCCGCGTCTGAATTAGACGGCGACAAACGTATGCCCGGTGCTCAAAGTCGTTGGAGTCACGGGAAGGATATGTCGTGGGAACCCTTACGGCCCGAGCTGGTGGTTGAAGTGGCTTACGATCACATGCAAGGCAGTCGCTTCAGACACACTGCCCAGTTTCGCAGATGGAGAGGAGACAAGAAGCCATCTGATTGCACCTTCGAACAATTAGAGGTGGTGCCGCCGCAGGAATTGTCGGAGATATTTGGTTGAGGCTTCTACCGCGAAAAGCTCCACTGATAAGTCAATCCCAACGCACCTCCCATTGCATCTTTCCCGGTTCCTGACATCCTCTTTCCGTCGCTCGAGATCGTTCCGCTGTCTTCGCCCAAACTCCAGCCTTCACCAGCGAGCACATTCGTTTGCTTCATGTGGATTGCCGTAGATTGCAGCGTCCCTTCGAACGCAACTCGCACCGGCCCCTGTTCGAGAACGCCATCGAATGTTGATCCGTCATGATTTTTGACAATGAGTTTCGCGGCGTTACCGGCTGGACCGTAGGTGCCCGTCCAAGTGCCACGTAAATCAGTTATGACTGCCGCAGCAGAAGCTCTCTCAGAACCTGGTGTTGTCTCTGCGTGGGTCGACGGTTGAGCCGGGACCGCCGGTGTGACGATCTCATTACGCGTAAACCTGTCAATCCCAAACTTGATTCCTATACCCAACGCGATCAGCAACACCGCCAGTGTCGATATCCCAACACCAGCAAGTACCCATTTCGAGAGGTTCGATCTACGTGATTCAGTCAACGAAGAGACAGGCTGAAACTCGTTTCCCGTTACCGGCGCGGTCTGCAACTCTTTGGCGAGCGCCAGGGCGTCAGGCTGTCTTTCATCGCGTGATTTAGCGAGCGCGCGAAAACAAATATTCGTTAGAGCCGAAGGTATTCGCAGTGAGGAGTCAAGCGGAGGGGGCGGCTCGTTCAGATGTTTTGTTATTAGTCCCGTCAAATTGTTTGCCCGGAAAGGTGGACCACCTGAAAGCATCTCGTAGAGCATCGCGCCCAGGCTATAAACGTCTGACCGTGCATCAAGCTCGTCGCCTCGACACTGTTCGGGTGACATGTAATAGATTGTTCCCATCAGCGCGCCAGTCTGAGTGAGAGGCGAAACATCGTCACGCACTTTCGCTAACCCAAAGTCGACAACTTTTGCGGTTTCGTTTTCGCCCTCGTGAGCAGGTGGTGAAACGATGACGTTATCTGGTTTCAGATCGCGGTGCAGCAGGCCTTGGCGGTGAGCTACGCCCACCCCTGCACAAATATCGAGCATCAATCTGACGGCGCGTTCAGGATCAAGCCGTCCTTCGCGTTCGAGTAGGTGTCGAAGAGACTCGCCGCTGACGAGCTCCATCACGATGTAAGCTTCTGTAGAACCTCCGAGACTACTTTGATCGTTGAAGTCATGAATACTTACGACATTCGGGTGACGAATCTGTGCCGCGGCACGCGCCTCACGCCTAAAGCGCTCGATGGCTTGTCGCTCACGAGTTAACTCGTGGCTGAGAAGTTTGACAGCGACCTCATCACCGATGTGCAACCTGCGAGCGCGATAAACTGCACCCATCCCGCCCTGGCCCAGTCGTTCAATTAGTTGATACTTCGAATCGAGAACGAGGCCGACGCGAGGATCCGGTTCAGGATCACGACCTGGCAGATTTATGCGGGCATTTGTTTCCGGTGAATTCTTGATCGTCGTGCGGAGCTCGATTTTTCCAGTTGCCATCCCGCAACTGCTGCAGAACGCGGCTTCGTCCGGGAGTGAATGCTGGCAGCTGGGGCAGATCATTGGCGGTTACTTTGTCGAGAGTAAGAAGCGAATTCAATGGTCAATTATCATTGGACATTTATCAATTGTCATTTGGCCTTTGGTCTTGCGACTTTAGCCTTTGGCATAGGGCTTGGGCATAGTTCTTCGGTAGTCGAAGATCTAGGACCAACGCCAAAAGACCAAATGACAAATGAAAAATGTCCAATGATATATGACAAATGATTAGTCCTTCTTCTTCGCGCGCCACTCTCTCCACTCTCGGGTGGGATCATCATCCGGATCGGGTTTCTCTTGCGCAGGCCGCAATGTTTCCGGCACGTTGTGAAGATTAACTCTGATTCGCGTCCAGGTTGACGATCGGCCCCGCATTGAATCTACCAAAATATCCTCAGGCGCAAGGAGTTTCGCTACCTTCCGATGTTTGCGCTTCCATCTTTCCAGTCCGGCCATCGCTGCCTTCTTATCAGGCGAGTTTGCGATGACCAGCAGCGGCATTCGTATGCGTGGGGCTTTGACTGCTTTCTTTGTCGCAGAGCGCGCACGCGAAGGGGCGACCCGCGGCGCTTCGCCTTCCATCTTACGAAAGTGTGGCGGCCACGGCGCATCTGCAAGGCCTTCTGCTTCATCCCGATCAGCCAACTCAAGCAAAGGTTCGAGCGAGCCTGCGGCCTGGTCCATCTCTTCATGCGGGTCACCGAATTTCGCAAATAGTTTGGGCACAGTCAGTACCGTAAAGTCTGCCGGATTGCAGTCAGCCACATCTTTCCAGTGCAAAGGCATGGAGACACGCGCGTCGGCCAGTGGCCGCACGGAATATGCCGAACACGTCGTGCGATCTTTCGCGTTCTGGTTGTAGTCGAGAAACACACCATGACGCTCCTCTTTCCACCATTTCGAGGTTGCAAGCTGTGGTACGCGGCGTTCGACTGCTCGAGATAAGGCGAGTGCGGCTCGTCGCACTTCAACGAAGGTCCATTCTTGTTGAATTCGCACATTCACGTGCATTCCCCTTGAGCCGCTTGTCTTGGGCCAACCGCGAAGTCCTAATTCATCGAGAAGCGACCGTACCTCCAGAGCAACGCGGCGCACCTGGTCCCACTCGACACCGGGAACGGGATCCAGGTCAACGCGAAGCTCATCCGGGTGTTGTAGGTCGCCCGTGCGTACGGGATGGGGATGTAATTCAATGCAACCCAGATTTACAATCCAGGCAAGACCAGCCGCATTGTCTACCACGATCTCCTCTGCCTTGCGGCCGGAAGGAAAGGAGAGCGTGACGGTTCGCAGCCATTCTGGTGTATTAGTCGGTGCCCGCTTTTGATAGAAGGCTGGCTCTTCTGCGCCATTCACAAAGCGTTTGAGAACAATCGGGCGATCGCGAATTCCGTTCAACGCGCCGCCACTGACGGAAACATAGTACTTAACCAGCTTCAGCTTTGAGAGTTTAGTTTGTGTGGAAAAGTAAGGCTTGTCGGGATTAGTGATTCTGACCTCGTGACCATCGATGGTCAAAACCTCTGCTTTGTCTTCTTTAGCCATTATTGATTTCATTTCTTACTCGCTCGCCGAGGCTTCTCGCCAAACCAATACCACGTCGGTTCGGGCTCGCTACCATACTGCCGCAACAGCTTATCTATTATGTCGTTTACAGGTACGTGACGTTCAGGAACCTTTGCGCCTGCCGCTATCAAGGTTCCGATAATTTGTGTGTAGACCTGCGGGTCGCCGTTGTGAGCTGCCGACCAAAGCGTCTGACCAAGAACAGTTCCGCCGTACATGTTTCGTGCCTCGAGTGGCGGATTGAATTTCAATAACAACTTCACAACTTCCGAGTGTCCGCCGATCACTGCCGAATGCAATGGCGTCTGTCCATCTCCACCGCCGTCTTTAAGGTCAATGTCTTTGTCTAACAAATACTCAACTACGTTCATGCGACCCCAGCCGCAAGCG
>Ga0114129_10006675_pt1 | contig 16391 bp, 14 predicted proteins | sample RhiMetdeltSRZDD1_FD_80071 | JGI IMG/M metagenome (GOLD analysis project Ga0114129, IMG submission 80071) | Populus rhizosphere microbial communities from Tennessee, USA - Rhizosphere MetaG P. deltoides SRZDD1 (version 2) (version 2) | ecosystem: Host-associated > Plants > Roots > Rhizosphere >... | reverse complement strand
GGACGATGAAGTCGAGAAGCTGCTTCGTCACGGGGAGGGTTGGCTCGATAGCCATCCGGCGCGCGATGCCATCGTCTCGCGCTATCTCGTGCATCAGCGAGGGCTCGTTCGTGACGCCATCGCCCGGCTGACCGCAGAGGAACAGCCCGAAGAAGAAACTGCTGCTGCTCAGAAGGACGAACAGGAAGCGTCGATCGAGCGGACGATCAGTCTCAACGAACGCCGCCTCGACGCTGTGTTCGAGGTGTTGAAGGCTTCCGGCGCTTCACGGGTGCTCGATCTCGGCTGCGGCGAAGGCAAGCTCCTGCGCCGCCTCCTGGCCGATCGCCAATTCGCTGAGATCGTCGGCATGGACGTCTCCGGGCGAGTACTCGGTCTGGCGGAGTCTCGTCTCAAGCTCGATCGGCTGGCGCCGAAACAACGCGAGCGCGTTCGTCTGATGCATGGTTCGCTGATGTATCGCGACAGTCGGCTGAACGGATTCGATGCGGCCTCGGTGGTCGAAGTCATAGAGCACCTGGACCAGCCTCGGCTGCGTGCGTTCGAGCGCGTGCTCTTCGAGTCGGCGCGGCCTGCAACTATCGCCCTGACGACGCCAAACTCTGAATACAACGTGCAATGGCCGTCGCTGCCTGCGGGACGATTCCGGCACCAGGATCATCGCTTCGAGTGGACGCGTCCGCAATTCCAGAACTGGGCGAATGACGTGTCGTCGCGTTTCGGCTACGCCGTTACATATCGGCCCGTGGGCGATGAGGACAGCCTGGTTGGCCCTCCCACGCAGATGGCGGTGTTCGTCCGATGACATTCACGATCCCGGAGCTCTCCCTGGTGGTCCTGATCGGACCGTCGGGGTGCGGCAAGTCGACGTTCGCGCGCAAGCACTTCAAGCCGACGGAAGTGATGTCGTCGGATGGCTTCCGCGCGCTTGTGTCGGATGACGAGAACGACCAGTCGTCAACGGACGACGCGTTTGCAGCGCTGCATTTCGTGGCCGCGCGGCGGCTGGCCCGCGCAAAGCTGACGGTTGTTGATGCGACGAACGTCCAGCCGGAAGCGCGTAAGCCGCTCGTCGCACTCGCTCGGGAGTATCACGTTCTCCCTGTCGCGATCGTCCTCGATCTGCCTGAGCGCGTCTGCCACGATCGGAATCGCTCACGACCTGACCGCGACTTCGGTCCACACGTCATTCGAAACCAGCGGAGCCAGCTGCATCGGTCACTGCGCGGCCTCGGACGCGAAGGCTTCCGGCACGTGCATGTGCTCAAGTCACAGGAAGAAGTCGAGACGGCCGTCATCGAGCGCCAGCCACTCTGGAACAACCGCAAACGCGAAACGGGGCCGTTCGACATCATCGGTGACGTTCATGGCTGCTGCGATGAGCTCGAGCAGCTGCTGCAGCAGTTGAGTTACGAGCGAAATGACGCCGGTCCGTGGACACATCCCGGAGGTCGGAAGGCAATTTTCGTCGGTGACCTTGTCGATCGCGGCCCGCGCATCGTCGACACGTTGAACACCGTGATGTCGATGTCTCAGGCAGGCACCGCTCTCTGTGTTCCGGGCAATCACGACATCAAGTTGAAGCGCAAGCTTGAGGGTCGTGACGTCACCATCTCACACGGACTGGACCGCACGCTGGCGGAACTCGATCAGCAGACTCCGGAGTTCCGTTCTGATGTCCAGAAGTTCCTGGATGGTCTCGTCAGCCACTACGTGTTCGACGACGGTCGGCTCGTCGTAGCGCACGCGGGCATGAAGGCCGAGATGCAGGGCCGAGGTTCCGCGAAAGTGCGGGACTTCGCGCTCTTCGGCGAGACGACCGGCGAGACCGACGAGTTCGGACTTCCCGTTCGCTACAACTGGGCGGCCGAGTACCGTGGACGTGCCAGCGTGGTTTATGGCCACACGCCCGTACCGGAACCTGAATGGCTGAATCGGACGATCAACATCGACACGGGCTGCGTCTTCGGTGGCAGGCTCACCGCTTTGCGCTGGCCCGAGAAAGAGCTGGTGTCGGTGGCCGCCCTACGGACGTACGCGGATCCGGTCCGTCCATTTCTTCCGCCCGTATCCGGACCGGCGCTCAGTGCGCAACAGGCCAATGACGACTTGCTCGACATTGACGACGTCCGGGGCAAGCGGCTGGTTACGACGCGACTTCACCGGAACGTGACGATCCGGGAAGAGAACGCGGCGGCAGCCTTGGAGGTCATGAGCCGGTTTGCGGCCAATCCCAAGTGGCTGATCTACCTGCCGCCGACCATGTCGCCCAGCGAGACGAGTAAAGCCAACGGCCTCCTCGAACACCCCGCCGAAGCGTTCGCGTACTACCGGTCGAGCGGTGTACCGACCGTCGTCGTCGAGCAGAAGCACATGGGGTCGCGCGCCATCCTGATCGTGTGCCGAACGAAGGAGGCGGCGCGCGAGCGATTTGGGATTCTCGAAGGCGAGGACGGCATCTGCTACACGCGGACCGGCCGTCGATTCTTTGAAGATGCTGCCTTGGAGGGGGAGCTGCTCGCGACGGTTCGCTGCGCTCTGGAGCGCAGCGGATTCTGGGAGCAGTTCAATACGAATTGGGTCTGCCTCGACTGCGAGTTGATGCCGTGGTCAGCCAAGGCGATGGAGCTTGTGCGGCAGCAGTACGCGTCGGTTGGAACAGCCGCTCGCGTTGGCCTGGGGGAGACGGTCCGTGCACTGGAGGGCGCTGCTGCCCGCGGCATCGATGTAAGCGCTTTGCTCGAGCGTCATAAGCTCCGGCAGGATCTCGCGGACCGGTTCGCGCGGGCGTATCGGCACTACTGCTGGCCAGTCGAGTCGCTACGGGACATCCGCATCGCTCCATTCCACGTGATGGCCACGGAAGGAGCGGTGCACGCGGATAAGGATCACGTGTGGCACATGACCACGATCAGCAGCTTTGTGGAGGAAGACGGCGGTTTGCTGATGAGGACACCGTATCAGCTCGTGGATCTTGCCGATCCGGCGAGCGAGGCTGCTGCGACCGCGTGGTGGACCACACTGACGGAGACGGGCGGCGAAGGGGCGGTCGTGAAACCGTTGCCGTTCGTCGCAACAAACTCCCGCGGCTTGCTCCAGCCGGCTGTGAAGTGTCGCGGGCGCGAATACCTGCGAATCATCTACGGGCCGGAGTACACGTTGCCCGAGCACCTGAAGCGGCTCCGAGAGCGCGGTCTTTCTGGAAAACGCTCGCTGGCACTGCGCGAGTTCGCGCTGGGAGTCGAAGGGCTCGAACGGTTCGTGCAGGGCGAGCCGCTGAGGCGTGTCCACGAGTGCGTGTTCGGTGTCCTCGCTCTGGAGAGCGAGCCGGTCGACCCGCGGCTGTAGAGATCGCCTCGCGCACGCCGCGATGCTTTCGGTCACCAGAAACGCAACGAGGTCGCCTGAAACAGGCGACCTCGAATTGCAGATAGCGATGGTTGCGGGGGGGGGATTTGAACCCCCGACCTTTGGGTTATGAGCCCAACGAGCTACCGGACTGCTCCACCCCGCGTCATGTTGTGTCGGGAACGCCGCGACTTTCGAACGATCCTCTGGCTTGAACGTCTCGAACGACCTGAACAGTTCGAATCCGCCTTCACCTCAGCGCTTCAGCGCGACAGGCGATCCGAACGTTCAACTGTAGCACGTGCGTACTTCGGCGTTCAAGTTGCCGCGCCAACATCCGGCACCGCGTCAGGTGATAATTCCTTCTCCGAATGTCGCCTTTCGATCCCGATCCCCGGCAGGCGATTGCGGCTGTCGCGCCGGGCACGCGGCTTGGCGTCTATGAAGTACTCATGCTGCTGGGCGCCGGTGGCATGGGGAAGGTGTACAAGGCCAGGGATTCGCGACTCGGACGCCCAGTCGCACTCAAGGTCCTGTCGGAAACACTCGGTCGCGATTCCCACGGAAGTCGATACATCGAGCGTGAAGCAAAAGCCATCTCGCGGCTGAATCACCCGCACATCTGCACGCTGTACGACATCGGCCATGATGTGGGCATCGACTACCTCGTCATGGAGTTTCTTGCCGGCCAAACCGTGCGCGAGCAGCTCGATCAGGGTCCATTCGCGCCGGACACGGTGATTCGCTACGGTAGACAAATCGCCGAAGCCCTGGCGGAGGCGCATCGCTGCGGCCTTCTCCACGGCGACTTGAAGCCGAGCAACGTGATGATCACCGCCAACGGAGCGAAGGTCCTCGACTTCGGCCTCGCGAGACCGCTCGATCTGCTACGCGCCGACGAGGACATGTCGTCGACGTCATCGGCGCTGAGTCGGGTTGGCGCGGCTGGAACATTGCCGTACATGGCCCCGGAACAACTCGAGGGTCAGGTAGGCGACGCGCGTTCCGACATCTTCTCGTATGGGGCCCTGTTATACGAGATGCTGCGCGGCCGCCGGGCCTTCCACGCGGCGACAGAGACGGCGCTGATCGCCGCCATTCTCCGCTGCGAGCCGGCGCCCCTCCCGTCGCTTGGGCCTGGGGCACAGACGTTGGGACGCGTCATCAAGAGGTGCCTCGTCAAAGAGCCTGATGCGCGCTGGCAGCGCTTCGACGATGTGATTGACCTGCTCAGTTCCTCGCGCACAGCGGCCAAGGCCAGACCGAAATCGTCGGGTGGTCCACCCAAAACAGCCGCACGATCGATCCGCCGACTTGCGGTGCTGCCGTTCCAGAACCTGTCGCCGAGTACATTGGAGGAGTACGTCCCCGACGGACTCACAGACGCGCTCACGGCCGCGATCTCCGCCATCCGGCCTCTTCGAGTGATCTCGCGCACGTCGGCATTGCGGATCGACGCGAACGACCTCGGTGCCGTTGCGCAGACGCTTGGCGTCGACGGCGTGATCCGCGGGACTGTCTCAGGCAGCGCCGAGCGGATCGAAGCACGAGTCGAACTGATCCAGGTGGCCACCCGCGACGTCCTGTGGAGCGAAACGTACGACTGTCCGCTCGACGACGTGCTCCGCGCGCAAAAAGACATCGCGTCGACGATGGCCATCACGCTGCAGCTGACCCTGACGCCGTCCGATCGAAAACGCGCCCTCGCCGCGGCGTGGTCTCACGATCGCGCGGCGAACGAGGCGTATCTGCGTGGCCGATATTTTCTGGATCGAGTCACGCTCGAGAGCCTCCGGCGCAGCTTCCAGTACCTGTCGACCGCGGTGCAGAAGGATCCGACTCACGGCCGGGCATATGCCGCGCTGGCAGAATGGTACGTCTCGGCCGCGCCGTTTCGGCTGGTCGCCCGGTCAGAGGCACTTCCGCAGTCGAAGGCGGCCGCCCTCAATGCCATCCAACTCGACCCGACTCTGGCCGAAGCGCATACGTGCCTGGGCCTGATCGCCATGCTCGAGTGGGACCTGCATCGCGCGGGCCTGGAATTCAGGCAGGCACTCAAACTGAATCCGAACTCGGCGAACGCCGTGCGAGGACTCGCACGATGCGCATCGTGGCTCGGACGGGACCAGGAGGCGATCGATCACATCGACACGTTCAAGCAACTGGACCCGGTTGCGCCAAAGACCCACGTCGCGGTCGCGGCCATCTACTACGCCGCCGGCGACTATGAGCGAGCGATTGCCGCGTCACGCGATGCGCTCGAGCTCGAGAGCCACTCCGAGCCTGCCCAGTACTTCCTGGGCATGGCGCACCACTTTGCGGGCCGCACTGACACCGCGATCGAACTTCTGACGCGAGCGAGCGGTGAATGCCCGCCCCTCTTGTCAGGGTTGGCGTTCGTCCTGGCGCGGCACGGACGTACCGACGCGGCATTAGGCGTCGTCGATGAAATGAAGGAACGGGCGACGACGCAGGAAGAGCTGTCGCCCTACGACTTCGCCGAAGCGTTCATTGGATTCGGCGATATCGACCGAGCCCTCGGATACCTGAGTCGGGGCTGCGAGTTGCGTCTGTCGGAAATGGTAGGCGTGGCCGTGGATCCGGTGTTCAAGTCACTGCAGGACGATCCGCGATTCCGCCGGATCCTGCGCACGATCGGACTCGACGCTGGCACTGCCGACTCCTCGTCCAGTCGGTGAGCCGGGTGCCTTACTTGGGACGGCTCGGATCGGTCGGGGCGACGTCCTTGACGATGAACAGCTTTTCGCCGGGTTTGATGAGGCCGAGCTCGCGGCGGGCCAGATCCTCGATGGCCGACGCATCTTCGCGCAGGCTCCGGGCCTCTTCGCGCAGACGCGCATTCTCCGCACGGGCATCCACCAGAGACTGCTCGAGCGCGCGATATTCCTGGCGCTTCTTCAGCATCTCGACGAGCCCCTTTTCACCGACCAGCGCGTCCACGACCAGCACGCACCCCACGAACACCAGCAGATATTGAACGGCCCTCCGCCCGCGACGACGCATCGACGGGCTGCCGGCGCTCGGAGGTGGAGGGGTCTTCTTCAAGTCAGGTTTCGCCGGTCTCTGAAAAGGATCGTGGCAGAATAGCGCGTTTCGATCGCGAGTACAAGACCTAACTGACGTCCGCGATCAAAAAGTACAAGAAAAAAACGTGAGCACCCCACCAACCTCGACGGTCTCGATCGTCTTGACGACCCTCTCTGCCGATGCCGACGCCGTGATGCTCGCCCGGACGCTCGTTGAGGAGCGCCTCGCGGCGTGCGTGAACGTACTGTCGCCGATGACGTCTGTCTACCGCTGGCAGGGCAAGGTCGAACAGGAGCGGGAGCAGCAGCTCGTGATCAAGACCGCCTCCGCTCGTGTTCCGGCGCTCGAGGCACGCGTACGCCAACTCCATCCGTACGATCTGCCGGAGTTTCTCGTGCTAGACGTCAGTGGCGGATCCCAGGCTTACCTCGCGTGGCTCGCCGAGTCCGTCTCATAGCCCTGGCGCTCGTCCCCTGAGACGTTTTGGCCGTCTTCTGCACCTTACGAGGCGGAGACGGGGGATGAACGAAACTCAAAACTCAAAACTCAAAACTCAAAAAAACACTGCAGAGACACGAACGCTGCAACGACTCACAACTCAAATACTCGTCGCTGTCATCGCTTTGATGGCGGTCGGACGCGCGCGAGCGCAATCTTCGGACCGCCCGGCCCCGGCCGCGGAATTCCTTGTGGGGCACGCGGGCTTCCTGGATGACACCACGAGTGCGCACTCGGTGTTTGGCGCGTCGGCGAGGGTCTATCTGACGCCGAGGCTGGCGGTGGGTCCCGAGTTCGTGTACATGCGAGGGCCCGGGAGCGACCGTGACACGTTCCTGACCGGTAACTTGACGTTCGATCTCCTGAGACCGCGCGCTGGCCGTTCTCCTCGCGTCAGCCCATTTGTCGTCGTCGGCGGCGGCCTGTTCACACACAGCGATCGCTTCGCGACCGGAACCTACGCGTCGTCAGAAGGTGCGTTTACAGCCGGCGGGGGAACGCGCGTCTGGATCACGAATCGCATTTACGGCCTGGTCGAACTCAGAGTCGGTTGGGAGCCGCACTATCGCGTCACCGGTGGAATTGGCGTGACGCTCAAGTAACTCAAAACTCAAAACTCAAAACTCAAAAGAACTGAAAAACGTGGAACTTCGCCCCCCTGCCTCATACACTAGTTGACAGTTTTCTTCGTTTTTTTGAGTTTTGAGTTTTGAGTTTTGAGTTTCAAACCTCTCATCGTCCTCTACGAACATCCCGAATGGCAGAAGCCGCTGTTTGACGCGCTCACGAGACGAGGCGTCGCATTCGCGCCATTCGACCTGAAACGCGCGGCGTTCAGCAACATCGAATCGCCGACCGCGAAGCTGTACTTCAATCAAGCCAGTCCGAGTGCCTACATTCGCGGGAACACACGCGCTGTTCCGCTGGCCCTGGCGTATATGCGAACGCTCCAGCGGCTGGGTGCTCGCGTGCTGAATGGCGCCGACGTGTTTGCGCTCGAGTTGAGCAAGAGCGCCCAAGCGACGCTGCTCCGCACGCTCGACATCGATACGCCCTGGTCAATCACGTTCAACCACGTCGACGCGCTTCGCCCGTACGCAACCCGGGTGACGTGGCCCGCCATCCTCAAGCCCGATCAAGGCGGCAGCGGCGCTCGCATTCACGTCGTGGACTCTCTCGCGCACATCGAGTCGATCTTTGCTGCGGATCCAACGGTGTGGCTCCCGGACAATCTGGTCCTGCTGCAGGAATACCTGCCCCACGATCCCGAGCAGGGCATCGTTCGCTTGGAGTTTCTCGGTGGCGAGCTGCTGTACGCGATGCGCGTGAAGACGCACGGCCGCTTCAATCTGTGCCCGTCGCCGGTCTGCAATCCTGACGAGGGCGACGGCGTGTGCGACGTGCCGACACCCAATGAATCGGCCGGACTCGCTGTCGAATTCCACCCCTACCCGGACGTGCCGGCCGACGCGGTCGAGACCGCTGCGAGAATCGTGCGCGCCGCCAGGTTGGATGTAGGTGGCATCGAGTATCTGGAAACACCCACCGGTCGACGCGTCTTCTACGACATCAACGCGAACTCCAACTTGCGCCCGTCGGTCGCCTCGGCGTTCGGCTTCGATCCGTTTGAGCGCGTCGTGACGTTCCTGGAAAACGAGCTTTCGAAGTAGATGGGCCACCTGAAGGTGGCCCCTACGAAGAAAGATGGCCACCTGAAGGTGGCCCCTACGAAGAAAGATGGCCACCTGAAGGTGGCCCCTACGAAGAAAGACCCGCCCTACGCAGTCTTTTTTCCGAATCGACTTTTCAGGAGCGCGATGCCGGGTGGCAGCAGTGAGATCGCAATCACGATCGCGATGACGTAGTGAATTCGGCTCTCGATGTTGGGGATCGCGTTGCCAAGCACGTAGCCTGCGGTCGTCATGCTTCCGATCCAGAGGATCGCACCCACGACGTTGTACGTCGCAAACTGCCGATATCCCATCTCGCCCACGCCCGCAACCACCGGGGCGAATGTCCGCAGGATCGGGATGAACTGCGCCAGCACGATCGTTTTCCCTCCGTGCCGCTCGTAGTACTCGTGGGTGATGCGAAGATGCTCGCGACGGAACAGCAGGGAATCGGGACGACTGTAGAGTGCCTTGCCCGTGCGATTGCCGATGTAGTAACCGGTGGCGTTGCCGAGAATGGCCGCAGGAATCAGCGACAGGACGAGCGAGGTGAAGTCGAAATCGCCACGCGCCGCGAACAACCCCGCCGTGATGAGCAGCGAATCGCCTGGAAGAAAGAATCCGATGAGAAGACCGGTCTCGGCAAAGATGACGGCGATGATCCCATAGAAGCCGACAAGGCGAATGAGTTCGGGGACGTTATAGACGGTGGAAAAGAACCCCTGGATCAGATCCATCGCTAGATGCGATCGAGCGCCTGTTCGAGGTCTTCCTTGAGATCGTCGATGTCCTCGATGCCCACCGAGATGCGCACCATGTCCTCGGTGATCCCGATCTGCAGCCGACGCTCGGGCGGGACCGATGCGTGCGTCATCGACGCAGGGTGACTGATGAGCGTCTCGACCCCGCCGAGGCTCTCGGCGAGCGACATCAGGCAGACGCTATTGAGCAGCGTGCGCGTGCGCTCGAGCGATCCGGTCTCGAGCGAGATGATGCCGCCAAACCCGCGCATCTGCGTGCGTGCGAGCGCATGCTGCGGGTGTGAGGTCAGCCCCGGATAGTGCACGCGCGTCACCTTCGGGTGCGACGCCAGAAAGTCAGCCAAGTCCTGGGCATTTGCATTGTGCCGCTCCATGCGGATGGGCAGCGTCTTGGTCCCGCGAAGCACGAGCCAGGCATCCATCGGCCCGAGAATCGCGCCTTCGGCGTTCTGGATGAACCGAAGCCACTCGATGTGCTCGTCGTTCACCGCAACGACAACGCCACCCACGCTGTCGCTGTGCCCGTTCAAGAACTTCGTCGTGCTGTGCACGACCAGGTCGGCACCGAAATCAATCGGACGCTGCACGTACGGGCTCGCGAACGTGTTGTCGACGACGACAATGAGACGGTATGCGTGCGCGAGCTCGCAGGCACCCTGAAGATCGGTGAGCCGGAGCGTCGGGTTTGTTGGCGTCTCCAGGAACAGCATCTTCGTCGTCGGCCGAATCGCTCGCTGGATCTGATCGAGATCGGACGTGTCCACGTACGTAAAGTCGAGCTGGTACTTCCGCAGCACGCGCTCGAACAAACGGTACGTGCCGCCATACGTATTGTCCGTGACGACGACGTGGTCGCCCGCCCGCAGGAGCGTCATCACCGCGCCTTCAGCCGCCATCCCGGACGCGAATGCGAACGCGGCCTTGCCGTGCTCGATTGCGGCGATGTTGCCCTCGAGCGCCGACCGTGTCGGGTTCTGCGTCCGCGCGTACTCGTAGCCCTTGTGACGGCCGAGCGCGTCCTGGACGTAGGTGGACGTCTGATAAATCGGGGTGATGATCGCGCCCGTCGATGGGTCGGGTTCTTGTCCGGCGTGGATGCAGATCGTGCTGAATCGGGCGTTGTCGCGCAGCTTCACGATGATCGAAGGGTACTCTAGACTACACGCTCTGGCTACGAGCGATTCCAATCTCTTACCTCCGGGGAATCCCCCGTCACGCGCAGACGTCCTGCGTACGTGGCTCACGCGTTCGTTCACAGGTCGTACGCTCTTGCTCGGTAGCGCGATCAAGCTCCTTGCGTGGGTCATCAGGTCGGTCGCAGGCCCGTCGGCCGGCGTCGGCGCCTTCGATGCGATTGGCGACATCTCGCTGGTCACGGCGACGGTCATGCTTGGGTATCGACTCTACGTCGACGCGAAGCGTCGTCTCCTCTGGCGCGTCCGCCGCAAGCTGATCGTGTCCTACATCTTCATCGGCTTCGTGCCGGTGCTGCTGATCATCGCGTTCTTCCTGGTGTCGGGCGCGCTGCTGTTCTTCAATGTCAGCGCGTACATGGTGCGCAATCGCATGGCGACGCTCGTCGACCAGACGCGATTCCTGGCGCAAACCGCGGCACTCGAGGTGCAACGGGCACAAACGTCGCTAGAAGTCGTGGAGACGCTCACGCGGCGGCAGGCGGCCGCCGTCGCGCGCTACCCGATGGCGTCGTATGCGCTGGTCCCCGCATCACGGCAGTGCGGGAGCTCCGCGGCCGTGCGGCCGTCATTTGCGCTCGAAGTGGCCGGACCATGGGCTCACATGCCGGTCCCGAGCTCGGTGCCCGACTGGGTGATGTGCCGCGACCTCGCGACCCTCATCACCTCGTCGGATAACGAACCGACCATACTTGTTGTTCGCGCCGTTGCGTGGCCGCAGGGCACCCGGAACGCGGTCATCGTCGACGTGCCCTTCGGCGCGGTCCTCACGCGCCAGCTGCACGACGAGATGGGTATCACGATCGGAAAGGTCTCGCTCTCGGAGCTGTTCGATGAGGACCGCGCGCCCAGAGAACCCACGCGGTCACCGATTCTTCGCAAGACAGGGATCCCCGTCGGGTCCGCCAACATCGGTGGCGATCTCCAAGAGCCGCTTGGATGGGTGGCGTTCCTCGACCATACCGATTGGACGACGGGCGAGAACAGCAACGTGGCGGTAGGTTTTCGGCTGGGACTCGGTTCGGTCTACCAGTATCTGTCCGGGCCGTCGTTTGACCGTCTCAACAGGTTCAGTCTGGGCCAAATCATTCTCCTTGGACTCGCGATCGTCGGAACGCTGTTCTTGATCATTCAGGGTGTGGCGTTCATGATGGGGCTGACGCTGGCGCGATCGATCACCGGATCGGTCCACGAGCTGTTCACGGGCACCGAGCGCGTACGTCGCGGAGACTTCACGCACAAGATTGCGATTCGCTCACGCGATCAGCTCGGCGAGCTGGCCGCCTCGTTCAACTCGATGACGGCAAGCATCGAGGATCTCCTCCATCAGAAGGCCGAAAAGGAACGACTCGAGCAGGAGCTGCGGATTGCACGCAGCATCCAGATGTCGCTGCTGCCGCAGGGATTGCTCTCATTTCCCGGCGTCGAACTGACGGGCCATTGCGAGCCCGCGCGCGAGGTTGGTGGGGACTACTACGACTTCCTGCCACTGGACGACGACCGGATGGGCATCCTGATTGCCGATGTCGCTGGCAAAGGGACCTCTGCCGCGCTCTACATGGCGGAGCTCAAGGGTCTCATGCTGTCGCTCAGCCAGTTGCACGCGTCTCCGCGGCTGCTCTTGATCGATGCCAACCGCATCATCTCCAAGCACCTGGATGCGCGGAGCTTCATTACGATGACGTACGCGGTGGTCGACGTGCGCGCGCGCACGATCACCATTGCCCGAGCGGGCCATTGCCCGCTCGTCTACGTGCCGGGTCCACACGCAGCGTGTCGCACCGCTCAGGCGCTGCAACCCGAGGGGATGGTGCTCGGTCTGCAGTTCGACGCCGGCGACATCTTCAACCGCACGCTCGATGAGCTGACGCTGCCGATCGGGCCGGGTGATCTCTTCCTGCTGTACACCGACGGCATCAGCGAAACGATGAATGCTGATGGCGACTGGTTCGGCGATGCGCGTCTGGCGGAGCTCGCGTTCCAGCATGCCGATCTGAGCTCCAGCGATCTTTGCGATCGTATCCTTGGCGAGGTGAAAGCGTTTGCCGGGACGGCCCCTCAGCACGACGATATGACGATGCTGCTCCTGAAGATCGAGGATCGATAACGTGGTCGTGGTCTTCGTCACGTCATCGGACATCGAGGCGAGCGTGGTGACGGCGTTGCTCGACAGCCACGGCATCGACGCGATCCGGGCGTCGGGCAACACGCAAGGGATCTGGCCGATGGCGGTCAGTGCCCTTGGCGAGATTCGAATAGCCGTCTCGGACTCGGTGGCCGACGATGCGCGCCGGATCATCGACAGCCATCGACAGGACGTCGGCCAACGTGTGGTCAGGCTGCGCGACGAGTTCGACGAGCTGCAGACGCGCATCGAATACCGGTTTCGCGATCGCGGGCTGCTCGAGCACGCGTTGACGCACAAATCACGGGCAGCGGAGGACGCGTCCGGAGGCGTGGCCGACAACGAGTCGCTCGAGTTCCTCGGCGACGCGGTGCTGGGCCTCGTGGTCGCCGATGTGCTCTTTCATCAATACCCCACGTACGACGAGGGACAGAAATCGAAGATCAAGGCCGCGGTCGTCTCGACGCAGTCGCTCGCGCATCACGCCGAGCAGCTGCGGCTCGGCGAGCATCTGATTCTTGGGCGCGGCGAAGAGAAGACCGGTGGGCGCTTCAAGCAGGCGCTTCTGGCCGATGCGTATGAAGCGCTCCTCGCGGCCATTTATCTGGACGGTGGTCTCGAGGCGGCGGAAACGTTCCTTCGTCGAGAACTGAAAGATGCCATCGACGAGGGCAGCACGCAGACGGTCGCGCGAGACTATAAATCCGCGCTGCAGGAGCGACTGCAGGGATTGGGGCGCGCATTACCCGAGTACCGGGTGTCTGGCGAATCGGGGCCCGATCACCGCAAGACGTTCAGCATCGAAGTCGTCGTCGATGGGGAAGTGCTCGGCGCCGCCACGGGTCGCGCGAAGAAGGAAGCCGAGCAGGAGGCCGCCCGAGAAGCGTTAGGGCGGTTGTCAACTCCCAACTCCCAAAACCCCAACTCCCAATGAGTGGGATCGCTGAAGAGGACGTCTACGCGACTATCGGGGAAGACGGCTTTGCACGGCTCGTGCACGCCTTCTACGCCCAGGTGCCTCAGGATCCGATCCTGGGCGCGCTGTATCCGAAGCACGAGTTGGCCGCCGCCGAGGAGCGGCTGCGCGACTTTCTGATCGGGCGCTTCGGTGGACCGCCGCGCTACATCGAACAGCGCGGGCATCCTCGCCTGCGCATGCGTCACATGCCGTTTGCGATTGATGCGGCCGCGCGCGACCGATGGGTGGAATTAATGAACCGTGCGCTGACGGAGGCGGCATTGCCTCCGGAAGTGACATTGCTGCTACGGGAGTTCTTTGGTGAAACGGTGACCTTCTTGAGAAACAGGTAATTCAAAATGCAAAATTCAAAATTCAAAAGGCAATGCGATTCCATTTTGCATTTTGCATTTTGAATTTTGCATTAGTCGATCTCAATAATGCCCCAACTCTTTCTTTCATCCGGCGTCGCGTCCACACCAGCGTAGGCGAGCGCGGGCGCGGCTTCACGCGCGGGCACGCGCGCCAGTGCGTAGCGCTGGACCTCACGCGCCACGTCATCGTCGGATGGGGCGGTGGTCCGGCAGTGCAGCCGAACCCAGAGTCGGAGCAGCGGATCGGTGAAGCTGTAGCGCTTCTGACGAGAGACGACGAGATCGACGTCCTCGAGCCAGGAGAGATAGTCCTTCGTGGACCCCGGGGTGCGTCGCAAGCGCTGTGAGATCTCGGTGAGCGTGAGCGACTCTTCTTCAGCGAGGATGTCGAGAATCGCCTTGAGCGCTCCGTACCCACGCGCGCGGTGCAGCCGCAGCTCGTAGCAGAACCGGCACCAGCGGCTCAACACGCCGTCGTTGCCGACGAGCGCGGTGAGCGCGCTGATCGGATCGGGCACGCCACCAGCCATCGCCATCGTCTCGCCGATCGCCTTGACGTACACGGCGCGGCCGTCGGTCAGCGTCGCGACCGTGCGGCCGAGATAGTCTCTGTCATCGGTGGCCATCCGCTCGTAGCCGCCGAAGGCGGGAGCGAGCACGTCGGTGACATCGATCGCGGTGAGCGACGGCTGGTGCATCACTTCGAATCGCGCGGTCGCGTCGCGCAGCAAGCGGTGGGCGCGCGCGACGTATCGCGTGGTGAGGACGAATCGATTCGGGCTCCCGGAAAGTGAATCGGTCAGCTCGCGGAGCACGCGCCGCAGACCAGGAAAACTCTCGAACGTCCTGAGCTCGAGGACTTCATCGAGCAGGAACGTACAGGGCTCGCCGCCGGGTGCACGGGCAGTGTCGAAAAAGGCGAGAAGCGCATCGAACGCCTCACGCGCCGTTGCCGGCGTCTTCTCCGCGGCGTGCCAGCGGAACGGTGACGAGGATGTGACGGCGTGGAGGAAGCGCTCGGGTGTCGTCGCGCAGCGCTCCACGTCGATGTACTGGGCCGAGGCGCGGCCCTGTCGATCGCGGAGGCGCTGGAGCAGCCACGTACGTCCAGTTCCGCATCCGCCGAGTACCACTGGGATTCGTGAAGGGGAGGCCTCGAGCGCGCTTTGCACTCGACGTTCGAACCCTACCGCTGGACCCGTCATTCCACTCTCCGCTGTTCAATGTGTCCGTGCCCGCATCGGGAGTCTCACCCCACGGGCATCTGCCGTGGCGATTGCTTCCCGGTACCCCGCGTCCGCGTGACGCGCTACGCCAATCCCTGGGTCGCAGGTGAGCACCCGCTCCAAGCGCTCATCTGCCTCCGCCGTACCGTCGGCCACGATCACCATGCCGGCATGCAGCGAGTAGCCGATGCCCACGCCACCGCCATGGTGAACCGAGACCCAGGTGGCGCCCGCCGACGCGTTGAGCAGCGCGTTGAGAATCGGCCAGTCCGCAATCGCGTCGCTGCCGTCGCGCATGCCCTCGGTCTCGCGATTGGGCGAGGCCACCGAACCCGTATCGAGATGATCGCGCCCGATCACGATCGGCGCGCGAACCTTCCCTGAGCGTACTAGATCATTGATCTTTCTTCCGAACCTCGCACGATCTCCGTACCCGAGCCAGCAGATACGCGCGGGCAGTCCCTGGAAGGCCACGCGTTCGCGCGCCATGCGGATCCATCGACAGAGTGCAGGATCTTCCGCAAACATGTCGGTTACGGCCTCGTCTGTGACATCGATGTCGTGTGGATCACCTGAGAGTGCCGCCCAGCGAAATGGGCCGCGCCCTTCGCAGAACAGAGGCCGCACATATTCAGGCACGAAGCCGGGAATGTCAAACGCGTTTGCAATGCCGGCGCGCTTGGCCTGCGCACGAATGTTATTTCCGTAATCGAAGGTGACGGCGCCTCGATCCTTGAGCGTCAGCATTGCGGCCACGTGTCGCGCCATCGACTGCATCGAGCGGTCGATATAGACATCCGGCTGTCGATCGCGGAGGTGCGACGCTTCAGCAAGCGTCATGCCGCTGGGCACGTACCCAGTGAGCGCGTCGTGGGCGGAGGTCTGGTCCGTCAGCACGTCCGGTGTCATGCCGCGACGCACGAGCTCGGGCAGCACGTCAGCCGCATTGCCTTCGAGACCGATCGATCGCGCCACGCGTTCTCGACGCCAGTCGGCGAGCGTTCCCAACGCCTCGTCGAGACTCGACGTCGCCTGATCGAGATAACGAGTCTCGAGCCGGCGCGTGATGCGTGTCGGATCGACTTCAATCACGAGCGCGGCCGCGCCGTTCATCGTGGCGGCGAGCGGCTGGGCGCCACCCATCCCCCCAAGGCCCGCTGTGACGACGGGTCGCCCGCTCAAGGTTCAGC
>Ga0114129_10006674_pt1 | contig 16392 bp, 12 predicted proteins | sample RhiMetdeltSRZDD1_FD_80071 | JGI IMG/M metagenome (GOLD analysis project Ga0114129, IMG submission 80071) | Populus rhizosphere microbial communities from Tennessee, USA - Rhizosphere MetaG P. deltoides SRZDD1 (version 2) (version 2) | ecosystem: Host-associated > Plants > Roots > Rhizosphere >... | reverse complement strand
GAGAAGAACGTCCAGCTCCTCGAATTCAAATGCGTCCCGTTCACTGAGGAGCTCTTGTTCGGCAAGTTCCGCAAGCAAGCCGCGAGATGACAGCCATGCGCAACCGATTCCGTGCATCCATTGGTCTGCTCGCCGTCGTTGCCGCCGTAGTCCTCGTCGTTCCTGCGGCTGGCCAGGCGCCGAAGAAATACACCGCGCCGAAAACCCCATGGGGCGATCCGGATGTGCAGGGTGTCTGGAACGACGCCACCAGCACGCCGCTGCAGCGCCCGGGCAACGTCGGCGAAAAAGGCGTGCTCAGCGACGAAGAAGCGGAGGAGTTTCAGCAATCGCTCGCCCACGATCTCACGCGCGATCGGCGCGACGGCGGCAACGCCGCCGACGTTAACCGCGCGTACAACGAGCACTGGATGGACGCGCGACGATTGAAGATCACCGCCGACAGACGGACGTCGCTGATCGTCGATCCGGTTGACGGACGGATTCCAGCGCTCGTCCCGTTGTCGCCTGAGCGCCAGCGAGAGCGAGCCGCTCGTGCCGACGGAGCCGCACGATTCGCCGCCGGCCTGCCGGCCGATTTCACCGACATGTCCTGGCCTGTTCGCTGCGTCGTTCGCACCGACGTGCCACCGTACCTGCCGACCATCTACAACAACAACTTCCAGATCTTCCAGAGCCCTGGCTACGTGACCATTGCTCCGGAGATGATCCACAGCGCCCGGATCATTCCGGTGGACGGCCGCCCGCATATTGGCAAAGGCCTGCGGCAGTGGCTCGGCGATACGCGCGGCCACTGGGAAGGCGCGACGCTTGTCGTGGAGACGACGAACTTCAAGGGTGAGGAAGGGGTGCTGTTCCAGGGGGCCAACCCCGCGACGTTCACGATCACCGAGCGCTTTACCCGCGTCGCCCCAGACGCGATCAACTACGAGTTCACCCTCGCCGATCCGACGACGTGGACGAAGCCGTGGACCGCGTTGATTCCGTGGAACAAGGTCGATCCGGGCGAGCAGATGTTCGAGTACGCCTGTCACGAAGACAACTTCGACATGGTGCACTTCCTGACAGGAGCCCGGCTCAGAGAGAAGAACGGTGAAACCGTCGGCCAGCGACCGGCTCGAGCTGGCGAAGAAAGGTAGATCCGATGCGAAGCTTCCGATCGCTCGTCGTCGCCGGCGCGGCGCTGCTGCTCGTGATGGTGGCTGCGCCAGCGTTCTCCCACCACGCGTTCAACGCGGAGTTCGACGCGAACAAGCCGATCAAGTTCAAGGGAACGGTCACGAAGATGCTCTGGGTGAATCCCCACGCCTGGATCTACGTGGACGTCAAGAAGCCCGACGGCACCGTTGAGGAATGGATGATCGAAACCGGAACTCCAAACACGTTGTTGAGGCGCGGGCTGACAAAGGAGTCGCTGAAGGAGGGCACGGAAATCATCGTCGACGGCTACCAGTCGAAGGACGGATCGCGGCGCGCCAACGGGCGTGACCTGACGCTGCCCAACGGCCAGACGCTCTTCCTCGGCTCGTCGGGCACCGGCGCACCGTACGAGAAGAAGTGAGCGGTCGCTGCTTGTCACCGCCGAATCTGGATCCCGAAACGGTGACGCGTGTCAGCGGCAACCTGTCGCGACGCGGCTTTTTGGTAACGGCGTCGGCCGCTGTGGTAGGCGGACTCGCACTCGCGCGTGGTTCCGCCCATGCCGACATCGTCCGAACCGACATTACGCGCCTTCCACCGTATGGCAATTCCACCATGGCCTCCGGCATTCGCTCACGTGCCGTCGCCAACGTCAACGGCCTCACCGTGCACATGCTGGAAGCCGGCTACGAGACTGCGGGCCGCCCGGCCGTGCTGCTGCTGCACGGTTTTCCGGAGCTCGCGTATAGCTGGCGCAAAGTGATGCTGCCTCTCGCGGCGGCGGGGTATCACGTCATGGCCCCGGATCAGCGCGGCTACGGGCGCACCACAGGATGGGACAACTCATACGACGCTGATCCCGATCGCTTCCGCATTCTCAACATGGTCAGAGATGCTATCGGGCTCGTCTACGCGCTGGGCCACCGCTCGGTGGCGATGGTGGCGGGACACGATGCGGGAGCGCCCGTCGCTTCGTGGGCGGCGCTGATCCGGCCCGACATCTTCCGGTCAGTGACGATCTTGAGCTCGCCGTTCGAAGGCCCGCCTTCAGTGCCGTTCGATACGGTCAACGGCTCCGTCCCACCACGGCTGGCGCCCACCGACGACGAACTGGACGCGGAGCTCGCGAAGCTCAATCCCCCGCGGAAGTATTACCAGAACTATCAGCGCACTCGCGGGGCCAACGACAACATGCTGCATGCCTCTCAGGGACTCCACGCATTCTTCCGCGCCTACTATCACTACAAGAGTGCCGATTGGAAAGGAAACACACCGCATCCCTTGAAGGCGCGGACCGCCGAGGAGATGGCCAAGCTCCCGACCTACTACGTGATGGAACGGAACAAAGGGATGGCGGAGACGGTCGCGCCCATGATGCCCTCCTCCGCCGAGATTGCGGCCTGCAAATGGCTGACCGAGCCGGAGGTCGACGTCTACGCAACCGAATATGCGCGGACGCAGTTCACCGGCGCTCTTCAGGGCTATCGTGTCCGGCGCGGCTCGGATCCGAAGAGCCTTGCCGAAATGCACACCTTCTCAGGTCGGACGATCGATGTACCTTCGATGTTCGTGGCAGGGAACAGCGACTGGGGCGTCTATCAGACACCCGGCGCCGTCGACAAGATGCGGAACAGCGCCTGCACGCACATGGTGGGCTTCCATCTCGTGGACGGCGCAGGGCATTGGGTGCAGCAGGAGCAACCGGAGCGGGTGAGCACGTTGCTCGTACAATTCCTGCGCGATCAGATCAGCAGGGGCTGACCGCCGAAGCCGCGATACAGTCCGCTGTGATCCACAGTCCGCTCTGGCGCCAATGTCCGAGCGCCCCTCCGAGCAGCGAGTCCAACGGCCAATCGCGAGAGTAGAGTACGGGGTGAGCACTGGAGGTTCGCGTATGTCATTCAACATCGGCATCGGGACACCGATCCTGGCTCGGACCGCTCTGGCGTCGTGCGTCGTGCTGATCGCAAACATAGCCATCGCTCAATCGATACGGGGGACGGCGACGTATCGAGAACGTATGGCGCTGCCGCCTGCGGCGGTTTTCGAAGCCACACTCGAGGACGTATCGCGTGCGGACGCGCCCGCAGAACCGATCGCGCGCACGCGCATCACCTCACCCGGCAATCCGCCCATCGCGTTCGCCATCGCCTATGAACAGACCAAGATTCTCCCTGACCACCGGTACGTGGTCCGCGCAAGCATCCTCGTCAACGACAAGCTCCTCTTCACCAGTGACACTGCGGCCCCGGTTATCACGCGCGGAAGCCCGACGACGGTCTCGATACTGCTCCGCAGAGTCAGCGCCGGTCAGACCGCATCACCAGATTCTGCGGGCTCGAGACCTCTCGAGGGCACCTCGTGGCGCCTCGTCAACTTCAGAGGCGGTAATGATGCGACGTTGACGCCCGACGATCGAGCAAAGTACACGATTGAGTTCGGCACTGGCGGACGGCGGGATTTACGAGTTCGAACCACTCACGAAGACCAAGCGATAAGAATCTGAGGGATGACGGTCACTCGTTTGTTGCTTGTACGACACGGCGCGACGTCGGCCACCCAGGAGGATCGCTTCTCCGGCTCCACTGGCGCCGAGCTTTCGGAACTCGGTCGGTGGCAGGCCGCGCGTCTGGGCGAACGGCTGTCGCAGCAGAACATCAGGGCTATCTATGCCAGTCCGCTGTCGCGTGCGCTGGAGACCGCCCGCATCATCGCAGGCCACTGCAACATCGTGCCCGAAACACGCGACGGGCTGCGGGAGATCGGCCATGGTCACTGGGAGGGCATGAAACGCGAGGACGTCGAGGGACAGTTCGCTGCCGAGTATGCCGCGTGGGAAGCCGATCCGTTTACCTTTGCCCCCGCCGGCGGAGAGTCGGGCGTGGCGGTTCTCGCCCGCGCGCTGCCTGTGATACGCGAGATCGTCGCAGCGCATCCCGGCGGGCAGCTGCTGGTCGTCTCTCACAAAGCGACGCTGAGGCTCGTGTTGAGCAGCCTCCTCGGCTTCGATCCCCGCGGCTATCGCGATCGCCTCGACCAGTCTCCCGCGTGCCTGAATGTCGTCGACTTCAGGGATCCCGTGCGCGTCCGACTCATGCTCTTCAACGACACCTCGCATTATGCTGACCGGCCCCGCGTCTCGGATCAGAGTCTGTCGAAGTGGTGGGATCGACCGTGACCTATAATTCGCCTCGCCGCCTCACGCATGCTGCCTCAAGGTCATCGGCTCGGCCCGTACGAAGTGGGTGCCCTTCTTGGTGCCGGCGGAATGGGCGAGGTCTATCGAGCCCGCGACGTCCGCCTCGATCGCACCGTCGCGATCAAAGTGCTGTCCGCGGCGTTGAAGACCGATGAGCACTTCCGCGATCGGTTCGAGCGTGAAGCGCGCGCAGTAGCAGCCCTCAATCATCCCCACATCTGCACGTTGTACGACGTTGGCCAGGACGAGGGGGTGGACTACCTCGTCATGGAGTACCTCGACGGTCAGACGCTCACCGAGCTGCTGGCCAGTCGGCCGCTCGCGATCGATGAATGGCTCCGCATCGCGATTCAAGTGACGACGGCCCTCGAAGTGGCTCACGAACAGCACGTCATTCATCGTGACATCAAGCCCGGCAACATCTTCGTGACCGGCCGGGGCCACGCCAAGGTCCTCGATTTCGGACTCGCCAAGCAGATCCTGCCTTCGTCGCAGTCATCCCTCGTTGCGACCGTGGCGGCGAGCGGCATGTTTTCCGGCACCCTCAACTACATGTCGCCGGAGCAAGCGCGTGGACGGGAGCTCGACCAGCGCAGCGATTTGTTCTCGCTCGGCACGGTGCTCTACGAGATGGCGACCCAGCGGCATCCATTTCGTGGGGCCGACATCATCGAAACCCTCGATCGCATTGCCAACCGGACACCAGAGCCGATCGCGACCGGGTACGGCGTCTGGAGCGAAGTCGACCGCATCGTTCGTAAGTGCCTCGAGAAAGATGCCGCGCAGCGGTACGGGTCTGCGTCGGAGTTGCTGAAGGATCTGATACAGCTCGACCGGGCCAGCCAATCCGGCACGGTCGATACGAGTCACGTGAGTCACGTGAGTCGCGTCCCAGCGTCATCTGGCGGTACGTTCGCGACCCGCACACGCACACTCGCAATAGTCGCTGCCCTCATCGTCGTCACGGCAGCCGCAGTCGTCGTGTGGCGAACGTGGCCAACGGCCACGACTACCGAGCGCACGCAGGCTGGGGTGCCGACACAGGCCACCGGTGGCGGAGCGGTGCGCGCCAGACGGGCAGTCGCCGTACTGGGCCTCCAAAACTTGTCAGGCCGCGGCGATGACGCGTGGTTGGCGACGGCCCTCGAGGAGATGCTGGCCGGGGAGCTTGGCATCAATGAGACGCTGCGCGTCGTTGCCGGACAGAACGTCGCACGTGTCAAGCGGGAGTTGATGCTGGCAAACGGCACGACGCTCGACAGCGAGACGCTGGTCAGGCTTCGGTCGATCCTGGGCGCGGACCTGGTCATCCTCGGATCGTATCTGGTCGTCCCGGCGAGCGATGGCCAGCTGCGAGTCGTGCTGAACGTTCAGGACGCAGTCGCGGGAGAAACCATCACGACCTTGTCGGCAACGGGTACTCGCGACGGTGTACTCCAGCTCGTCTCGAATCTCGGCGACCAGCTTCGCGGGCACCTGGGTGTCGCGGCACCGGCAACGGAGACAGCCGAGAACGCGCGGGCACGTCTGGCGACGAGCAGTGAGGCGTTGCGCCTGTACTCCGAGGGCATCGGACACCTGCGAGACCAGGAGTTCGTGCTCGCGCGGGATGTGTTGACCAAGGCGATTGCCGCCGATCCGCAGAATGCGCAGATTCGGTCCGCGATGGCCGAGGCCTGGTCGTCATTAGGCTATGACCGACGAGCGCAGGAAGAAGCGTCGCTCGCGGTGGATCGTGCCAAGAGTCTGTCGCGTGAAGATCGGCTGTTAGTCGAAGGCCGCTCTGACGAGATGGCACAACGTTGGGATCAGGCGATTGATCGCTACCGGACCTTGTTCGGCTTTTTTCCCGACAACGTCGACTACGGCCTGAGCCTTGCGGGCGTGCTGACGCGCGCGGGCCGACCGGCCGAGGCGCTCACCACTATCGCCGCGCTGCGCACGCTTCCGCCTCCAGCGAACGACGACGTGCGGATCGAGTTGGCGGAGGCGGACGCCGCGCACGAGACGTCCGACTACGAGCGCGAGCTCTCGGCGGGGAAGGCCGCGGCGGATCGAGGACTCCGCCAGGGCGCGCGGCTGCTCGTCGCACAGGGACGATTAGTGCAGGCACAGGCACACCTCCGTCTCGGCCGGCCGGCTGAAGCGAGTCGCCTCGTTGAATCGGCTCGTCAACTCTTCGTCGCCGGCGGCGATCGCAACGGCGAAGCGCGCGCGCTCAATCGAATCGCCAACATTGCGTACGAACAAGGAGACTACGACCAGGCCAAGCGCTTGTTCCGCGAGGCGGAGAAGGTGCTGCGCACGGTGGGAAACCTGAGGGACCTTGCGACAGCGCTGAACAACATCGCCGACACGATGATGATGCAAGACGATCTCGCGTCGGCGGCGCCCGTGTTTGCCGAGGCGCTCCAGGTGACCCGTGAGCGTGATGACCGGCCATTCGAAGGGTTCCTGCTCCTGAATCTGGCCGACCTTGCGTATCGGAAAGGCGACCTGACTGCGGCCGAGTCGATGGGGACCGAGGGATTGGAGCTGGCGCGTGCGAGCGGCCGACCGTACTCCATCTACATGGGACTCCTGGCGCTCGGCAACGTCGCACTGGCCAAGGACGATCTTGCCAGCGCCACGATGCGGTTCGAGGAGGGCCTGTCTCTCGCACGTCGCTCAGGCGATCGGCGATACATCGCCTACATGCTCACTGGGCTTGGTGATGTGGCTCTCGCCGACGCACGGCCGCGTCTCGCAGACGCCCGTCGACGACATCAGGAAGCGCTCGACATTCGCGCAGCGCTCGGCGGCGTCGCAGAAGCGGCGGAGAGTCGCCTCGCGCTCGCACTCGTGGCGATCCAGGAAGGACGCGCGACAGACGGCGTGGCCGAGGTCGCGAAGGCGACGCAGGCGCTGAAGGCCCTTCGTCTTCAGGCAAGCGAATGCTATGCGTCGAGCGTCGCCGCGGTTGTTGCAGGATTCGCGGGTCGGGCCGCGGACTCCCGGGAGGCCGCCGACACCGCGGAACGACTCCTGCCACGCGTTCAGACAGTGAGCCGCCGACTGTGGATTGCCATCCATCTGGCTCGCGCTGACGCGTCGCGAGGATTGCGCGATCGAGCGGCGGCCTCTCTTCGAGACGTCGCGTCCGAAGCGAAACGGCGAGGCTTCGCGTGGCTCGCACGCGAAGCGCAGCGCGCTCTATGAGTATTTGGGCTTCGGGTTCGGACCCTCGGGCTTCGGGTTCGGACCCTCGGGCTTCGGGTTCGGACCCTCGGGCTTCGGGTTCGGACCCTCGGGCTTCGGGTTCGGACCTTCGGGCTTCGGATTCGGACCTTCGGGCTTCGGGCCCTGCGCGTGGAACACTCGAGAATCGCTACCCTCAGTCATCACAGAACTCCCTCTGAAACGGCGCATGATGTCAGCATCACGGGCCAGCTGAACGAACTCCCTTGTTCACCTGCGGCGATGGCTCGAACCGACTCTGGCAGGCATGCCACCGTGACGAGCAAACTGCCAGCCTGCACGATGGCGTGCTGCGCGAGCAGCGCAGAGAGAGCGCTGATGGCATCGGCCTCCGCGAGGTGGCTACTTCGGATCGCTCGAGCGAGAGCCGTGGCTCTCGAGGCGGGCCGGTCGCACGCCATCAGCAACGCGAGTGCGCTGCGATCGAGATCGATCGAGATGGCCTCGCGCGTGTATCGCGTGTCGTTCAGCACGAGGCCGTCACCCCGTTGCTCAACCAGGAGCCCGCCTGTCTCGCCGTGCTGGTGTGTGTGCAACCACTCGGCAACGAACCGCTCCACCTCGGCGCCGGCCCGCCGTGCCTGTTCGACTTGAGGATGGTTGTAGCGAAAGTAATAGGCGATCTGCGCGAGGTCCTTGGGGCCGAAGGGGAACACGTGCCCGTAGGCCGGCATGGGAGCAATGCTCGTAAAGCCCCGCGCCTGCCAGTCGGTGAAGTTCGGGCTGAAGCGATCCATTCGGATCGGCGCCACCGCATCGGGCGGCGACAAGTGGACCATATGGCGGAGCAGGTCCAACATCGGCGCATAGTCAGCGAGTCGCTCCCCAGGAAATCCGTAGATCAGATTCCACAGCGGGTCGATCCCGAGTTCGGCGCACCATCTGAGGAGCGCGATGTTCTGTGCGGCCGAGACGCCCTTGCCCATGATCCGCAACGTGTGATCCGAGAGACTCTCGATACCGGCCTGAACCGCGCTGACCCCGGCCCGCTGCAGCAACGCAAGCTGATCGCGTGTCAGGTTCGATTTGATCTCGAAGAATCGCGCCGTCCCATCACCTCGCTCGGCCCACGCCGGGAGCAGGTCGGCAAAGTAGTCCATGCTCAAAATGTTGTCGGCGAACTGCAGGCGTCTGGTGCCATGTCTGGCTACCAATTCGTCCGTCTCCTCGATGACGCGACGGGCGCTCTTGGCCCGAAAGCGCATCGTGTCTCCGTTGAGTCCGCAGAATGTGCAGTGCACCTTCTCGCCCCACCAGCATCCGCGCGAGGCCTCGACCGGCAGCCACTGCTGCGCCGAATCCGCACCTGCAGGTCCGGCGCGGACCGCACGAAAGTAGTCGTCATAGGCGGGCGTCGGAGACGACTCGAGATCGACAGGTGGTGTCGGGTCTGTGGCCTGCGAACGGCGCGTCCCCTCGTCCCGAAAGAGGAAGCCTTGGGGCACGGCAACCGCCGATGTCCGTCCGGCCTTGAAATCTCGCAGGCTCGAGCAGAGCCGAGCGAAGCTGGTGTCTGCTTCCCCTTTGCAGACGAAGTCCAGGAAGTCGAAATGATCCAGATAGGGCCGACCCATCGCGGCCTCGAAGTTCGCTCCGCCCATCGCGATCAACGTCGCGGGGTAGTGCTCGCGAATCATTCGCGCCAGGCACAACGATGGCATCGTTTGTTCGAAGGTGCTGCTGAAGCCGACCAGGTCGTAATCACCCCACTGACGCGACGCGAACACACGATCGAGGAATGCGGGCGCAAGGGCGAGCAGCGCCTGGATCTCCTGATGTCGCTCGTCGGACGCTCCCCACACCGGATCGTTCAGCACGTCCTCGCGATACGAATCCCAGTTGGAGAAGCGCGGGCCGTGAAAGACTTGTGAGAACGTCCACTCCCCGGCGAGCGTGGTAATGGCCGCCTCGCTTGAAAAACGGCGATAGGCGGATGTCCCAAGCATCTCCCCGAGGACGAGATTGGCGTAGACAGCCTCACACGCGATGCCCACACGCTGGAGGTTGGCTTGAAGGAGCCCAACCGCCAGGCTTGGTCGCGTGATGGCCGCAAACGGCATGACGACGAGCGCGACGTTCATGTTCGCTGTGGACGCATCGATTTCCGTGAGGTGTCAGGACGGGCCACCCACGCGCCGAACCGATGAGCCGGGTCGCAGAGTATATAGCACCCGCGATGCGCGTCGCTCTCGACGAAATAGAGATAGGCGCCGTCTGATGATCGATCGCCACGAGCGCGGGCTTCGTTGAGATCTGGACCGCGGAGCCACGGGGCGATCGAGCTGTGTGTCGCGTCCTTTGTAGACGACACCCATCCCGCCTTCACCCAGTTTTACTTCGATTCGGTAGCGATCGAGCGTTCGGCCGATCACCGGAATGTCTTCATGTTCGCGCCTATCTCAGTCCCGGGGCGTGGTGCGGCGATTTGACCGTCGCCGAACAGGCATGATACGCATCCACCAGGCTCCTTGCTGAACGCCTGACACGAAGGTAAGTCTATGGAATCAAGAATCTCGAGGATGATGCCTGACAACGGTCGCATGGTCGTGCTTGGCGTCGCCGCCGCGTTGGTGCTGAGTCTCAGCCTCGTCACCGTGCTGGGCGACGAAGAAGAGCGGAACCTGCCGATCGAGATCACGCACTCTGTCATCGACGCTCCCGCGCCGGTCGCGGGCGCCGTCTTTGGCAGCGGCACTCCCGTCAAACCAGGTCAGCGCATCTGCACCACGTCAACGCAAAACACTCCGAATGTCGATACTGATTGCGAGAAGACCGGCCCAACCAACGAGACGTCGATCGCCGTCAATCCTACCGATGAGGACAACATCATCGGCGGCGCGAACGATTATCAGCTCGGGTTGAATCCGGGTGGTCACGTCACGGTGACGATCCACTCGCGAGCACACGTCACGTTCGATGGCGGCAAGACGTGGTCTGAATATCCGATCCTCTTCGGCGGAGCCTATCAGGCCACCGGCGATCCGGCCGTCGCGTTCGACGCTGCCGGCCGCGCCTACTATGCAACGCTCGGTTTCAAATTCGTGGGGCCGACAAACGGACTGAATCCCGACGTCCTCGTCGCGAACTCGACCGACGGCGGCAAGACGTGGACATCGGTTCGTGTGGCTGAAGGCAGCGGCACTTTCGGAAGTGTCGGCGATCTGCTCGACAAGGAATACCTTGCGGCGTGGGGAGAGGGAAATGCGATCGTCACATTTGGCGACTTCCGTCTGGCACAGAAGGGCTCCTTCGTGAGCGCAAAAATCTACAGCGCGGTCACGCACGACGGTGGTGCCACATGGTCAAAACCGCAACTCATTTCCGGCACTCTCGATCAGGCGTTCGTATCAGTACCGACCGTCGCTGCTGACGGGCGCATTTACGTCGCCTTCCTGAACACCACCAATCTGCAAAATGGCCGCGACGATTACGAGGTGGTCGAAGTGAGCCCATCAACCGGGGCGCGCGTGTTCGGTCCCGTCAAGGTCGCCACGACGATCGACGGCTTCACGGACTATCCGATCGCGGCGGGCCGCCAGACCTATCAGGACAGCCTGTTCCGGACGTGGGCAGCCGGCAACATCACGGCTGATCCGACCAACGCCGCGCACCTGGCCGTGGTCTGGTCGGACATGCGCAACAGCACGACTCCCGCGCCGAGAAATCCCTACGCGGCGGTGACCAACTCTGATGTCATCGTGAGTCAGTCCTTCGACCGCGGGCGGACGTGGTCCGCGCCGGTCGCTCTGGCATTGGCCGGCGATCAGTTCATGCCTTGGGGAGCGTACGACGCCAGCGGATTCCTGCGCATCGGTACGTTCGATCGACAGTACGACGCCGCGAACCACAGTTACGGCTACACGCTCGCGAATGAAAGCGGGTCGGGCACGCTCGTATTCTCGGCAAGCCAGTTGACGACGGCTCTGTCGAATCCAACGACAGGGAACCGATGGTTCGCCGCAACGCTGAATCCTTCGTTTCCGTTCGCCACCATATTCCTCGGCGACTACTCCAACATCGCGGCGAAACCGTCAGGCGGGATCGTGGCCTACTGGACGGACCTGCGGCTGCAGGCATGTTTTGGCGGGATCTGCAAGAAGGGGCAGGACGCGTTCTTCGCAGCGGCACCATAGACACTGTCTGTGAACGTAGATGTTGAGACCTCATCGCGCTTCGCGCGCGATGAGGTCCACGGTCACAGACAATGCCTACCGGGATGCGCCGGTCGATGGCGCCGGTCTCGCCGGGCGACTGAGATCGGAGAAGACCGCTTCGATGCACGCGTTCGGATCGCCGAAGACGCCGTCATAATCCAGCGTCGGCTTCGCCTGTTTTACCTGCGCCAGGGTCATCTTCTTCTGCACCATCTCCCGGATCCGATCCGTGATGATCGTCAACGAGTCCCGGATCTCCGCCACATCGCCTTCATTGCAGATGCGTCCGTGTCCCGGAACGGCCAGCGTGCCGCCCTGGTTGTTCTGCAGCGGGATCATGATGTCGAGGATATCGTTGAGGGCGCTCAGGTAGCCTTCGATCGAGCCACCGCGCTTCAGATCAATCGTGGGGTACTTCACTGTGTCGAGGATGTCGCCGGTCGCGATGACGTCCGACTTCCGGAACCAGACGATGAGATCGCCGTCGCTGTGTGCGGCCGGTTTGTACAGGATGTCGATCGGCTCGCCGCCCCAGGACCAGTCCTTGCGCGTGCCGGCGAACGTATTGTCCGGCCACATCGCGTTCTCGCGGCGCGGCTCGTTGAGGAGGCCGGCCATTCGGTGCATCGCCCGCTCGGTCGCGATGATGGGCGCACCCTGCAGGCGCGATGGCTCACGGCCGCCACCGCCTCCCACGGCGGCGTAGATGTTTCGTCCTGCCTTCGAAATCGCTTCATTGCCGGCCGTGTGATGCTCATCGGCGCTGGTGTTGATGATTTGACGGATCGGCAGCGGCGAGATCGTCTTGATCGCTGCGAGCACCTTGTCCGCCATCGCCGGCACGCTCGTGTCCACGACGAGCAGGCCGTCGGGATCGGTCTGCACCACGATGTTCGCGCCAGAGCCCGCCACGAGGTACACGTTGCCCTGCACCTTCAGCGCCTCGACATTGCCCTCGTCGTACGCCGGTTTCTGTGCGTGCACGAACGGAATGTTCTCTACCTGTTGCGCGCGAAGGTGCACCGTTACCAGGAATCCCGCCGCGAGGACCGCCGTCGTCGACAGGCAAATGCGCGTCATGAGTCTACTTCCGCGCTGACGGAGTTGCCGCTGGCGCAGGCTGCGCTTTCCGCAGTGCTTCGAGTTTCTTCATATACTCGGGATACATCGTCTCCGCACCGCCTTGCGTGGCTTCGAATGGGATGTGGTGGATCTCGGAGTATTCCGGGTGCTTCGTCCCGAGCGGGTATGCCGGCACGTCGCCACGCTTCAACGTGGGAAGCTCCTCGACCACTTCCGACGGCAGCGCACGCCCGACGTTCTGCGTCGGCGCGCGTCGGTACGTGGTGGTGCGAATCAGTGGCTCGGTGAGATAGATCGGATCGTCAACGTAGTAGAAGTGCGTGATGAGATCGCCGTGGGGCACGAAATATTCGGTGACGACGGCGTAGGGGCTGGTGGGCAGGCCATTGCGGTGAATGAACGCGTACTTGATGTGCGTCGTGACCACCTTGAGCACGCCGTTCTCCCACGCCCCGAGTGAGAAGCCCTGGTACTGGTGCTCGGCGTACTTCGAGGGCCGCGCCCGGCCGTCCATCCAGATCGTGCGATCGGCACGTCCGAAGAGACCATCGATGTGATACGCGACGATGTTCTGGTAGATCGGGTCGTAATCGGCGCTCATTCGGAAGTTCCCGGATGGCGCGCGCATCGAATAGGTCACGGGGTGCGGTCGGTTCTGCCACTCGGGGAGCGAGGCCCAGGTCGGCTGCCAGCTGTCTGCGTGCTGTCGGGCGGCCGCGTTGATCGGCATGCCGACGTACTCGCCGACTTCCACACCTGGATCGCCGCGCAGCGGCTGTTCTTCCATCGTGCCGGTGGTGCCGGACCACATGCCGAGAATGTCGATCACCGGTCCGGTGGCGACCGTCGATGATTGTGGGAAGACCGGTGTGGAAACTGACAGCGTGACAGCCAGGATCAGCGCGAGTCTTCGAAGCATGTGAAATCCTTCGGGCCTCAATGCACCCGGCGGAGGCCCTCGCGGATTGAGAATCTAACACGATCCACCGCCTGGTCCAGGTCTCGACACAGGCGATGGATTGCGCTGAAGATGCGTTGGCTTACCTGTCGTACACCGCCACGTTGTTCACGGCCTGCCCCTGGGCGTTCGTCCCTGTGCCGGTCACGGTGAGGGTCTTCCCGTCGGCCGACACGACTGCAGTCTGCTTGATCGTTGGCTTCCCGCTCTTCTTGTACTGGGCTTCCAGCGTGGTCGCGTTGACGCGCTTGAACACGTACGTATCGGCGTTGGGGTTGTTGCCAGTGATCGGCACATCTGGTCCAGTCGGGCCAGACGCTTCCCAATGTTGGACGGCTCCGGTCGCTGGGGTCACATCGACCGTCACCTTGCGCGCCTTGTCAGTGCCCTCAATCTTCACCGTCGAGCTCTTTGGCGCGGGGCCAGGACTGTACTTCGACTTCGCCACGTTCAGCGTCCATGTTCCCACCAACGGATCGGCGGATTGGGCGAGAGCCGCTGTAGTTACGGCCATGAACGCTGCTAACCCCACGACGATCGCAATTCGTCTTTGCACGAGACACCTCCTCGGACGAGTTCTGTCCGAACCGAATTTCCAGTTTTTGCGGCACGGCGCACTCTATCACCAAGCCCAACCTTCTCGCGCGGTTCGCGCTCTCCGTGGTTGTTGCGAGCCATCGCGGGGAAGGGTGACTGAGTCTGTTGCTCGTATAATCGCGGCGAGAACACGCGGCCGCCTATGGTCCTCCGCGAGGGCGAGCGTCTCGGCCCCTACGAAATCCAGTCGGCACTCGGTAGTGGCGGCATGGGGGAGGTCTATCGTGCGCTCGACACCCGACTGAACCGTCCCGTCGCCATAAAATTCCTCTCATCGGAGTTGGCTGATGAATCCGCCCGGCGGCGGTTTCAACAAGAAGCACAGACCGCATCTGCTCTGAATCACCCGCACATTTTGACTGTGCATGAGGCCGGGGAGCTCGAAGGCCGACAGTACCTGGTCACTGAGTTCATCGATGGCGGCACGCTTGGCGACTGGGCGCGCGATCAGAAGCGGACGTGGCGGCAGGTTGTCGACCTGGTCGTCGGTGTCGCAGATGGGTTGGCAGCTGCGCACGCTGCGGGCATTCTCCATCGCGACATCAAGCCCGCAAACATTCTCGTGACGCGGAGCGGTTACGCCAAGCTCGCGGACTTTGGTCTCGCGAAACTCGAGCGAGGTACCGCCGATTCCCGCACGCGAATGCCGACGCAGGACATGACCAGGCCAGGCCTGGTTATCGGGACCGTCCCGTACATGTCTCCTGAGCAGGCGTCGGGACGAACGCTGGATGACCGCAGTGACATCTTCTCGTTTGGCGTCGTGCTCTACGAATTGCTGTCGGGTCGTCGACCGTTCGAGGGCAAGACCGACCTAGAGGTGCTGCACACGATCACGGAAGAGCAGCCGAAGCCTCTTCCGTCCGATCTGCCGGTCAGCGTGCGCCTCGTGGTGGAAAAGGCGCTTGAAAAGGATCCCTCCGATCGCTATCAGTCCATGCAGGAGCTCGTCGTCGACCTGCGTCGAGCCACGCGTCGAACCGCGGAGACGATGGCCGCGCCGCTGGTTCCGGCTGCGTCGGGCCGGTCACGCTGGGCGTGGGCAGCCGCGATCCTCCTCGTGATTGCAGTGGCCGCCATGGGATGGGCGCTGGGTGCATCGAGCTGGCGCGCGCGCAGCTCGGACGCGCTCGAAAACCCGCTGGCCAATGCGCACTTCACGCGACTGACGGATTTCGACGGCGACGAGCTCGACGCCGCGATTTCTCCTGACGGCAAGTTCGTCGCGTTCATCTCGGATCGCGAGGGTCGGTTCGACGTGTGGATGACCCAGGTCGGCAGCGGAGCGTTTCGCAACGTGACGCAAGGCAAGGACCCGCTGCTGCCGGCCGCGTTGAGAAGTGTTGGCTTCTCAGGAGACGGCTCTCAGATGTGGCTTGGTGGCGGCCCCGCCAGGAGGTTGCAGATCATGCCGATGATGGCCAGCGTCGCCCGGTCCTTCCTGGGCGATCAAGTCGTCAACGTCTCCTGGTCGCCCGACGGGAAGCAGCTCGCGTATCACACCCAGCAGGATCGCGATCCAATGTCGGTCTCGGACCCTGACGGGGCCAACGCTCGACAGATCTACATCCATCCAAATGCGGGAGGGCACAACCATTTTCCATCGTGGTCGCCCGATGGCCAATGGATCTACTTCGTGAGCGGCACTCCGTCGACAAACGAGATGGATCTGTGGCGCATCAGCCCGACGGGCGGCGCACCTGAACGCCTGACGAATCACAACAGTCAGGTCCTGTACACCGCGCCGACCACAGACGCCGTGCTTTATGTGGCGCGAGACGCGAGGGGCGCTGGACCCTGGCTCTGGGCGTTCGATGTTCAACGGAAGGCGACGCGTCGGGTGAGCCTCGGGATCGAGCGGTATACGTCTGTGTCAGCCAGCGCCGCTGGCACTCGCGTTGTGGCCACCGTCGCCAATCCCAGTGCGAATCTCTGGGATGTGCCGATCCTCGATCGCCCAGTGACCGAACAGGACGTGAAGCCATTTCAGCTCCCCTCGGTGAATGCGACGGCGCCACGTTATG
>Ga0114129_10006672_pt1 | contig 16393 bp, 10 predicted proteins | sample RhiMetdeltSRZDD1_FD_80071 | JGI IMG/M metagenome (GOLD analysis project Ga0114129, IMG submission 80071) | Populus rhizosphere microbial communities from Tennessee, USA - Rhizosphere MetaG P. deltoides SRZDD1 (version 2) (version 2) | ecosystem: Host-associated > Plants > Roots > Rhizosphere >... | reverse complement strand
CGTCCGTCGCCACGCCTGGACAGCGCCTCGATCCGCTCGTTTCTCGGCGGGCGGCGCGTCCTCGTCACCGGCGCGGCGGGGAGCATCGGTTCCGAGATCTGCCGCCAGGTGCTCGCCTTCGGTCCGTCCCTCGTCGTCGGCTTGGACTGCGCGGAGTCGCCGCTGCACGAGCTGTCGGTGGAGTTTCCTGCTTTCCGCAGGCTCGTGCCGGAGCTGGCGGACGTGACCGACGCGGCCGCGCTGCGCCGCGTGTTCCAGCTGCATCGGCCCGAGGTGGTCTTTCACGCGGCGGCGGTGAAGCACGTGCCGCTGCTCGAGGCCCATCCGGCCCGCGCGCTGCAGGTGAACATCGGCGGCACGCGCCTCGTGGCCGAGGCCGCGCGAGGTTACGCCCGGGCCTTCGTCATGATCTCGACCGACAAGGCGGTCAATCCCACGAGCGTCATGGGTGCGAGCAAGCGGGTCGCGGAGCGGATCGTCCGCGGGCTGGCTGCCCCCGGGAACCCGCGTTACGTCTCGGTGCGGTTCGGGAACGTGCTGGGGAGCGCGGGAAGCGTGGTTCCCACGTTCAAACGTCAGATCGCCCTCGGAGGGCCGGTAACGATCACCCACCCCGAGATGCGCCGCTACTTCATGACCATACCAGAGGCGGTGCAGCTCGTATTGCAGGCTTCCGCCCTTGGTGAGGACGGCGACATCTTCGTGCTCGACATGGGCGAACCCGTACGCATCGTGGATCTGGCCGAGGATCTCATCCGGCTCTCCGGTCTGAAGCCTCACGAGGATATCAAGATCGAGTTCACCGGCGTCCGGCCCGGCGAGAAGCTCTTTGAAGAGTGGTCGATGGATTCGGAGAGGCTGGCCCCGACGACCCATCCGCAGGTGTTCCGGCTGCGGTCCCCGGAGGGCGCCGTGTCCGAGCAGGGCATGAGGCGGCTGCAGGAGCTGGGCGTCACGCAGGCGTCACGCGATGAAATCGTGGCTTGCCTCGGCGAGATCGTTTCCGACTTCCGGCCACCTTCCTCCCCGGGCGGTCTCTTGGCTGGGCAAGGCAATGTTGCAGGTCGTTCAGGGCGTCCGTGACGGACGCACGAGGGTCTGGGAGGTTCCCGCGCCCCGCGCGCTGGCGGGCACACTCACCGTGGCCGCCGAGCGCTCGCTCATCTCGGCCGGCACCGAGCGCTATCTCGTCGAGCTGACCCAGAAGAGCCTGCTCGCCAAGGCGCGCGAGCGGCCCGATCACGTCAGCCGCATCATTCAAAAGGCCAGACAGGAAGGACTGCGATCTGTCGCGGAGCAGGTGCGGGCCAAGCTCGACGAGCCGTTCCCGCTGGGCTATTCCGCGACCGGCGTCGTACTGGAGTGTGGTGCGGGCGTCGAGGCATTCAAGCCGGGCGATCGTGTCGCGGTGGCCGCTCCCCATGCGGGTGTGGTGCTCGTGGGGCGTAACCTTTGCGCCCGCGTTCCCGACGGTGTCACCTTCGATGCGGCCGCCTATGCCGCGGTGGCCGCCATCGCGATGCAAGGCGTGCGCCTCTCGCGGGCGAGCCTCGGCGAGCGCGTCCTGATCGTTGGGCTCGGTCTGGTCGGCCAGATCACCGCGTGCTTGCTGAAGGCGCAAGGTTGCAGGGTGTTCGGCACGGATACGGATCCCTGGAAGGTAGCGCGGGCACGCTCGCTGGGAATCGACGCCGCCGACACTGGGGCGCCACGGCCGGCCGTCATGGATTTCACCGGGGGTCTCGGCACCGACGCGGTCGTCATCACGGCCACGACTTCCAGCAACGATCCCATCGAGTTCGCCGCCGACGTCTGCCGGCCCAAGGGGCGGATCGTGCTGGTCGGGGTCGTGGGCCTCGACATCCCGCGCGCGCCCTTCTTCAAGAAGGAGCTGGAGTTCACGGTCTCCTCGTCCCTCGGTCCGGGGCGCGGCGATCCCAGCTACGAGGAGAAGGGCATCGACTATCCCACCACCTACGCACGCTGGACGGCCCAGCGAAACATGGAGGCGGTGCTCGACCTGATGAGCCAGGGCAAGCTGCCGGTGGAACGGCTGACGACCCACCGTTTCGCCATCGACCGAGCGCCCGAGGCGTACGAGCTGATCACCAAGGCGAAGGAGTCTTATCTAGGCGTGGTGTTGGAGTATCCGGCATCGGCCGTCCATCGAACGAGCGTAACGCTGCGGGCATTGCCGCCGTCCGCGGGCAAGCTCGGGATCAGCTGCATCGGCGTCGGCAACTTCCCACGCCTCGTCCTGCTGCCCGCGCTGGCGAAAGTGGACGTCGACCGGCGCGGTCTGTGCTCCGCGAAGGGACTCAGCGCGGCGCACACGGCCCTCGACAAGGGTTTTGCCTTCGCCACGACGGATGCCGACGAAATCCTGAGAGACAGCCATACCCACGCCGTCTTCATCCTGACTCGGCACGACCTCCACGCGGAGCTCGTGGTGAGCGCGCTGCGGGCAGGCAAGCACGTCTTCGTCGAGAAGCCGTTGTGCATTACTCCCGAAGAGCTGGCGGCGGTCGCCGCCTGCGTCGAAGAGCTCGGCCCTCGGTGTCCGATCCTCATGGTTGGCTTCAACCGACGCTTCGCACGCGGGACGGCCCTGCTTCGGACCTTCTTCGAAGGAGTCGTTCCGGTCTCCATCAGCTATCGCTTCGCGCCCGGCGCCCTGCCGGCGGACCACTGGACGCAAGATGAGGGGATCGGGGGCGGGAGGATCGTGGGCGAGGCGTGCCACGCCATCGACACGTGCGTGGCGCTGGCGGGGAGCCCGCCGCGGCGGGTCTTCGCGGAGTCGGCGGGCATGGTCGGTGGTCTGCAGAAGACCGACGACCGGGTCTTCATCACCATGGCCCACGAGAACGGCAGCGTCTCCAACGTCTCGTATCAGGCGGGCGGAGACCGATCGGGTCCGGTCGAGCGGATCGAGATGTTCGGGGGCGGACGCACCGCGACGCTCGAGGGATGGGACAGGCTCGAGGCCTGGGAAGCGAACCGCCGCCGGCGTCAAAGCGCGGGCAAGGACAAGGGACACGAGGCCGAGCTGCGCGAGTTCCTGAGGGCCTGTCGAGAGGGCGGGCCGTGGCCCATCCCCTGGCCGGATCTGTTCGGCGTGAGCTGGGCCTCACTGATGTCCGTGCGCAGCTTGCGAGAAGGTCGCGTGGTACGAATCGACGAGCCGTCTGGGGACGAAGATGCGAGAGGCGCCTGATGTGCGGCGTCACCGCGATCTATCACTACGGGACGCCCGATCGGCCCGTGGACCCCGCCGTGCTGGCGGCGATGACGCGCAGTCTTGCTCATCGGGGCCCGGATGACGAGGGGCTGCACATCGAAGGGCCAGTCGGGCTGGGAAACCGCCGCCTGGCCATCGTCGACCTTTCGCCCACGGGTCGCCAGCCAATGGTTTCGCGGCGTGGCTCCGCATGGATCAGCTACAACGGCGAGTGCTACAACCATCGCTCGCTGCGGCCGCGTCTGGAAGCGCGGGGACACACGTTTCGCGGTACATCCGACACGGAGACCCTCCTGTACGCGCTGCAGGAGTGGGGGCCTCGGATTCTCGAGGACGTTGCCGGAATCTTTGCGTTCGCCGTGTGGGAACCCCTGCGCAAACGCCTGCTCCTGGCGCGCGATCCTCTAGGCGTCAAGCAGCTCTATTACCACGACGACGGCTCGCGCATCGTCGTCGCGAGCGAGATCAAGGCGCTCTTCCACTACCCGGGCGTTCCTCGCCAGCCGGATCCTGAGGCCATCAACCAGTATCTGCACTTCCACACGCCGCTCTTCGACCGGACCTTCTTTCGAGGCATCCGTCAGCTCTGCCCTGGTGAATACATCGAGGTTGGCCCTCACGGTCTTCGTCGCCGCCTGTTCTGGGGGCCCGACGGTTTCGAACCGCGAGACGCGTCACCGGAGACACAGGTCGACGACCTGAAGGAGATGCTGGCGCGGGTTGTCCAGGACCAGCTCATGGCGGACGTTCCCGTCGGGTGCTTCTTCAGCGCGGGGATCGACTCCAGCGCCGTAGCCGCTTTCGCGCTTCGCGGGCAGGGACTCGTCCGGGGCTTCGGCGTTCATTCCACCGACCCGAGCGTCATCGACGAGCGGCCTTATCAAGAACTCGCCGCGCGGGCCCTAGGCCTGGACCTCGAGCTGCTCACGCTCGACGGCACGACCTTTCCCGAAGACCTGCTGCGCCTGCACTATTTTCAGGATGCGCCCGTCATCGGGCCCGCCATGATCCCGATGTACCACGTCAGCCGGTTGGCCGCCTCGCGGGTGAAGGTCTGCCTGGGTGGCCAGGGCGGCGACGAGATCTTTGCCGGCTATGCGCGGTACGCTCTGGTCCAGCCCGGGCGAACCGTGGGTCGGCTCTTCGCCGGAGACGTCGAGCCGGCGGACGACGCCCCCGCCGCCACGGCCTCCATCCGCAGCAACCTGTTGAAGCAACTGGTGAGTCCCCGTACCCTGCGACGGGTCCTCAAGAGTGCCCTGCATCTGGCCGACTGGCGCCGGCGCTACTTCTTGAACTTCACGAAGGTCGCGCCGAGCGTCTGGAGCGCGATCTTCACGGCTCCCGGATTTCACAACTCCGACGCCGCCTGGCAGGTCTTCGATGACACGCTCCGGCGATCGCCGGCCTTGAACGCATCGGACAGGATCCTGCATTGGGACATGCAGACCTATCTTCCCGGTCTGTTCCATCAAGACGACCGGATGAGCATGGCGAGCGGCCTCGAGTCGCGTGTGCCCCTGGCCGATCCGCGCCTGGTGCGCTTCGCGTTCCACACGCCTTTCGAGCTGAAGATGCGCGGCGGCGCCTCCAAGTGGATCTTGCGGCGAGCCGTCGCGGACGTCATCCCGCCGCTGGTGCTCAACCGGCGGAAGGTTGGCTTCGACACGCCCGCCGAACGCTGGATGCGGGAAGAGCATCGAGGCTTCGTGCGCGACCTCCTCCTCTCTTCACGCGCGCGCAGCCGCGGCTTCTGGGAGTCGCAGGCCATCAGGAAGCTCCTGGATCGGCCGCAGCATGTGAACTGGTTCGACGTCGTCTGGAAGCTCGCCTCGATCGAGGCCTGGGCGACGGTGTTCCTGGACGGCAAGCCGGCGACAGAGGCCAACGCGGGCGTGCGCGGGACGGTCGCGGAGCTCAGCCATGCGTGACCTCCTGCAGGAGGTCCGAGAGCTCGGCTCTCGCGGTACGGCGTTCCGGCTCGGCTGGGAACTCAAGGTTCGCAGCGGCGTCGCGAGCCGCCTGGGATCGCCGCCCCTCAAGCTCGAATCCGTCCGAGCCCGGCAACAGTACCCTGCCCTGGACTGGACTCTGCGCTTGCCGTTTCCGGATCCACTACGGGTGGCTTCCGTCATGAGCGAGAGCGTTTCCACCGAGGCGGCAAGAAGGCTTCTCGGTGAGGCGCGCCAGGCAGCGCAGGGCCGTATCGTCTGCTTCGGCCACTGGCCGGCCGATTACGGCGATCCCGTCGATTGGCACCTCAACCCGACGAACGGCCGGAGGTGGAATCCGCGCGCATACTGGACCCACGCCCTCGACGACGAGAACCGCGTCGGCGACGTCAAGTTCACGTGGGAGGTGGCGCGGTTCCCGCAGGCGTATGCCATGGCCCGGGCCGCCGCGTACTTTCCAGAGGCGGCCGAGAGTCTGGGCGCGGCCCTCTTTGCTCAGTTCAGGTCGTTCATCTCGGAGAACCCGTTCGGTCGAGGCATTCACTGGAACTCGGGTCAGGAGATCGCGTTCCGGTTGATGGCCTGGGTGTTCGCATTCGACGCGCTCCTCTCGCGTTGCGAAGGGTCGACCGCCGCATCGGTCATCCTTGGTGACGGTCTGCTCGCCGGAGCGACGCACATCGCGCGGCACGTGGACTATGCGCGGATGGCGGTCTACAACAACCACGTCCTTTCCGAAGCGGTGGCTCTGTTGATGGTAGGGACGCTCCTCCCCGATGCGACGCCGGCCGAAGCGTGGCGTCGTCTCGCGTGGGATCTTCTCTGCGAGTCGTCCGAGAGGCAGTTTTACGAGGACGGCGCCTATATCCAGCAGTCGCACAACTATCACCGCCTGGCCCTGCAGGACTTGCTGTGGGCCTGGGTCTTCGCGCGGGTGAGCGGGGAACGACCGCATTCTTCGTGGCGATGTGCGATGGAGCGATCGCTGGACTTCCTCCTGGCTCATCAGAACCCGGCAGACGGTCGCTTGCCGAACTATGGGTCGAATGACGGCGGGATGCCCAGCCCGTTGTCCACCTGCGATTTCTCGGACTTCCGGCCGACGTTGCAGGCCGTGAGCCTGGCGGTCCGCGGAGAGAGGCTCTTCGAGAGGGGACCCTGGGACGAGGAAGCCGCATGGTTATTGGGCCCTCAGGCCCTCGATGCGCCCTTGAGGCCCCCGCATCGCCGTTCCGTGTCCTTTTCATTCACCGGTTACCACGTGCTCCGGGGAACCTCTCCAGAGAGCTTCGGCAGCTTTCGCTGTGGCTCCCTGCGCGACCGCTTCTCCCAGATCGACATGCTGCAGCTGGACTTGTGGTGGCGCGGACAGAACGTTCTCGTGGACGCCGGTAGTTACCTCTACAACGGACCGGCGGAATGGAACAGCCACTTCCTCGGAACCGCCAGCCATAACACGATGATGGTGGACGGCCAGGACCAGATGCTGCACCGGCGCCGCTTCAAGATGCTCTACTGGACGCAGGCGTTGCCGCTCAGGTTCGAGGATGCCGGACCATGGGTACTGGCGTCCGGCGAGCACTACGGGTACATGCGCCACCCGGGACGATGTCGCCATCGGCGGAGCGTGCTGTTCCTCAAGAACGATCTGTGGGTGGTGGTCGATCAAGTCGATGGGTCCGGCTCCCATCGCGCGCGGTTGCATTGGCTTGCCGGCGAGTTTCCCTTCGAGTCGGACGAGGCCCAGGGCCGCCTGGCGCTGTCGACGGCCCGTGGAAGGTTCGGCGTAGCCGTCTACGACGGCGCCGCCCTCTCCATCGCCGGGACGGTCGTCTCGGGACAAGAGGATCCGCCGCGCGGGTGGCTTTCGCGTTACTACGGAAAGAAGGTACCGGTCGCGTCGCTCGCGGCAGAAGTGACGGGCACCTGCCCGATCGTTGTCGTCTCCGTCCTGGGAGCGGATGGGCCGATCCTCGAGGTGGACAGCTGGGGCTACCGGGCCTGCGCGGGCGAGAGCGCGGTCACGTTTCGACTCAACGACGGATTGATCGAGGACATCGCGATTTGAGGATCCTCGTCATCCACCAGTATTACGTGCTACCAGGCATGGCCGGAGGCTCACGCTTCAACGAGCTGACTCGGCTCTGGGCCGAATCGGGGCACGAGGTGACGGTCGTGGCCGGAAACCTCGACTACTCGACGGGGATCGTCCCGGCGGCCTACCGAGGCCGCTGGCTTCGGCGGGAGAAAGACGGCCTCGTAACCGTCTGGCGCTGCCATGTGCCGTGCACCTACAACCGCAGCTACGTCGGACGGATGTGGGCGTTCTTCGGGTTTACCCTTTCCGCGTTGGCCGCGGTCCTCCGGGAACCGCGTCACGATGTCGTCGTGGCGACATCGCCGCCCCTGGTGGTCGCTCTTCCCGCATGGGTGGCGTCTCGGCTACAGTTCCGGCGCACCCCATGGGTCTTCGAAGTGCGCGATCTCTGGCCCGAGAGCGCGGTCACGACGGGCGTTCTCAAGCGGGGCGGAGCGCTGACGAGGCTGCTGTACGCATTGGAACGCTGGTCGTGTCACTCGGCCGAGCACGTCAACGTTTTGACCCCTGCCTTCCGCGAGGATCTCCTGAGGCGGGGATTGGTTTCCGCAGAGCGGATCGGTGTCATCCCGAATGGCGCGGACCTGGATCACTTTCGGCCGGCCCCGCCCGACAAGGAGCTGCGGCGGAGCCTCGGTTGGGACGACCGCTTCGTCGTGTTGTACTCCGGAGCACACGGCCGTGCGAATTCCATCGGTCAACTGGTGGATGCGGCGGAGCTTCTGCGAGACCGGTCGGACATCCTCATCGCTTGCGTGGGCGACGGACCCGAGCGCGAGCGGTGGCAGAACGAAGCTCGCCGCCGTGGGCTGGCGAACATTCGCTTCCACGGCGCCGTTCCGAAGGAGCGCATGCCCGCTTTCGTCAACGCCTGCGACGTGGGCGCCGCCGTGCTTCATAAAAACCCGACGTTCTTGACCGTGTATCCCAACAAGGTCTTCGACTACATGGCGTGTGCCAAGCCCGTGCTTCTGGCCATCGACGGTGCCGCCCGCGACCTCGTTTGCGCACAGGCGCAAGCCGGACTCTTCGCGGAGCCCGAAAGCCCGCAGGACCTGGCAGACGGCATCCGGCAACTGGCGGCCGACGGCCGCGCGCGGACGGAGATGGGGGAGCGCGGCCGGCAATGGGTGATCGCACACGCGAGCCGACGCGCGCTCGCCGACACCTACTTGACTCTTCTCGAAAAGCTGGCCGGTGAGTGGGCGAGTCGACACAAAGGGCTTCTCGCCAAGGACATGTTCGATCGCGGCATTGCATTGGTTGCTCTCGTGCTCCTCACGCCGCTGATGGGGGCGCTAGCCGCCGCTCTCCTGGCGATTCAAGGCCGACCAGTGCTGTTCCGACAGACACGCCCAGGCCGGCACGGACGCCCCTTCGATCTCATCAAATTCCGCACCATGCGCGAGGGCGAAGGCGCCGATGAGAGGCGCCTCACCGCGGTCGGGCGCTTTCTGCGAAACTTCAGCCTTGATGAGCTTCCCGAGCTGTGGAACGTAGTGCGCGGAGACATGAGCCTCGTAGGGCCCCGCCCACTCCTGACGAAGTACCTCGAACGGTACTCCCCGCAGCAGGCGAGACGTCACGAGGTCAAGCCCGGCATTACGGGCTGGGCCCAGATCAACGGGCGGAACGCCTTGAACTGGGATGCGAAGCTGGCGCTCGACGTGTGGTACGTCGATAACCGCTCGCTGCTTCTCGACGTCAGAATCCTGGCGAGGACAGTGTCCCAGGTCGTCCTGAGAAGAGGGATATCGCATCCCGGAGCTGCCACCATGCCGGAGTTCACGGGCTCGGCGCCGATGAAGAAGAGCGGCGAGCGATATGTCAGCTAAGCCACGCCTCTTGATTTATGGCGCCGGCGGCCATGGCAAGGTCGTGGCGGACGCGGCCCTCGGCAGCGATTCATACGACGTGCAAGGGTTTCTCGACGACGACAGGGAGAAATGGAGCCAGCAGGTGCTGGGTCTTCCCGTGCTGGGCGGGGTTGAATGCCTGCGCACTCTTGGCTCAGGTGATCTGATTGGCCTGGGCATCGGCTCGAACGAAAGGCGCGGGAAGGTTGTCGAGGAGCTTACGGCGCGAGGCGTGCCTTTGGCCACGATCGTTCATCCCTCGGCGGTCATCGCTTCCGGCGCACAGCTCGGACAAGGGACGTTTGTGGGTCCGCTGGCGCTGGTTCACACGGACGCGCATGTGGGTCGTGGATGCATCATCAACTCCGGAGCCATCGTAGAGCACGACAATGCACTCGGGGACTGGGTGCACGTAGGACCTGGCGCGAGCCTTGCCGGTAATGTCTGTGTCGGCACGGGTACTCAGATCGGAATGGGCGCGCGGGTCCTGCCTGGAGTCAAGGTTGGCGAGTGGGCTGTCGTCGGAGCCGGGGCGGTGGTCACCCGCGAACTCATGCCCCGCGTGGTCGCGGCAGGCATCCCTGCTCGCGTCAAACGGACTTTGTATGAGCCCAGTTGACAAGATCGGAGACGGCTCGAAACGTCTCTATCTATCACCTCCCCACATGTCCGGCGAGGAGCTGGTCCTCGTGGCCGAAGCCTTCCAGAGCAACTGGATTGCGCCTCTCGGACCCGACGTGGACGCTTTCGAGCGCGAGTTCGCGAGCGCGGTGAAGACGCCCAACGCCGTGGCTCTCTCGTCGGGTACGGCGGCACTGCATCTGGCGCTCGAGATGGTCGGGGTAGGCCGGGGAGATCGAGTCCTCTGCTCCACGCTGACGTTCATCGCCAGCGCCAACCCCATCGTCTACTGCGGCGCGACGCCCATCTTCATCGATTCGGACCGTCGCAGCTGGAACATGGATCCCGGCCTCCTGGCCGACGAGCTCGAAACCACCTGTCGCCGCGGCGCCGGCCCCAAGGCCGCGGTCCTGGTGCACGTCTACGGACAGAGTTCCGACATCGACCCGATCCTGGCGGCGTGCGAGCGCCACGGCGTCGCTCTCATCGAAGACGCCGCCGAGGCGTTGGGCGCCAGCTACAAGGGCCGCGCCCCCGGCACATTCGGCCGGGTCGGAACCTACTCCTTCAACGGCAACAAGATCATTACCACCTCGGGGGGCGGAATGCTGGTGTCCGCCGACGAGAAGCTCGCCGCGCGCGCGCGATTCCTCGCGACCCAGGCCAGAGATCCGGCGCCGCACTACCAGCACTCCGACACGGGGTACAACTACCGTTTGAGCAACCTGCTGGCGGCGGTCGGCCGCGGACAGCTCCGCGTCCTCATGGACCGCGTTCAGCGGCGTCGCCAGAACTTTGAGTTCTATGGGGAAGCGCTGCGTGGGGTTCCCGGCATCTCCCTCATGCCGGAGGCCGACTACGGGTCCTCTACCCGATGGCTGACGGTCATACTCGTAAACCCATCGGAGTTCGGTGCGACACGTGAAGACGTCAGACGACACCTGGAGTCCCGGAATATCGAAGCGAGGCCCGCCTGGAAGCCGCTCCATCTGCAGCCCGTGTTTGCCGGCTGCCGCGTCGTCGGCGGTCGGGTCGCCGAGGGCGTCTTCGAGAGAGGCCTTTGTCTCCCGAGCGGGTCCCAGATGACTACGACAGACCTCGAGCGTGTCGTGGACGCATTACTGACGACCCCGGGCCACTGCCACCAACGACCGACGTCATCTCTCGCGCCGATTCCACACGACCCCTGATGCTTATGGTAGCCAATCCCTGCATCGACATCGTCGCCGGGGCGCGGCCCAACTTCATGAAGGTCGCCCCGATTCTTCGGGCCTTCGCGGAGCATGCCCCAGCATGTCGCGTGCGGCTGATCCATACCGGCCAACACTACGACCAGGAGATGTCGGATATCTTCTTCGATCAGCTCGGAATCCCCGCCCCGAGCATCCACCTCGGCGCGGGATCGGGCGCGCACGGCGCACAGACGGCTCGAGTCCTGGCCGCCTTTGAAGAGCACTTGCTCCGCGCCGAGGATCCTTCGTGCGGCGCGGTCGTCGTGGGTGACGTCAATTCAACGATGGCCTGCGCTCTGGCTGCCGTCAAGCTCGGAATCCCGGTGGCTCACGTCGAAGCGGGCCTTCGCTCTTTTGACCGGACGATGCCCGAGGAGATCAATCGCATCGTCACGGATGCGGTCTCGGACGTGCTGTTCGTCAGCGAGCCGAGCGGGGCGGAGAACCTCACTCGCGAAGGCATATCCGCCGACCGAATACATTACGTAGGCAACGTCATGATCGATTCCTTGGTCTTCTCCCTGGCCGCGGCCCGCGCCCTCGACATGCCGCAACGGCTGGGCCTCTCGAAGGCTCCCTACGCCTACGTTACCCTGCATCGACCCGCAAACGTCGACGTCGCCGCCAGACTAGAGGCTCTGGTGGGCTTCCTGAAGACGGCGGCCCACCGGCTTCCCATCCTCTTTCCCGTACATCCCAGGACGCGTCGCCGACTGAAGGAGCTGCAGCTCCTTGACGAACTGGCGGCGGCGCCAGGCATCCGGCTCCTGGAGCCGCTGGGCTATCGAGAGAGCCTGGGATTGATGGCAGCCAGCCGCGTGGTGATCACGGACTCGGGAGGGGTCCAGGAAGAGACCACCTATCTCGAGGTGCCGTGCCTGACGCTTCGCGGTAACACGGAGCGTCCGGCGACGGTAACGCACGGGACGAACTCGGTTGTCGGCAGCGATCTCGCGGAAGCGCTCGACCTGATCGCCGCGGCCCTCGCCGGTCGCCACAAGAAGGGTCGCCCCATTCCGGGCTGGGATGGTCAGGCCGCCAAGCGAATTGTCAGAATCTTGCATGATGCATGGCGTCTCAGCTACCAGAGCGCTCCCACGCCACAGGCAGCGCGCGGTTGAGATCCTTATGTCAAACCTTACGGCCGTAGGCCGGTAGGACGAGGCGTGGAGCAGGGTTCTTGGATGGCGTCGGGCGCCGCGGGAACCTATGCGCCGGCGCGCGGATTGGCATCCGAACAGCCCGCCACGGACCTTGTCGAAAGAACCGTCTGCGTTGTGATGTGCCTGCTGGCCGCGTCGTTGCCCAACGATTCGGTCCTCGGGGGATACGACCCGGAGACCGGCATCGGTCTGCGGTCCCCGAGCTACTACCTCGGCATGCTGGGCGTAGGGTTGAGTGTGCTGCTCCTGCCACGATTGCTGCAGGTGTTCATGCGGTGTCGCGCTCTTCAACTGCTGGTGGGGGCTACGACAACTGCTCTCGTGATACTCCTGGTAATGGTTCTCGCCGGCGAAGCACGTCTACGCGCCGAATATGCCATCGATCGACCATACAAGTCCATGCTGATGGCGCTCCTCTTCATCTATTGTGCCTCGCGACCGATATGGCGGCGACGGCTGATCCTGTCCTATCTAGGGGGATGGATCGTGTTCGTCGTGGCGGCTCTCTACCTGGTCCTCATCGGCGACGCGCCTGTCACCCTCCAGTTCGGCGCGCCTCGGCAAGCCGTAATGGGGATGAATCCGAACGTGCAGGCCACGATCGCCGCCTCGGGGATGGTCCTTTTACTCATGGAGGCGATCTATCATCGTAATCTCTGGCAACTGCTGGTTGGTATCGTTGGCTTCGTCCTCGGTGGCATTGTCTTCCTTGCCGGGAGTAGCCGGACCGGTCTCGCGGGTCTCGCGGCAGCGTTGCTGGTGGCGGTCTTTTCGACAACCCGTCTTGCCAAGCGAGATCGCCGTTCCATCCTGCTGCGGACGATCGCGGTAGGTGTTGTCCTGGTCGGCGCCATTTTGTGGCTCCGGAGCCATGATGAATCCTTCTTCGAGGCATTCGACTCCATGACGACACGGACGGGACTTGCCCTCAGCGGGGACGATACCGGGGACCGGAAGGAAGCGATGCTCGCTACCCTGGGGGTTGCGATGGCGCACCCGGGCGGCGTTGGTCTGGGGCGAACGTTGGACTACATCGGCATGGATCCGCACAACGGCTACGTGAAGATCGTCGCCGAGGGCGGGGTTCTGGGACTTGTCTTCTTGGTCGCATACATCCTCGTGGTCGCGCGGGACACGATCAACGCGGCCAGGCGGGTGGAGGACCAGGGGGCAGTGGCTGCTTTCGTATTGTTTTCAGTCGCGGCCGCCAGCGGTCAGGCGCTGGTGGAATCGCCGTATTGGTTCTTCTTCTCCTTCGTCGCCTTTGCTCCACCGCCGGCCGCTCCGAGGCGCGCGCGACCAGCATGAGTGTCAGCGGTCCGCAATGCCGGCGCCTCAGGGCCGCGGCAACGTGGCGTCACTCCAAGCCAGCCGGATCAGATGCGCGACGCCCCGCAGGTCCCCCCGTTCCGGCAATAGGGCTCGTGCCGGCAAACCCGACTCGCGCAGAAAGGCCGCGATCACCACGCCCGTTGTAGATAGATAGGCGAGAGAAGCGACAACGGCCGCGCCTCGCTCCTGCCACAGGGGGACCAGCAACCAGATCAGGCCCAGAGTGACGGTGGCTCCCACCGCGGCCGCGACCGTGTTGACCGCATAACGGCCGATGCCGGCGAAGTAGTGACACAGAAGCAGCGCGAAGGCGAATGAAACGATGCCCGGGCTCATCAGCGCAACGACGCCCCGCACCTGGCTGAAGTCCTTGCCAAGCACGGCGGTGAAGACGGCGCTCGGAACCGCGACCACGCCGCCGACGATGGCGAGAGTGCCCAGAAGGCTGATCCGCGCGAGGCGGACGGTGCGCCGGCGAGCGTCCTCCAGCGACTTCGTGTTCGATGTCTCGGAGTAATGGACCAAAGCGATGCTCCCACCGAGCAACCACACACTCTCCGCGACGACCGCGGCGATCGAATATACCCCCACACTTGCCGACCCACCGTTCTTCTCGAGAACGAAGAAACTCAATCGATAGTTCAGGAGCTGCAGCAGCGTTCCAACTTGCGCGACGAGGCTGAGCCTGACGTTCGACCACACCTGTTGTCCGCCGATCGCGTCGAAGTCGCTCGCGGAGCGTCGGAGCGAGGCGAATCCTCCCAAGAGCGCAACGAACCCGGCGAGATAGGTGGCCAGCACTGCCGCCCATACCTCACGTAGTCCCACCACGAGAAATAGAGTCAGGACAGCGATGGCACCGGATGCCGCACCTGCCATCGCCAACCGGTTGGCATGCAGGACACGTTGCTGTCCTACCAGGACGTTGTTGTGTGCCGTGTTTATGGAAGACACGGCCGCCAGCAGGCCGACGTGAATAGCGAGCCACGCGGGGACGAGGTTCCAGATGCGCACCCCGCCATACACAAAGGCGGAGACGAGCACGATCCAACCGTAGGTCGGTGCGAGGATTGCTCGTAGCGGGAACCTGGGGACCAGGTAAACGATGGCCGGGCCACCGACAAACCCCGCCAATACCACGGCGATTCCAGTCGCCGCGCCCAGAAGAGCCAGCTCGCCACGTCCGGCGGCGCCGAGATACCGCGAAGTCACGATGACGGTAACGACCGAAATCAGCGCCGTGGCCGTTCGGATCAGGAACGTCTGAAGGTAGCGGTTACGGATCATCAGTGAGAGCGAACTAGCGTCGCCCGCCGTGCGCCTTCTGGAGGACGAGCGTGCCGCCCTCGTCGGGCAACGGGAAGGCCGCCGAGACGCCCTGCTCATCGATGTAACGGTCAACCGACTGCTTGACTCCCTGGTAGCGGTGATTGTCGTAGTCGTGCACGAAGATACAGCCCCCCGGAGACAGGCGTGGGTAGCAGAAGGCCAGAGCGTCATAGATCGGTTTGGACAAGTCGGCATCGACGCTCACGAAGGCGAAGCGGTCATCGATCCCCGCCGCGGTCTCCGGAAAGTAGCCCTTTCGTACGACGCAGCGCTCGGGATGAGGCAACCGCCCCAATACCTCCTCTACCGAGGTTCCCGAGAAGTCCTGCTCCCACGGACGATAACCCAGGCGTTTGTCCAGCTCGATGTCGGCGTCCGGAAACCCGTCGAACGTGTCGAACAGGTAGAAGGTGCGATCCGGAAAGGCGGCGCTGATGTGACGAGCAAAAGCGCCACGGAAGACACCTATCTCCGCGACACTGCCGGGGACCTCGGCGGCGAGCATGCGCGCCGCGACCGCTTGAAGCGATCCGATTCTGACGTAGTCGTAGGGGGTATCGGAGAAGTCGAGGCGAGGACGCGACAACGGGTAGCGTGTGAGGCGCGTCAGGACGAAGCCCTCTGTCACCATCGGCTCCTGGATCCCCGGCGCTGCGAATGCCGCGATGAATCTAGGATTTCGGACCGCGGCTCCTCCGAGGCGCTTCAACATCGCGAAGTACGCTCTCCTAAGAAGGGATTTCATTGTCCAGTACCTGCCTGTAGAGTCGTTCGAACTGCCGTCCAACGACGACTCGGGAGAAACGCCGGCCCGCGTGCGCTCGGAGAGCCTCTCGGTCGAAGTCCTTGTAGCTCTCTAGCATGGACTCAATCGACGCCAGAAGCGCCTCCTCATCCCGTGGTGGTACCAGAATGCCCTGTTCGGGACCGATATATTCCATCGGCCCGCCGACTCTGGTGCAGATGACGGGAATGCCGGCGGCAATGGCCTCCGCGGCGGCCGCACAGAATGTCTCGAAGTTGCTGAACATCACGAGAAAGGCGAAGGAGGGAAGTAGCGCAATCAGTTCCCTGTGTTCCATCAAGCCTTCGAACACGACATGAGAATCAAGGCGTAGCTGGCTGGCCAGAGATCTCAGCGCCGCTTCGCTGGGTCCACTTCCGACGATGTGAAGTCGAAAATCCTGTCTCCGATCGGCCAGCTTCCGGATGCAGCGGAGAATCCCGGAAACGTTCTTCTCCGCATCGTTCAGGAGGGATACATGGACGAAGCGGATGAGATCCGGATTCCGCTCGTCATTCGGGGTGGGCGGCGGAGCGGGCTCCGCGATGTTCGGGATGACCTCGTACTTGCCCGGCAGCCCCAATGCCCGCATCGCATCGGCGAGCGCCCGTGAAACCGTCGTGATCGCGGAAGCACGAGACAATCCGAGGCGCGTCAAGAGCTTCAGCCGAATCCCGCGGACGGCTCCGTGTTCTGGGAGGTAGCCACTGTATTGTTCAGTGACCACGTATGGGATGCCTTTCAATGTGCTCAGGAGCAGCGCCTGCAGGGACGCGGGAAAGGCG
>Ga0114129_10006670_pt1 | contig 16396 bp, 12 predicted proteins | sample RhiMetdeltSRZDD1_FD_80071 | JGI IMG/M metagenome (GOLD analysis project Ga0114129, IMG submission 80071) | Populus rhizosphere microbial communities from Tennessee, USA - Rhizosphere MetaG P. deltoides SRZDD1 (version 2) (version 2) | ecosystem: Host-associated > Plants > Roots > Rhizosphere >... | reverse complement strand
CTGCACTTGCACCTGGTGCAAGTGATAGAGATTTGGGATTCGTGAAACGGGTTTGCTGAATATTTCTGGCAACCTGCACGCGCGCACGAATCGATTCTGAAGATTCCCCTACTCTATCTCCACTCAGTTTTTCGTAATCAACTCTGGTAACTTCGATGTGAATATCGATTCTATCGAGCAAGGGACCTGATATCCGCTTTTGATATTTCGTGACCAGGGCTGGAGCACAGGTGCATGGTTTCATGGCATCGCCATAATATCCGCAGGGACAAGGATTCATGGCAGCAATGAGTTGAAAGTTCGCGGAAAACGTTAGCGAGCCTTTTGCGCGGCTGATGGTGACAACTTTATCTTCCATCGGCTGACGCATCACTTCAAGGACGCGCGTGCCGAACTCTGGAAATTCATCCAAAAACAAAACACCCCTGTGAGCAAGAGATATTTCGCCGGGCTTGGGAATATTTCCACCACCCACCAGGCCTGCATGACTGATCGTATGATGTGGTGCCCGGAAAGGACGATGTCGAATCAGCGGCGTTCCTGCGGGAAGCTGGTCAGCCACAGAGTAGATGCGGGTGACATCCAGTGATTCTTCGATGCTCATCTCGGGTAGAATGCTGGGCATAGCACGGGCTAATAATGTTTTACCGGCTCCGGGACTTCCAACCATCAACACGTTATGGACAAAAAGCCATACACTTTTCGGTAGAGGTTGTGAGATCAAGTTAGAACTGCGCATTCTAATTCACCTCCCCTAAGTTTTCATGAGGGAACAGGCCATCTAAGTCATTGTAAACAACAGATAAATCTAGACGTGAAAAGGTTGTGTCAGGAAAGAAGCCTAATTGAGCCAAACTTGCCTGGTTGTGCGAGCCGTATAAATGCGTGTGCAATGCCTGGCAGTCACATGTATCAAAAAAGTGGTGCTTCTCAACTGAATTAAGGAGAGCGGAAAATGACTGAAATGATTCGAATCTTTATCGCCGATGACCACGCCATCGTCCGCGAGGGCTCATCCTAGTGGTCTTCGCATGGCTGGGCATAAGTTATCTGCTGATGATTTTCAGTACAGATGTACTCATCGTTGTCTTTACGATCAGGCTTTTCAAAAGCGAAACGCCTGAAGCCGGCATACGGTCACCATATCGCGACGGTCTTCGGATAGCCGCCAACGAAAACCGAAGCAATCCGCAGGCATCCTTTTTCTTCTTCGGAGAGCAAGTCATAACTCCAACCGATCAGCGCACGCAAGGTTTGCAGACGCGCTGTAAGTCACAATCCCCCAGCGAGAATGAAGGGCATGTCTGCTCATCTGGCCAGCATCGCGAGCCCGATCAGCGCGAAGAGTAATCGATACCGTCGTTGCATCCATAACGCGGTCTCGAATCCCAATCCACGCTGGAGCGCTCGCAGAGACCATGCGAAATGCAAAAGCCACACGATAGGGCTCCACAGCAACAGTCTTGGCAGGATGCCAAGCGCGGCTAAGCCGGCAACTATTGCATAAGCAGCCGTAAACGTGCCCAGGCTCGCGAGAAACGTGCGCTGACGACCGAACACTACGGCAGTTGTACGAATCCCGTTGAGAAGATCACCCTCGTAGTCACGCACTTCCTGATTGAGATGGCCGCCCGCAAACACCAAACCAAAGAAGAGACTCATTACGAGACCGTTTGCGTCAAGAGCGTGGACCAAGGTGTAACCAAGCAAGAAGTGCAGCGCACCTCCGAGCAGGTGATTGATCGACCCCACGACTGGCGTGCTCTTGCCGAAACTCGCCGAACGCGAGTACAGAAGGCTGAGGGCTGCAATCGCGGCGCCAAGCAGTATGGCTAGTCCGCCGACGGCAGCGAAGGCGACATTCGCGAAGATGAGGAGAGCGATCGCAACGCTCGCGACCTCACGCCTGCTAATGGCCTGTCGGGCAAATACGAGTGTCGCCCGCCGCGGATCACGAATGTCACTGCTGTACCCAGCCCAATCATTAAAGACAAAGATATGGGCCGTGAGCGCTAGGCTGCCGAGGAGGAGTAAACCTGGCCGGATCACGCCCCAACGTTCAAGGCTGAAGCCACCCAGTAAGCTACCCAGAATCGGAGAGGCTTGAAGCGCAAGCACCTCCGGCGCTCGAGTGGACGCGAAGTGTTGCACGATTCGCGCGTAATGTCGAAAAGGCGATTGAGAAGTCATGGTGATGGCTGCTGAACGTTTCCGGTTTCGACACCAGCTGCCTCGTAAAGCCGGAGCCACAGTGCGTAACCAAAATCCTCGGACCAGTAAAATCGCATGACGGATGCGCTCAGATCATTGTTGTAAAGCAGTGGCGGCGAGCTACGAAGCTGTGAGAAATCGTCACTGCCAATGCGCACAAGCAGATTGCGAATCGCCTGTCGCGTGTTCTCGTCCGGCGATAACGCCAGTGTGTCAGCGAGCTGGCTCACCGCCTCACTCCATATCTCCTGTCCCGCAGCGGGAAGCGCCAGCCGCTCCGTTGGCAGCGGAATTGTGCAACCAAGCTGCCGCAATTCGGCGCTGCGTAGATAGGGCACTACTGGAGCCTTTGAATAGTAAACCCAGATATCCCCGTCCCAAAACGAGCGTTGGAGCGCATCGCAAAGGTTCTGCGCGGCTGGTGGATCAAGTTCGCGCAGCATCAAATACACATGCATCTGGATGCCGATGTCTGTCGGATTTGGATCACTTCCGGGATCTATACACTGATATTGCATTTGCGGGGCGAGCCATGTGCGGTATAAGCCCCTTGCGTCGCGATAACGAGCAAGCTCTGCCAGCATGGGTTGCTGTCTCGGCTTATCAGCGCCCTGGCCAGCGATTCTCCAAACTAAAGCAGTGTCGTCCGCGTCCGGAGTAATTACACACCCCAGCGTACCGATGGTGGGTCCGTCTGGCAATCCATGATAGCGTACCAATCCGTTGCTTTCGATCTGTGCCACGAGATGCTGTCGCGCACGCTCCACCACATCGTCGAGACCTTGCTGGCGCGCGACCGGCGCGAGCAAATCCACCAGCATTGAAGTCAGGAACGTGTTCATTTCCTGTTGCGGAGCTTCGTAACGAAGTCCATTCGTAAACGAAGTGAGCCAATAACCGTGCCCAGCCTGCCGTTCCCGCAACAACTGTGCCGCACGCTTAGCCATCGCATCCAACTCGGGCCCCGACGCCGGCTTCTGTGGCAGCGGGGCGGCCTCTACAGGAGGCGCCTGTGCGATAACGAATACCTGCTGTTCACGAACTATGCGGATATCGCTTTTTGGCTCGATCCGAACAGCGAGCTGCAGCACGCGCTCTCCCGGTGAAACGCCCAGCGTGTTGGCAGAAACGCGCCAGGCCGAGGGCGAAGTGGTGTGCATCACTTCATTGACATCCCCCCGCGGTATAAAGTCTGTGGTCGAGCCGATCACGATCCCGTCTATCAACACCAACACTTTGGCAGGCGTGCGCATGCAGGTGAGCGCCCATCCTTCTAGCAGCGCTCCGGGTTCCAAGTCAGGGAGCTTTCCGGTGCCGTGCAGCAATGTCGCTCCGACACGATCGATTGAGCCGTCCGCATTGCACTGAAGCTCGCCGGGAGCAGGTGGATGATTAAGTTCGGTGAGGAACGGAACATTGCGGGGATCCCACGCGGCGCTCATGGATGCGGGGTTTCCAGCGAAGATGAGTTCGTCACTCGTCTTCGTATACCAGAAGGCCCCTATCATCTGCACGCCGACCGACGCCACCATCATTAGGATGAGCAGGCCGCGTGCGAGCGGACGCAGGACGAGCGGAGCGGGAGCGAGCATCCACACCAGGATCGGTAAAAGGTCGGTTAGCCAACGCGGACCCCATGACGCTCCGGCGCGCCAGTCCGCCAGTGAGTAAAGCAACACCTGGGCGGCGACGGCAAAACTAAGCACCACGGCGAGCCCTTTCGAGCCTGGCGAGCGCAGGCGCTGAATCAGCCCCACGGGAATGAAGACAAAGAACGGCGAAAAGACGAGCAATCCGCGCGTCGGGCTGACCAGCAACCCGGCCACCCCTGACCAGATCGGTTGGAAAAAGCTTTGAGGGGGCTTTACAAGAGCATATCCACCGGCAATGTGGCCGATAAAGTTGAGGTTATAGTACAGGAGTGCCGCTAGCGGGACAGCGGCGCCGGCGAGAAGCCACAGAGCGCTGCGCCTGCGGCTCCAAACAACGAAGAGTACAATCGCACCAGCAACCAGCGCGTCCGGCGGGCGATTCGCCGCCATGAAAACACATACGGCACCGAGCAGCGCAGTCCGCACGGGTGAGGCACGGACGATGACCAGCAGCAATGACAAGGCGACCAGGAGTTCTCCGGCTCCGTGCTGCCAAAGTGCCTGGCTGGAGATCATCCATGTATTGGTCCCGAAAGCGAACACTATGGCGAGCGGGAGGCTCCACCGGGTGCCGTCTCGGCGTAGCACCAGGTACATAAGGACACTTGCGACCGCGGCAAGAAAGGATGCCGAGAGTTTTTCCATTAATATCGCCACCCGATCAACCTGTGGCTGCTCCCAACCGTGTGCATTGAGCCAGACATTAGCGGGAAGATAGAGGGGGGCCACGAGTAACGATGTCACCACAGGATACAAAGAAGCAAGCTGATGCTGGCGTGTGGAGATCATCCAATAAGCCCACGGCTCGAAGTAAGTGACCTTACCGTCAACACCTGCCGGGCGATTCCAACTTTCAATTATCGAATGTCCATGCGCAACCAAGTGTGCATTTGCATCGAGATTAAGCATGCCATCACGCCAGAGAATCAACGGCAGGTATCGAGCGGGCAGAGTGTCACCTGTCCCGATCTGGCGCAGGTTCGCGTTATAGACCAGGAAACAGGCCAAGCCCAAGAGGAACGGTGCAATCAAAGATCGCAGGTGAGTAGAAACTGACGTTCCGGGCGATGATGCAATGCAGGCATGCTTATTCAATCGTGCTCCTTAATTAGGTACGAATGATTGACAATTATTTTTATTGAAACAGTAGCTCAGTGGATAATAGGCGGGAGTATATCAGCCCCGCGCCTGACATGCAATAACGTAAATTGTGTTCTTTGTGCTGACCTCAGAACTTTCAGGGGGTAAGTTATAATCGAAAATTCGTTAGGCAGAACGATACTTCGGATTATTAAACTATGTTTCGTGAAATTGACATTCAACCCAATGACCGCGTCGTTTTTATCCACATCCCCAAAACAGCAGGGATCACTTTTAGCACGATTCTTCACCCTCTTCTTGCTGGGTTACCGTGGTGCCCGGTTATTTTGCCGCAAGACCTGATTCAAATACCCTATGAAGAAATCTTGCAATATCAGTTGTTTACCGGACATTTCTATTTCAGATTGGTAAACAAGCTGTTTCCATCTGGTTTTTTGTTTATGACCTTTTTGCGTGAACCTATCAGCCGAACAATCTCACATTACGAATATCTAATAAGACAAGAAACCTTTGGAAAATTCGATTATGCCAATTATGAGCTAACACTTGCCAAAAAAATGTCCTTAAGAGAGTTTGTTAGCAATAATCAATTACACATTGCCCTTGAGCTTACTGATCTCCAAACAAAATTTCTTGGCGGCGCTGTAGGTTCCAAAGCACCCATCACCGAAGAGAAAGCGGAACCTTCGCTTGAAGAATATATACAAAAAGTTTCAAAAGAAATGAACCTGGAACCTTTTCCAGTTGAAGAATACAGGTTTGCAAACAAAGAAAATCTTGAAAAGGCAAAAAGAGGGTTAGAACAGGCCGCCTTCTTTGGAATTACAGAGCGATTTCAAGATTCTCTTTTTCTCATGAGCTTCACTTTTGGCTGGCCGCCCGTCCTCGATTCTTTGCGTCTTAATCACAAGCCAAAAACCGAACATACGCAGGAACCCGAAGGAGAGACTCTGGAGCTTATTAAAAGCAAAGTCTCATTAGATTTGGAGCTCTACCAATTTGGACAAACACTTTTTGAGCAGCGTTTTCACGAAATGACCGAATTCTTGGTAAAAGAGTATGCAGGTCCAGAAATTACAGATTCCAACCAATCATTAAAAAAAGAAGTACTTTATGAATTATTACAAAAACACTATGAAGTCCGCCGCAATCGCCGCAATCAAAAATTATTAAAAACTATAGGGCAAATTTACCTCTATTCACCTGCAGAACATATTGAGGGAAATTTTGGCTGGCATACAGTAGAAATATCTGATACCCATGGCGCGATGGTTTGGTCTGGGCCGGGTCTAGAATCGGGTTTTGACCTCCCATGCCCACGCGGAAAAAACATTCAGATTTCGTTCTACATCTTAATGACCATCAAAAGTGAAATTATCCAAAAACTCTCTTTGAAAGTAAATGACATTCCTATTACTCTTCAATACCAAAACGACTTTCAAGGTGCATTCGTGTTTACTGGCAAGTTGCCCGCTAATGCCATCTCTGGACCGTTTTTGCGGCTTGTCTTTTCTGTACCATACACCATCGCACCATGTGACATTACCCTTGATAATAAAGACTCACGCTTACTAGGTTTTTTGCTAAATTGGTTAAAGTTAGAAGCACAATAAAATCATGCTAAAAAGGGAAAATATGAGTCAAATTACTGACCACAGACAAATTGCATTCTTGATTCAATCTGTCCGCTTTTGATACCACCAGATTGAACTTGTCCGGGGGATTACAACCCCTGGTATGAACGCATCGCCAAAAGTATTAGAAAATCTAGACTCGTTAGACCTTCCCAAAGATGCAAAAGGCTTACGAGTGCTGGATATTGGCTGTCGGGATGGATATTTCGCTTTCGAGTTGGGATTGCATCTTCAAAAAGCCGATTTATGCACCAAAGCTGTTAGGAATTATTTCTTTGCTTATAAGCGGGGTTCACACATCAGCTAGGAAGCGTCAGGATACGCGCCTTCATCTCGGCGCCTGCTAAGTCTACTGTCATCTGTTTTTTGATGTCGGCTTCAGCCCGTGCGGCGATTATCTGTGCGCCTGCGCGATCAGCGAACACAAGTCGCATCAACTCTGCCGCATGGTCAAGATCTGGATCAGCCCAGACATTGCCCTTCTCGTAAGGGCCATAATCCTGTTCTAGTTCCGCAAGCCGATAACGGACCAGGTAGCTGTTGTTATGGTTCATGAAATCCATGTTCCCCGAGTACCCAGTTGCGATCACCGGTTTCCCCAGGTACATGGCCTGGGCCATCCCAATCCCGAATCCTTCCGAGCGGTGCAGCGAAACAAAGCTGTCGAACGAAGCGATCAGGCCGGTCATTTCCTGCCGGGAGATGTGCCCGTCGATGAACCGGACATTACAGCCTTTGGCAGCGTCTCTGAGCAGCGCAACTTGTTCGGGCGCGTGTTCGGCATTGATCGTCTTGATGACCAGCAGAGCACCCTCTCGATCTTCGAAAGCCTGCCGGAATGCCTTGATCAGCCCCAATGGGTTTTTCCGCTCGGCCAGGCTTAGATAGTCAAAGACAAAGCCAAACAGGAATTCGTCCTCCGCCAGCCCAAATGCCGAGCGGTTCGGGAGCGCGGGGACGCTGTCTACCAAGACTGGGAAAGTAACTTTTACCACCGGGACAGGCGAGATGCGGGCAATACACTCCTGGCAAAAAGCGCTCGCCGCCCAGATCTCCTGGTAAAAATCGAAGGCCGAGCGCCATTTCGACGGGAACTGGGATAATTCCCAAAACCAGTAACCTATGTTGTAGCGCTCTTGGAAATAAGCTGCGCCTTTCCCGCGCGCAAACTGATTGCTTTGGTCCGCGTTCACATGCACAAGATTGACGCGATAAGGATTCGTCTCTGAAAATCCATCAATCAGGTGATCTTCGTGGCGGTGAACGTGCGTGTCGGCAAGGTTCAGGACGTGAGGAACCCCCGCTGCCTCCATCGACTTGATCGAGGCGCGGGCTGCCTCAGCCACGCCAAACTCACCCTTTAGATACCCGGAGATGTTCACCCCAAACGGGTGGACCGCTCGTCTTTTCGCCACGACAATTTGCCGGACCTCGCTGATAGGCTGGCCGAAGTAGGCAATATCCATAGACCGCAGCCATCGCAACAGCTTGCTGTTCTCGGGCAGGAGACTGATGATGGGTTCTTTAAACACTTGGCGCAGCGCGAACAGCAAGTTGCGCCAGCGCTTCCGGATGCCGGCCTGGTACGCGCTGCGCGTTATCATCCTCGAGGTGGGCGACGATGGCAGAAAAACCCCGTCCAGGTTGTGGTCTCTTGCGGCATTCGCGATCAGCCACCCGGTAAAACGTTCCCGGTCCGCGCCCGCCAGGTCGGGGAAGGCCCTCTGCAGGTCCACGCGCGCGCGATAGACCTCCATCTGCAGACGCGTCAGTGCCGGTTGGCCGCCGGGCAGGGTACCATTCTCCGGCAGGTTGATCCAGTCGAAAAAGGTGTGCGACCCGCTCGTTGCGAACGGGTCGCCAAAACTGCGCAACTGTTCGCGGCTCAGCCTGCCATATAACACACGGGCCAGTTGGGGGATCCTGACGTCGTTATCAAACCGGCCAAAGGCGTACGGCCATTTCTTTATCCCGGCGAAATCGCTTTGTTGCAACAGATCCCGGTAATGTGCGAACAAGGGTCGCAGATTGGGGAAATCTGCCAAAGCAAAACGGTCCTGGTGTCGGGAGATCGCCTCGATGTGATCCGGGTCGAAACCGCTGAAATGATAAAATACGGCGGGCCGCTGATCGATAAACAGAGTATCGCCATCGAAACGAAGGCGGCGGCCGCGCTCATGCAGGTTCCAGTAAGCAATGTTATAAGCGGGGTCGCGCAAGATAAAGACATCTGGATGCATGGCGGGGGCAAAATTGACCCAGTTCTGGTCAACGTGCATGCCCATGGCCGGGTTCATGTAACCGTAGTCATACAACCTGGCCTGCCACCATGCCAGGAATGACGCCGAGGTTGGCGTATTCGCAAAGCCGATAAATCCCAGGTTGAAGACCCCCGCCAGGTTGATCTCCCGTTCATTGGGATGCCGTTCATCCTGGTAGGGCGCGGTGATGTGAGGAGTGACCACCATGGAATGGATATCCATCAATTTCCAGAGGTTATCAAGCCCCGCGAAGACCATGATATCCGGGTCGAAATAACAGATTTTTTCGACCCCATATTTTCGGAATAGGTACTCGAGGAAATAGGGTTTTGCTGCGGTGTTCAGTTCAATGGGATCATATCTGAAGAAAAAATTCCGGGCATTTGGAATGTTATCCAACTCATCCAGGGCGATCAGGTGATACAGTTCGTGGGCTGGGTCGAATCGATTTTCCACACGGTCGGCCAGCAAAACATAAACCGGCGTCCCGGGGTTCGTACGCCGCACCGATTCGGCGAAGACCCGAACCATCCCTAGATAATTCTTCGATGCGATCGTGCAGACAGCGTAGCGCTTGTTCACCTTTGCCGAAACAGTTCCGGATGATGGGGCCTGTGTCTGCGCTGGCTCACCCGATGTGGAAGCGGGACGCGGATGTGAGGATGTTCGGGATCGTATTTGTCGATAAATATCATTGAGCCCGTTGATCAAGCCACGACGCCGGGACCCCGCCGGCGCGACACGATCCAACACCGCGCGCACTCGCAGGAGCACGCGCCAGATGGAACTGCGGTGCAATTCTTCTATGAACCCCACTGCAATACGAATGTCCTGTTCCTTTCTTTGGACATAAACATGCATTGCTTCAAGCTGGCTTTTCAGGTCAGCCACGTTTGTTTCGGATGCCGAACGAGCCGCCTGCGCAGCAGAATATATTTCGCGAAGGTCATCCAATTCTAAGAGCTTCCCTCGAAGCTCTGACTCCCTGGCCTGGACAAGCAGCTTCAAGTTGGCAAGCTCGACATCCTTGCTGCGCACCATTGCATCGAGGGTCTCTACATCCCGTTTGAGTTTTTCTATCCAGCCATCCTTTTCCTTCAGCAGCCCAAGCGAGACATCCACCAGGGAACTGCCCTTCAGGCTATGGCGCAGTTCGGTCAAATCCCGTTTGGAAGCAATGGCCAGGAAAAACATCGGGGCCTGCGATTGGGCATCAACGACTCTCAGTCCCTGCGCCGGTTTTTCAACGAAGATTTCGTCGACGGAATGCGGCTCTCTCCCTGAAAGTTGTAGCGGCCAGACCAACGAACCCATCATAACTTTTTGGCCCAGATAGATCACATCCTCGAACTTCGTTTCAAGGAAGTTGCGGAATTCCGCGTAGTCAAACTCGCGTATATGCCAGGGCCAGAGCTGGCCTGTCTCACCGCTGAAGACCAGCTTGTTCGGCGTGGAAATCATCAACAGGCCGTCGTCGCCGAGCAAACGGAGGGCCTCGTCCAAGACCTTTTCCTGTTCGGCGACGTGCTCAATCGCCTCAAAACATGTAATCAGATCAAAGACCTGGTCTTGAACAGGAACATCCAAGATTGAGCCCTGGATAAACTTCAGGTTGCCGCGGATATAATGGCTGACGGCATGTGTCACCGCCTGCGGGTCTTTTTCGATGCCGGCCACTTCTGCCGCCACGCCGGCCAGCAGTGCAGTCCCATAACCTTCCCCCGAAGCCAGATCCAATACCCGTTTCCCCTTTGCAAACGGTAAGGCTAGCAGGTAACGATGATAGTGCTCATAACTTGCCTGGGCGTTTGGCTCCCAGGGCAGATAGCGCTCGCCTGTGTATTCCATATACAAACTCCAGATATCTCACTCGTACTGGCCAAGATCAGCGTTTGCGGCGGACATAACCTTTGGGATTCCAGGTAATCAAGAATGCTTCCCGGCTTCTATCCCCCTCGAAGGCAGGATTCCCGTCAAGAAAAGCTTCGATCGCCTCGTAGGGACCGGGATTTGGGCCAACTTCCAGACCGTGATGACAGATCCCATCCTCAACGATAAAGTATCCACCAGGCCTTATCAGGCGAGAATAGGTATTCAACACGTTCAGGTTGGTCGGTTGGATGTCGATTTCACGGGCTTCAGGTTTCATTTGAGGGAATTGTTGACGCCAAAAATACCTTTGCTAGTATCAAGCTGACGAAAATATTCCTGACGCTCATCTTTGGCAACCATGGCCTTGATATATCCGCGGCTGCCGTGCACCATGCTGTCTTGAACGGTAAACTCAGCTTCCTCAACCACGAGACCAAGCCCTGGAAGGTTCGGCGCCCATTTATTTGTCTCGTCGTCGTTAAGCGTGGCTCGAGGATAGAACTGCCAGATGGGAATATCGAGTGAATTGACGCGCTCATCGGTGGATAATTGGCATTCTACGAACAACAAGCCGCCCAGGTTGAGCATTTGCCGTATCCGGTCCAGAGCCAACAATGGATTTCTCAGGTGATAAAGTACCCCCAGGAAGAGAACCAGATCAAACCGGCCATATTTTTGAGGGCCGAGGTCATAAACATTTTCAACAACATATTCCACTTTGCTGTCCAAAACCCTGGCCGCGACCTCAAAACCTGTCACATTGGAAGGGGCATAGTCCACCCCGGTCACAGCGGCGCCCCGGGCTTCCATTGCGAATGAAAAGAAACCATCGCGGCAACCGATATCGAGGACCCGCAACCCGGAGCAGTCATCTGGAAGACCCAAGGCTTCGAGGTTTCTCAGGACTGCAGAAGAATCGTTCACGCCAGGGGTTACAATCCCGGGAGCAAGTTCTATTTGGTGATACCAAAATTCAACATTCCTGATAAGATTAATAATCTCCTGATTGTCTTTAATTCTCGCCATAATAAAATTCTCCTGATTTGTTCTTAGTAACAATTATATGCCACGGTAACCTTTTATTAAATTGATTGTACTGTAACTCAAGGGTTTGATTTTCTAACTGTTTCTTAGAACAATTATCTCGAGTGGAGAAAATTCTCACAATGAAACTTAAACTAAACAAACTATTACCCTTCCAAAAATCTGCTGAGGACCGTGTTTATCTGAAATTTACGAGTAATCTCAATGAAACCGAATTTCGCAATCGATGCCAGGAAAACGAATACTGGTATCATAGCTATTACTTCGATAATGGTTTTGTTCAACGCGGAGATTATGATATCGGACAAGATTTCAAAGGGTATCAGTTTCCATCAGAATTATCTGGTATGTCTATTTTAGATATCGGGACCGGGAGTGGCTGGTTTGCAACTTATTTTGAACAACTTGGCGCCGAGGTGACTGTAACCGATGCGCGCGGATATTGTGATTTTGACCTTTTCGGACGCGACAGATACCCCAAAGTAAGTACGGAGAAACTTTCCCCTGATCGAAAGCTAGCTGATGGAAGAGAAATATATTACAGTCCGGTGAGTCAGGGTTTTTGGGTCATGAAAGATATCCTTGGATTGAAAGCAAAATACTATAACGCTCGGGTTTACGACATTTGCCCAGAATTGTTCGGCGATAAAAAATTTGACTTGGTGTTCATGGGATCTCTCCTAATGCATTTACGCGACCCGATTGGTGCACTTATGGCAGCTCATTCAGTGTGTAAGCATATGTTAATCGCTACCACCTATATGCTTCCGGATCAATCTCCCCTAAATGAGCCAATCATGAAAATGCGGGAAAATGCCGGGGATGGAATTTCATGGTGGATACCAAATCAAGCTTGTATTACCCAATGGCTTTTGGCGGCGGGATTTAAAACATTTAATATTGACAATCATGTGAGACTGACAACCGACAGTCCATACAAACATCCAATTACAGAGAAATCGACGGGGGTAAGCCAGACCCAACAACTCATCCACGCATATGCCTAGTTGTTCTACTTTCCTTATCTATTATAAAGTATGGATAGCAGATTTAGATTTTTAAACATTTAATGATATAAACCCACGCTTTGATCTATCAAATGCACGTACCAAAGTCTTTTCCCATTCTGGTAAAGGCAGTCTAAAACTGTTCATTACATCAGGCAAACGAGTTCGAATAAATTCCATTAAACATCTACCCTTTCATCCAATCGATATTTATCTATGACATCATCGGGCAAACCGATAAAACGTAAACGACCATGATCGAGCCAGGCTCCCCGCCCACACAATGACCTCATGGCGTTTATGTTATGAGAAACCAGAAGAATTGTCGTACCCGCGTCACGAAATTCACTGATCCTGGCAGCGCTCTTTTGCTGAAAGGCTTCATCGCCTACCGAAAGAATCTCATCGACAATCAAGATAGCTGGCTTATGAGCAGTGGCAACTGAGAAACCAAGACGGGCGGTCATTCCTGATGAATAAGTGCGGAGCGGTGCATCAATGAAAGGTCTTAATTCCGCAAACTCGATGATGGCATTGAAGCTTTCTTCCATTTGCTGGCGATTAAAACCAAGCAGGGCACCATAAAGGAAAATGTTCTCCCGCCCGGTCAGTTCAGGATGAAAGCCTGCACCCAGTTCAAGCAGAGGCGCCACATCTCCGCGGACAACCACCCTGCCAGTTGTAGGTCGTAGTACCCGGGCAACAATTTTCAATAAGGTGCTTTTTCCGGCGCCATTCGCTCCAATCAAGCCAAACACTTCGCCCGGCCTTATTTCAAGGCTGACACCTTTCAGCGCCCAAAAAGTGTGATATTCCAGCTTGCGTTGGATACGGCGGATCAGATATTCTTTAAAAGTGCCAATGCGTTCACGCGGCACCTTGTAACTTACTGAAACATCCGTAAGCTGGATAACCGGAGCCGGGATGAAACTGGTTGATGAAGATAAAGAAAGATCAGACACGGTAGGCAAACTCATCGGATTTGCTGGTAAATACAAACCAGCCAAAAATCATCATACCGACAGCCCAGACAACTGCAGGCCAAATCTCTCCCCACGCGGGCAATCGTCCATCATATAGCGGCAGCCGGTAAAGGTTCAATAAATAGTACATCGGATTCATGCGGATAAAAGTCTGGATGTTGACCGGGATTATGTTGGCAGGATAAATTACCGGCGTCATATACATCCAGGCCATCAAAACAATCTGATACATCTCGGAAACATCCGGGAAATAGACCGCCAGGGTGGAGAGCAGCAAACCAATCCCAAAAGCAAAAAATGCCAACAGAAGCATCGGGACCGGCAGGAAAAGAACTGCCCAGCCGAGGGGAAACTTTAAAATCAAAGAGACAAGGAGAAGAGGAACTATTGCCAGAACCAGGTTAACCATCGCAGTGCAAATGGCAGACAGCGTAAAAATCGAGCGCGGGACATATATTTTGTGCAATAAGCCACTACCCCATACTATAATCTGCATGGCAGCCGTCGTACTTTGAGCAAAGAAATTCCACGCCATCAAACCGCTCAAGAGATAAAACGGATAAGCAGGGGTCCTGACGGCAAATAATTGTGAAAAAACGATCGACAACACCAACATGGTGCCCAGCGGATTCAGCATCGTCCAGGCAATCCCTAAAAAAGAACGTTTGTATCGAGTTAAAATATCACGTTGGATAAGTTGAAGAATCAAAAAACGATATTCAAAGAGGTTCCTTAACTCTTCAAGCGCCGGATAAATATGCTGTGCTGAATCATAAATTTTAGTCTGGGACATTTTCTCACTCTTCATCCGATCTTGCCATCAACGAAGAAAAAATCCTATGGTTGACAACGTTGGTCAACATTTCCAATAGTTTTGGAGCAGCAACCTGCAAGCTGTATTCTTTCTCCATTTTTTGCCGGAAAACCTATCTTAGTTTTTACTCTTAAAGTGCCTCACAGGTTCTGACACGGAACAATGTACGTTGTCAGAGAAAATGGGACACAAGGATCGATTTGCTAAGGTGTGACTCTCCGTCTGAAATTGATTATGCTGCCAATGATAGATTTTGTAAACGTCTTGTTGCAAAGTTCTTTTCTTGATCTCGTCTCGTCGAGTGAGCACCTCCTGAGCTCTGCCAAAATACACATTTCACAACAAACAGATTATCCGTGGTCGGGGAATATTCGGTTTGAGATTCAAACCGCCGGGAAATTCGGTTTATATTTGCGCAAACTAGGTTGGTGCGAGGCAGAGGTCACATTAACTGTCAATGAGGAAATTGTTCAACCGGAATTTACTTCTGGCAACTATATCCGAGTTGAACGCGAATGGAAAACTGGCGATATCCTGGAACTGGGAATGCCCATGTTTGTTCGTAAAATGGCCTCTCACCCCTTTGTCGTCGAAAACCAGGGACGGGTAGCACTTATGCGCGGCCCGTTAGTGTATTGCCTTGAAAATATAGATCATTCGATTGATGTACGTTTGATTGCTCTGCCTGCCTCAAGCGAACTAAAAGACCAGTTCCATCCTGAATTGCTCGGCGGCGTTGTGGCCTTACATGGTGAAGGTCGTGTCTCAGCAGACAAAGTTTCCTGGGGCAACAAACTCTACAAACCCTTTGACACGATCCCCCCGGTGGGCTCTCAAACTGTATCGATTATGGTGATCCCATATTACGCCTGGGCAAATCTGGCTTCCTGTTATCTAAAATTCAGGACCATCTACAACCAGGGAATAGGAATTGCTAATGTTTGACTTTCCTCACTGCCGCTTTACCCCTCTGATCCACGAGTGGGTGCTCGTCCCCCCGCACCGTGCCAGATTCGCGACCGTGTGTACTAATTGTAAGAGGCAATAATAGTTTGCGTCAACAAATTCAGTTGCGTCATACGCACCACGCTGACCCAGAAAGGAGAAGCAGCTACGGAAAGAGGTTACCAGAAGGAAAAGCGAATGATCAGCGAATGAATACTGGAATGGAGATATGGGCAGGATATAGCCAGAAGATGCCCCCAGATGATCAATAGCTAGCTCAACATCAACTTCGGCCGATATTGCAGCGCTTCTGCCAAATGTACGGATTGTATTTCCTCACACCCCGCCAAATCCGCAATTGTGCGCGCCAGTTTCAGGATGCGATGATAGGCACGCGCCGATAAATTGAGTTGAGTCATCGCCGCCCGCATCAGGCTTTGACCCTCATCTTGCAATTTGCAGTATTGCCGGATCTCCCCCACGCGCATATCTGCATTGCAAATAATGTCCGTTGATTCATTGTTCGAGAATCGTTTCTGTTGAACATCTCGCGCGGTTTGTACTCGCTGACGAATCGCTTCACTTGATTCGCCAACTCGATCTCCACTTAACTTTTCGTAATCTACTCTTGGAACTTCGATATGAATATCAATGCGATCTAGAAGAGGGCCTGAGATCCGTTTTTGATATTTCGTGACCATTGCATACGCGCAGGTACAGGGTTTTTGCGAATCTCCGTAATACCCGCACGGGCAGGGATTCATGGCAGCAATGAGTTGAAAGTTCGCGGAAAACGTTAGCGAGCCTTTTGCACGGCTGATGGTGACAACTTTATCTTCCATCGGCTGACGCATCACTTCCAGGACGCGCGT
>Ga0114129_10006669_pt1 | contig 16396 bp, 13 predicted proteins | sample RhiMetdeltSRZDD1_FD_80071 | JGI IMG/M metagenome (GOLD analysis project Ga0114129, IMG submission 80071) | Populus rhizosphere microbial communities from Tennessee, USA - Rhizosphere MetaG P. deltoides SRZDD1 (version 2) (version 2) | ecosystem: Host-associated > Plants > Roots > Rhizosphere >... | reverse complement strand
TCCCCGCAACTAAACCCAGGTGATCTAAGACCTGCGTGCGGTACGCTTGCGGCTGGGGCGGGATCTCAGGGCGGTACGATGGTCGCATAATCTCCTCCTTTGGAGGAGAGATTGTATTGATACCCAAAAATTCCTCAATTACACGTGGGTGGTGCGGAATGTCGGGTCATACCTTGCTACCTCTACGTCTGTTCACTGGTTGTCTGCTCCTGGCGGTCGGAGCTCATGCAGTGTGCCCTTCCGTGGCCTGCCCCGAGCGGTCTCGGGCTCCTCGGCCTCGCCCAAGGTTTGGAGCAGACCACATGCCTGCATGACGTCCGCAAGGAGTCCGAGCTGGGTGGCATCGGCACGGAGGATGGCGCCAATCAAGAGGAGGCGCAGTACAGAGGTTTCAGGCTGCGCATAAGGGGGCTCTGGCTGCTGCACGATGATCTCCTGTAAGTTCCCACGCTCATATCATGCCGAGCGGTAGACGGCAGGATGCAAGCACGCCTGCATAACCGGCGCGGTCGCCGACGGGCCTGGTCGCACATGTGGGCAGGCGGTATTGCAGGGTATCTCCTCCTCGCAACCTGTAGGGTATCCTACCCCCCTGCTGCCGTCTCTGACGGCACCAGATGTGCTGAACGCTCATGGAATAAGCTCTGCATAGACTGGTTCAGCAAAAACTGTGCCACACACCTCGGACACTCCAGAAGTGCGAGCGTGGGGGGAGCTCTTTGTATCCACCATCCGATCATTACCGAGCAGGGAGAGCGGCACGGGCGGGGATGCCAAGCGGCAAAAGGGTGCTATCTCTGCTGACGTCCACGTGGAATGGCGTGGCGCTTCCGCCTCCCTGACACGCGAGCTGAGAAGCCCACTATAACCCAGAGGAGACAGAGAGACCATAGGGCAGGGAAACCTCAGGGTGCAAACAGCCCCAAGGGATGCCAGGGAACGCACCAGATGTGTGAACAGCATACCCCCAGTATGCCCTATGGCAGCAGAGACCCATGAGGCGCTCGTGTCCTCGGCCATCCGAGCCAGGGGCATCCGCTAGCTCCTGCGTTGCATTCCCCGGCCTCGTTGGAGTCTCAGCGCGTCGGTATGGTGCCGCATCATAACGCGCTACAGGCCATCCTGAGCCGGTGTTGAAGAGCCCAGGAGGCAGGTTCAGGTCCAAAGCGGCGTTACCCCGTGGACGTGGAGCCATCCCACTCCTTTTCCTGGCGTGCGCTGGGCTGCCGTTTATGGTGGAGTCGGCGTGACTGGTCGCCAGCCACCAGGGCACTGCTGGACATACGGGTAGTAGCCCTGCGGGTTATCACAATAGTACCAATAATGCTGTGGTGGGACAGAGGTCGGCGGCGACGGTTCGACATAGACCGCCGCGGGGGGCGCGACGACTACCGGGGGGTAGGCATAGGGGGGCCAATATGGTCCCCAGTATGACGACACCCCGAAGACCACATGGGGGCCGCCAAACCCATGATGGCCTCTGAACCCATGGTGCCCTCTAAATCCATGATGGCCTCTGAACCCATGATGGCCTCTGAACCCATGGTGCCCTCCGAACCCATGGGAGCCTCCCCTCGCATGCCCTGACCCCACGCTGGCCACGAGCAGCACTACGATCATTACGACAATCCTCACCCATAGTTGGAGCGTGCCTCTGCCCTGATATCCCTTCGCCATCGTGATTTCCTTCCACGTCTTCCCGCGTGCCCTAGAAGACGCCACCGCTGATGACTTCGTGAGCCCGAGCTAAGGGCGACAGACGCGCTGGTCAGGCCCCCCAGCGCGCCGGCGGAGCGTATCGCCGCATGGTTGCTGTGTTGGCATATGGTGGACCCCCGCTTGTCCGGAGGTTGGCATCCCAGGCGGGTTGCGGGCGCCAGGGCATGCTCGGCACGCAGCATCCTCAAACGCCCCGGGTCTGCCATGAAGACGGGACTACCCTCCTCTGCCAGCATGCCAGTATACCACGTCCTTTGGGACACCTCACGCCATGTCCTATGGTCAAAATATTCATGTGACTTCGTGGTCGTAGTGCTTCAGTGGTTCTCTAAGCCGTTAGCGATGGGAGGGGTCGCGCCACATATTCAAATTGTGGAACGTGTTCTGGAGCGGAAGTCCCGCGCGTTCGAGACGCTGATCGCGCGTGCGACCTGCGCATACGTCATATCACGCTGTGGATTATTCTCTCGGTAGAGAGCCAGTATGCCAGCGTGTTGCCGTCCTTCCTCTTGCCACGTCTGGTACAACATGAGAAAATCGTGGGTATTGGCGGATGCGTACCGCGCACTGGTGTGCAGCAGCAAACCGGAAATGCGCCTCGTCCTCAGCCCCTCGCATCGCTATAGTCCGTGGGGATATCACCTCGTGTCCTGCATCCTGAAGGACGCTGATTAGCACATTCGCATCTATGTCGTCATCACGGCACAGCCGCCTTCCACGCCGCGCTGTGGGCCGCCCTGGCGGCCGGCGTGCTCGTGCTCAGTGCGGGTCTCCTGCTACGCCAGCCGCTCACCCACGTGCCGGAGAATTGGCTAAAATTCGGTGTCGGCGTGCTGCTGTGTAGCTTTGGCGTCTTCTGGAGTGCCGAGGGCTTGGGGGAGGTCTGGCCGTGAGATGCGCTGACCCTGCTGGGCATTCTCGCGCTGTTTCTGGTGGTGAGTTGGGGAGTGTGCGGAGGTGAAACGTTCCACCCAGAAAGACTAGGGAATCGGCTGATGCGTATCCTGGTTGTGGAAGACGAGAAGAAGGTGGCGAGCTTCATCAAGCGTGGTCTTGAAGAAGAGGGCTATGCCGTAGACGTCGCCGCTGATGGTGAGGAGGGCCTGGCGATGGGCCGAGAGCACGTCCACGACTTGCTCATCCTCGATATCCGCCTCCCCAGGATGGATGGTCTCCAGGTCCTGCAGGCCCTGCGACAGGACAAAGTGATGACGCCGGTCTTGCTGCTAACTGTGCGTGCGACCATCGAAGAGAAGGTGCTGGGCCTCGATACCGGCGCCGACGATTATCTCACCAAGCCTTTCGCGTTTCAGGAACTGGTCGCACGTGTCCGCGCCCTACTCCGGCGGCGTGCCACGGTCGAGCCGACGGTGTTGCAGGTTGCCGATCTCACCCTGGACCCGGCGCGACGTACGGTAACCCGTGGCGATGCAGTCATCGAGCTGACTCCCCGCGAGTTCACGCTCCTCGACTATTTTATGCGCCACCCTGGCCGCGTGCTCACCAGAACCAGGCTCGCCGAGCACGTGTGGAATTATGATTTCGATACCACGACCAACATCATCGACGTCTACGTTAACTACCTACGGAAAAAAATCGATGCCGGCCGAGAGCCGAAGCTGCTGCACACGGTACGGGGGGTAGGCTACGTGCTCAAAGTGGAGTAAGCTATGCGTCCGCGGTCGATTCGGGCTCGCCTGACCCTCTGGTACACCAGTCTGCTAACGGTCACTGTCCTCCTCCTCAGCGGTGTGGCGTATGGGCTTGTCGAGTATAGTCTCGTCCATGACGTCGATACCGCGCTGCAAGGTATCGCGCAGGTAGTAGCCGAGCGGCCGGCGGCCAGTGGCTCTGCGCTCGTGCCGGCTGACATCGATGCCCTTTTTCGACGATTTTTCGGTCTCTCCCCCTGGGATCGGTATGTGGAGCAGCGTCGTCCTGGGAACGATCACACTCTCGGTGGCTCTACCCCACGTACGGGCCAGCTTCCACTCAGCGCCACTGCCTTGCGCCGGGTGGCCCAAGGCCTCCCCACGTTAGAGACCGTGGATGGCTTGGGGCGGTATCCAGTGCGCCTGCTTACCCGCCCGGTATTTGTAGGAGGCCAGCTCGCCAGCTTCCTGCAGGTGGGCATGTCGCTGGAGAGCGTGTCCATGGCTCGTCATCGCTTTCTGCTGGCCATGGCGGCGGTGCTCCCCCTGGCGCTGCTGTTCGCCAGTGGTGGGGGATGGCTCCTGGCGCGCCGCGCCCTCCAGCCCGTAGATCGCATGACTGAAGCGGCGCGCCGCATTAGCGCTGAACAGCTCAGTATACGGCTGGAAACCAGGGGGACCAAGGATGAACTGGAGCGCCTTGCCGAGACCCTCAATGCCATGTTTAGCCGCCTGGATGCTGCCTTTCGCCAAGTACGCCAGTTTAGCGCTGACGCCTCCCACGAATTGCAAACGCCCCTCACCATCCTGAGGGGCGAACTGGAGGTGGCCTTGCGCGCGCCCCGCAGTGCAGAGGAGTATCAGCGGGTCCTGGGCAGCGCCTTGGAAGAGTGTGAACGGCTGGCGTCCCTGGTTGATGGGCTCCTCCTGCTCGCGCGGGCCGATGCCGGGGTATTGCGGATGGAGCGTCAGCCGGTGGACCTCGTGCACCTCGTCGAGGAGGTCGGCGCGCAGGTGCGCCTGCTGGCCGATGCCCACGCCCTCACTCTGTGTTATGAGCTGGTAGAACCCCTGATCATTCAGGGAGATCACGCGCACCTACGGCGACTCCTGTTGAATCTGGTTGACAACGGTCTCAAATACACGCCGCCCGGCGGCCGGGTGACTCTCGCCGTGCAGCGGCAGGACGCCTGGGCAGCGCTGCGTATCTCGGATACCGGCATCGGCCTCTCCCCAGAAGAGCAGGCGCACATTTTTCAGCGTTTTTACCGTGCCTCCAATGTCCAGGTGCAGGAGGCAGGGGGGGCCGGTCTCGGGCTCTGCATTGCCCACTCCATTGCTCAGGCTCATGGAGGATACATGCAGGTTGAGAGTGCCCCAGGGCGTGGGAGCACCTTCACTGTTTTCCTGCCCTTGCCAGATGCAGTCTCGCTGGAGTGGGGTTGAGTGTCTGAGATGGCAGTCCATATTGCTGTGTGTATTGTGCAAGAGCTAGAGTCACGTGTCTCGCGCCGCATGAGAAACTTCTAATCTCCAACCAAGCGATTTCTCATATTCCCCGTCTATATTCTTCTACAGATACAGACATCATAGGGGCACTCCGCTACCAAGACGGAGCACTCTGGAACCGTAACACACGTAGAAGGAAAAGCACCGATGTTCCCCAACATACAGCACCTCCTCAATGCCAGACACATGCGTCTGCGCACGCTTGCCGCCGTGCTCATGGGCTTCTTGCTCGTTAGCCTGGCGGTGGCGTCAGGCGTCCATCGCCCTGGGGCAACGGCTGCAGCCCTGAGCCCAGTGCCGACTATGAGCGCGCCTACCAGGCCGGATTCTTTTGCGGATCTGGCCAAAGCGCTCAGTCCTACCGTGGTCCATGTCAAAGTCACCAAAATCCGGCCGGTCAGCGATTGGCAACGGCCCCAGATGCCCGAGGGCCCATGGGGTGAACTCTACAAACGATTTTTTCAGGAGCTGCCTAGACAACCTGAGTCCAGACAGCAAGGCACGGGTTCTGGCGTGATCTTCAGAGCGGACGGCTACATTCTCACGAACTATCATGTTGTCGATGGCGCTGACCAGGTGCTCGTGACGTTGAGCAACGCACAGGAGTATCAGGCGCACGTCGTTGGTCGTGACCCGAAAACCGACCTGGCCGTGCTGCGCATTCAAGCTCCAGAGGCACTGCCAGTAGCCCCGCTGGGGGATTCTGACGCTGTACAGGTTGGCGATTGGGTCGTGGCCATCGGCAATCCATTCGGCCTTGACCACACGGTGACTGCTGGCATTGTCAGCGCCAAGGGCCGGGTGATTGGGGCCGGGCCGTATGACGATTTCATGCAAACCGATGCATCCATCAATCCGGGTAATTCTGGTGGACCCCTGCTGAACATGCGGGGCGAAGTCGTCGGCATTAACACCGCTATCGTCCCCAATGGGCAAGGCATTGGCTTTGCTATTCCGATCAATACGGTAAAGCCCTTGATTCCGCAATTAGTGAGCGCCGGCAAGGTCACCCGTGGGTATCTGGGGCTCAACATGCAAACGCTGACCCCGGCCCTGACCCAGACACTCAAATTGCCTGAGAGCAGGGGAGCGCTGGTGAGTGAGGTAATCCCTGGCGGTCCCGCCGCCAAGGCCGGGCTCCAGCGCGGTGACGTGCTTGTCACTTTTGATGGCAAGCAGGTCGAGAGTGCGCACGCTCTGGCCACGCTGGTTGCTGCCACGCCGGTGGGCAAAAACGTCTCGGTGATGATCCTGCGGGATGGCAGCAAGCAGACAGTACCGCTCACGGTCGGCCACATGCCATCTGATGGGTAGTGCTATCTATAGCATACGGCCATGTCCCCTCTCCCTGTGGGAGAGGGGGCTATGCGCCCTCCTTCTGATTGCTGAGTGGGTCGAGGTGCCCCGCTGCGCAGCACTCCCCCACTGGTGCTTCCCTGCCTCCCAGTGTGTAAGACGTCATGTATGTCTCTCCCTCATCTTGCTACTTTCAGAGCCTATTTGTCCAACCAGGCCGTGTCCCAGCGCACGACATCATAGGTGCCGAAAAAGTTCGCAGGGTTGCAGCCCTTGACGTAGGTGTACCAGGCGTCGTTGCACTTCAACCAGGCGAGAGGCAGCAGCGCTGGGTCCTGCTCGAGTATGTCATCGGCTTGGCGCACGAGTGCTTGGCGCCTGCTGTCGTCCTCTTCACGGTCAATCTGTGGCAGGAGGCGTTGAAACGCCTCGTTGTGCCACTTGGCATAGTTCTGCGGGCCATCTTTGCTGTACCAGGCCTGGAAGTAGTCGGACGGATCCATCAGCGTCGACACAATTGCCCCGATGGTCAGGTCAAAATTCCCGGCCTGGGCATCGTCGAACCAGGCCGAGATCTGCACGGTACGCAGGGTCGTCTCGATGTGGAGCGCCTCTTTGAGCATGACCTGAATGGCCTCGGCACGCAGCTTCAAGTCGGGCGCGTCGCGCACCAGGAAATCCACTCCCTTGAGCCCCTTAGCATAGCCAGCCTCCGCCAGTAACTGGCGCGCTTCCTGGATCGACGCGCGCGGATCGGGCTGATAGCCGCGGCGCTTGGACAGCTCCTCCGTCGGCGGGGACCAGGCGGAGAAGGGATAGTTGAACCCCCCGACCATGGCGGGCATCATATCTTTGACCACGTCGACCAGGGCGTGCCGGTCGATCGCCAGGTGGATGGCACGGCGCACACGCGGGTCCTGGAACGGCTTTTTCGCATTGTTGGTCCAGATAGCGATAATCACGCTCTGGTAAAAGTCCGTGCCGGCCATCCCCGGGGTCGCCTTCACCTTCTGCATGGTTATGGGGTCTACAACGCGGGCATAATCGATCTTGCCGGCGAGGAGCGCTGCGGCTAATTCAGGCGACCAGGGCCCCAGATGATAGATCTCCAGGCGGTCGAGATAGGGCAGGCCGGTGTTCCAGTACTGTGGATTCTTTTCTAAAATCCAGACTTCTTTATCGATCCGCGACACGTGCCGGAATGGGCCTGTGCCAGGGAAATTGGGTACATTCCGGAGGTTATAGTCGTTGTCCTCCAGGGTCTTCTTGCGTACGATAATATTCCAGCCGCTGGCGAAGGCGCCGAGCATGAAGGGCGTCGGACGGGGTTCGCTCAGCTTGAACTCGACGGTATAGCGGTCGCGGATCTTGATCTCGCTCACCGCCGAGAACAGGGGAGTGCGGGGAATGCTGATGCCTTTCGGAGGCCAGATAATCCGGGCATAGGTGGCTTTGACATCCTCCGCCGTGAACTCCGCCCCGTCGTGGAACTGGACCCCCTGGCGTAAGAAGAACGTATAGGTCTTGGCGTCAGGCGCGATCTCCCAATGGGACGCCAGGTCCGGGATAATCGTGTGGCCATCCCGGGGGTCGCGCCGGATCAGGTTATCGTACATCGGGCCTTGGGGGGCCATGTTGGAGATGGTCCCGGACTGATGGACATCGAAGTGCGCCGGAGCACTCAGCACACCGTAGCGTAAGGTCCCACCATATTTGGGCGAGGGCTCAGGGGCGCTGAGCTTGAACGCTGGCCCAATGGGCTGATCGGCCCATGCCCGGCGGCCAGGGAGCGGGGTGCCCATCACTAGGCTGCCCGCAGCGGCCCCCATCGTTGCCAGGAACACACGTCGGTTCATTGTTGGTATCAGGCTGTCGCGGCGCTTGTGGTCTTGCATGGACCGCTCCTCTCCTCTAGATGAGAGCCTTACTGTTGCGCAGCCGTGGGTCACAGGCGTCCCGGATCGCGTCCCCGAAAAAGTTGAACGCCAGCACCACCATGGTGCTAGTGAGGCCCGGGGAGACCACCAGCGGCCAGTGCGGGCATACCTACTAGAGAGGGGCAGCTAAGTTCTCATAGTCAGGCTGTAACTGCCCCGCAGCTTCGGGTCGAAAACGTCCCTGATGGCATCGCCAAAAAAGTTGAACGCCAGTACCACGAGGGTGATGGTTAACCCAGGGAAGACCACCAGGGGCCAATGAGGGATAAGGACGTTCGCGACGGCCCCTCCCATCATATTGCCCCAGGTGGGCGTCGGCGGGGGAATACCCACCCCGAGGAAGCCTAGGGAAGCCTCAATGACAATAGCGACACCCAGTTGCGCCGTGGCCAGCACCAGGTATGCGGCGAGGCACTGGGGGGCGATATACAGCACCATGATCCTCAGGTTCGATGCCCCAATGGCCCTGGCAGACTCCACGTAGGCAAGCTCTTTGACTGACAAGGCCACAGACCGCACCACCCTGACACCAAACGGGAGACGTGTTATGCCTATGGCGATGACCACCGCCCAGAGTCCTGCCCCCAGGCCGATGACGAGCAGCATCGCCAGGACCAAGGGGGGGAACGACATGAAAATCTCCAGGAGGCGCTGACTGTGCATGTCAAACCTCCCTCCGATGTAGGCGCTGGCCACGCCCCACAACGCCCCGACGGTCGTGCCCAGCAAGACAGAGAGGACAGACACGGCTAAGGAGACGCGCCCGCCATAGATGATCCGCGTGAGGATGTCCCTGCCTTCGTAGTCTGTCCCCAGGGGGTGTGACCATGAGGGGATCTCCTTACGCTCGCGGAGCTTGACTTGCGTGGGGTCATGCACGGTGACTAGAGGCGCGGCAAGAGCGCAAAAGGTTACAATCAGCAGGATCACCGCACCGATACAACCTGCAGGAAATCGCCTGACAAAGCTAGCGATGCCAAGCACCTCTCCCCTTTCCAGAGCACCGGGGCGGAAAACCACCCGTGGTTCGAGTTGCACATCACTATGCTGTGCCATATCGTCCTCATCTGTGTCAAGAGTTGCTTGGGCCAGGCAGCCCCTGGCTCAGGGAGTGCACCGCCCCTTATACGTAGCGTATCCTCGGGTCAAGCCAGGCATAGCTGACATCTATGAGGAGGTTAATGACTATAAAGACAACACTATACAGTAACACCAGGTTCTGGATCACTGCATAATCAAGCATGACAAAGGCCTCTACCATCGCTTTACCTAAACCGGGGACGTTAAAAGCCTGTTCGACAACCACGGTGCCACTGAGCAGGAACCCAAAGAGGACACCAGAGAGCGTGATAATCGGTAGTGAAGCATTGCGGAGGGCGTGCTTCAGGACTACAGCCTGCTCCCTAAGCCCCTTGGCTCGAGCGGTCCGGATATAGTCCTCACGGATGATCTCAAGGAGGCTCGAGCGGGTCATGCGGGCGATGTATGCCGAGACAGCGAGCCCCAACACTACAGCAGGCCCCAACGCGAGCTGCAAATTCTTTGCGGGGTCATCCCAGATGTTTATGACACCTAAGGGCGGTGCATAATCCCACCACAGGAGCAGCACCAGAACGATCATCGCTCCCAGCCAGAAACCGGGTATCGCCAGGAATAACACGGTGAAGAACCTGGCGAGGTAATCCAGCGCCGAGTTCTGCCGGAGGGCGGAGAGGATACCTACAGGTATGCCCACGACCCAGGAGAGGATGATCGCCATGACCGCAATCTCTACCGTCAGGGGTCCACGCTGGACGATAAGGTCCACCACGGTATCACCCCGCCAGAAGGATTTGCCGAGTTTCCCAGTGCCGATGTCCTTCAACCATGTGATGTACTGCACCGTCAGTGGGGCGCTTAACCCCAGGTCGGCTTCTATTTTGGCGCGATCTTCCGGTCTGATCTTCGTCGCCTGCGTACCAAACATGATACTCACAGGGTCTCCAGGCATAATGCGCAGGGAGACGAAGATGATGACGGTGACTCCCAGCAGCGCTGGTATGGCATGTAACACTCTCCACAAGACGTATTTCGACATGACCCTACCCTTTCTCTACCACCGCGCAGGGCGCGGCCAGGCACGGCCTCTCCCCGTCCCCTCACCTATTTCTCCAACCACCAGATTTCATCGCGCATGCCTTCCCAGAAGTTGATGCTCTTGGTGGCGGTTCCATGGCCCTTGACGTTGTCCCACCAGGCAATAGGGACGACCGGAGTGGACCACGCGATCGCCGGGATATCCCGGTCCAGGATCTCGATGCCTTGGGCCATCAGCGCTTTGAGCTTCGTGGGCTCTGACTCCCGGGCCGTCGCCGCCACGATGGCATCAAAGGCCGGATTAGAGTAGCCATAGAAGTTGTAGCCGCCTCCCGTCTTGAACCCGGCGTTCCAGTAGTCTGCGACGTGCGGGATCGTGGTGCCGTACCCGTATATGCTGAGGTCAAAGTTGCTGCGCTGCGCTTCCTCCCACCACACCCCGGACGCGGCCACCCGAATGGTCGTCTCGATCTTCAACTCCCGCTTCAACATGTCCTGCACAATGGGCACCCAGGCGAGATAGAAGGCGAGATCCCGGACCAGAAAGTCCAGGCCCTTGAGGCCGTTTTCGTACCCGGCCTCCTGCATCAGCCGCCTCGCCTCGGCGCGGTCCTCCGCCGTGGGGGAGCGCCAGCCTGGCTGCTCCTGCACCTTTCCCCAGTACTCCTGAAACAGCGGGTCGGTCGGCAGCACCCACCCCGCCCTCACCTGGGGGAAGATCTCCTGGGTGGCCTCAACGAGCGCCGCTTTGTCCACCACAAGATTGATCGCCCGGCGCACCCGCACATCGTCGAACGGCTTCTTCTTGAGGTTGAACCACAGCCCGTGCGGCGCATGCGGGTAGATACGGGCCGTGTGCAACCCCCTGATCTTTTGGGCCTTTTGCTCGCTAATCGTGTCGATGCCCCAGCAGAAGTCGACCGTATGGGCCAGGCACGCGGCCCCAGTCTTGGGCCCGGGCTCAAGGTGGTAGATTTCTATGCCATCCAGGTAGGGCAACACCGGATTCCAGTAGTCGGGGTTGCGCTCCAGCTTCCGCACCACCCCAGCTTCCAGGCTCTTATGGCGGAAAGGCCCAGTGCCCGGATACACCGGTAGCCGCCGCAGATCGTAATTGTTCTCCTCCAGCGTCTGCTTGCGCATGATGACATTGAAGCCCGCCGCCAGACCGCGCAGCAGGTAGCCGCGGGGCTCCGTGAGGCGGAACTCCACCGTCAGCGGGCCCGTAGCCACCACCTCCTTGACCGCGTCGAAGAGCCCCTGCCTGGGGCTGAGCACGCCAGGCGGGGGGAAGAGGATGTGGTTGAAGCTCGCCACCACGTCTTCGGCCGTCAGCGGGGCACCATCGTGGAACTTCACCCCCTCGCGCAGATAGAACGTATACGTCAAGCCATCCTCCGAGATCGTCCAGCTTTTTGCCAGGTCCGGGATCACCTTGTCCCAGTGCACGGGGTCGACCTGCACCAGGAGGTCATACATGGGGGCTTGTGGGCCCATGTTCGCAATGGTGCCGGTCTGGTGCAGATCGTAGAGCGTTGAGTTGGCGAGCCCTCCCCACTTGAGCACGCCGCCGCGCTTGGGGTTGGGTTCGGGAGCGCCGAGCAGGCCGGCGTCTGCCGGTGCTGACGTGGGTGGGGCTGCAGACACACAGAGGACAGCCAGGCTCAGCATCAGAAGCGCCAGGCTGCCAGCGAGGACGCTAACATTCGGCCACGGCTTCATCGGGTCCCTCCTTGTATAGACCAACTATCAAGCAAAGGCATACTATCCTGTTCTTTCCCCACCGTCGTACAGGGCCCAGCCAGGCATGGCCTCTCCCTGTACACTCACCTATTTATGCAGCCACCAGATTTCATCGCGCATGCCTTCCCAGAAGTTGACGCCCTTGGTGGCTGTCCCATGGCCCTTGACATTGTCCCACCAGGCGACAATGACTAAGTAATTGCCAATCACGCACATGGGCACGTCCCGGTCCAAGATCGCGATGCCCCGCTGAATAAGTTCTTTGAGTTTTGTGTGGTCTGACTCCCGGGCCGTCGCCGCTACGAGGGCATCAAATTCCGGATTGGAGTAGCCATACCAGTTGTAGCCACTCCCCGTCTTGAATGTGTTGCCCCAGTAGTCGGCGACATGCGGAATTGTCACGCCGAAACCGGTGATGGACAGATCATAGTTGCCGCGCTGCGCTTCCTCATACCACACCCCGGACGCCACCTGCCGGATGGTACTCTCGATCTTCAGCTCGCGCTTCAACAGGTCCTGGACCATGGGCGCCGTGGCGATGTGGGGAGTGACATCTCTGACCAGAAAATCTAGGCCCTTGATGCCGTTCTCGTAGCCGGCCTCCTGCATCAGCCGCTTGGCCTCGGCGCGGTCCTCCGCCGTGGGGGACCGCCAGCCCGGCTGCTCCCGTACCTTGTTCCAGTACTCCTGAAACAGCGGGTCCGTTGGCAGTAGCCAGCCCGCCGCCACGATGGGGATGACCTCATAAATGGCTTCACTCAGGGCCGCTTTGTCCAGTACGAGATTGATCGCCCGGCGCACTCGCACGTCGTCGAAAGGCTTCTTCTTGAGGTTGAGCCACAGCCCGTGCGGCGCCGTTGGGAAGATGTGGGCCGTATGTAAGCCTTTGATATTCTGGGCTCTTTTCTCACTAATCGGGTCAATGGCGAAACAGAAGTCGATGGTATGAGCCAGACACGCTGCTCCCGTCTTCTGCCCCACGTCCAGGTGGTAGATTTCGATGCCATCCAGGTACGGCAACCCTGGATTCCAGTAGTCGGGGTTGCGCTCCAGCCGTCGCACCACGCCCGGCTCCAGGCTCTTATGCCGAAACGGGCCGGTCCCCGGATACACCGGCACCCGTCGCAGATCGTAATTGTTCTCCTCCAGCGTCTGCTTGCGCATGATGACATTGAAGCCCGCGGCAAGACCGCGCAGCAGAAAGCCCCTGGGCTCGGTGAGACGGAACTCCACCGTCAGCGGGCCCGTAGCCACCACCTCCTTGACCGCGTCGAAGAGTCCTTGCCTGGGGCTGAGCACCCCCGCAGGCGGGAAGATGATGTGGTTGAAGCTCGCCACCACATCCTCGGCCGTCAGCGGGGCGCCATCGTGAAACTTCACCCCCTCGCGCAGATCAAAGGTGTACGTCAACCCGTCTGCCGAGATCGTCCAACTTTGCGCCAGGTCCGGGATCACCTTGTCCCACTGCACAGGGTCCACCTGTACCAGCAGGTCGTACATGGGGGCTTGCGGGCCCATGTTCGCGATGGTGCCGGTCTGATGTAAGTCATACAGGGTGGAGTTGGCGAGCCCACCCCAGCGCAGGACCCCGCCACGTTTCGGGCTCGCTTCCGGGGCCCTGAGCAGGCCCGCGTCGGGCACCTCTGCGGCGGCCGGAGGCGCCGCTGCTGTCTGGGCGGCTGCAGACGGACAGGCAATGAGAAGCGTCACCAGTAGGAGTACCAGGCTTCCAGAGAGCGCACACACATGTGGTTGACCCTGCATTGAACCTCTCCTCTTGGGCATTGATGGTACACATGGATACCAAAAGATCACTAACGAGTGAGAGCTGCTGATGCTGGTCCATCGAGGAGAGCATTAGGGGCGTGTCAGCAGTTGGGGCCTTACAAGGAAAGGGGATGCCACAGGGTGCGAGGGTATAGTAACCAGTGCAACGCGTGGCAAGCCAGTAGCGCTGTGCATGGACACAGCTCCTCTGAGGGAGAGAACTTGCGTGCGAGAGTCACCACGAGTACAGGCATTTCTACCGTGGGTCGACTACAGAGTCAAGCGAATTCTCTACCATCCAGGACCATGCAGTGCTCCTGGGATCTCGCGCAATGTTTGTGCGCGAGTCATTGGGGGTAGGATCGCCCTGACCTTGGCTCATGCCCCCATTATTCCCCCTTGTGGTGCGCAAAAACTTCATGCACACAGCTCTGGACGACGCCCTGCCTACCTGCGAGAATAGTGGCGCTCACCCTTGGAGTGCAGCTTGAGGCATGACTAGAGGCTAGGGAGGAATGCATGGACACCTTCGAGTGTATCCGGACGCGTCGGACAACACGGACCTTCTTACCGAAGGATCTCCCTGAAAACACCATACACAGGATCTTGGAGGCGGGACGTTTAACCCCGAGCGCGCGGAACCGGCAACCGTGGCATTTGATCGCCATCCGCGATAAGGCCCTGTTGCAGCGCTTGGCTCCCCTGTGCACCACGGGGCGGTTTATCGAGCAGGCAGGCTTTGCGGTCGCCGTGGTGACGGATCCTGCAAACCGTTGGCATGAGATCGATGGAGCACGGGCGGTGCAAAATATGGAGTTGGCCGGCTGGAATGAAGGGGTGGGCACCTGTTGGATCGGCGGTCTGGAGCGCGACAAGATCAAGGGACTCTTGGATATTCCGCCGCACCTGCACCTCCTGACGATCCTGCCGTTCGGCTACCCAACCGAGCCCGACGCGCCGCGGCAACGCACGAAAAAGCGCCCAGATGAGGTCTTCCATTGGGAACGCTTTGGGCAACGACGGTAGTAGCGGCATCCTCCCTGCAACGGAGGGAGGATGTGAGGAGAACAGCCTACTAGCCCTTCCTAATGGGCTCACTGGGAATGGCTGGTTTAAGTTGTCAAAGTCTGCAATAAATTGAACGACTTGGGTTATAATACCAGGCAGGCCATCGACCATGTGGGCTGCGCCGTGAAGGAGCAAGGATGAGACTCGGACTCGCGTTGAAGGCTTTCTTTCGCGTGTTGCGTGATCGAACGTTCGCCGAGCAATTGGACCGGCTCTTGCAGGGACAGACCTTGGCCTTCTCCACGACGGAAGTGCCACTGGCCGACCGGCTGCGTGCTGACTTGGTAGCACAGGCGCCCACGCGTAGTGACGCGCTCACGTTGTTGGCCACCCTCCAACGTGAAGCGCGATTGATCGACTTCTTGATGGAAGACCTTTCAGGTTACGATGATGTCCACATCGGCGCTGCCGCTCGCGATGTGCATCGCGCCTGCGCTGCGGCGCTCGAGCGCATGTTTGCACTACGTCCGCTCCGCTACCAGGAGGAAGGCGCACACGTGGAGATTCTGGCGGGGTATGACCCTGTACAGGTCACGCTGACGGGGAATGTTACTGGTCAGCTGCCACTCCGGGGCACCTTAGTGCATCACGGCTGGCAAGCCATGCAGTGCGAGCTGCCGGCATGGAGCGGCCAGGAAGAATCGGCGCGGGTCATTGCCCCTGCTGAAGTCGAGGTGCAGTAACCGTTCTACGCAACTCCCCCTTGAGCCCACAGGAGGATAATCGGAAAGAGCCACATATGGCCACATATGCTATTGGTATTGACTTAGGAACCACCAACAGTGTCATCGCCTACACACGACTCGATCAAGACGCCGCTCAGCCGCAGGTGCTGGCGATACCTCAACTGGTGGCGCCGGCGACGGTTGAGCCGCGGTTCCATCTGCCGTCTTTCCTGTATCTTCGTAGCGAAAACGAAGCAGATACGGGCAACTATGATCTCCCGTGGCAACAGGGTGGACAAGATGCCGTCGGCGAGCTGGCGCGCCAGCAGGCTGCGGCAATGCCCATGCGCACCGTTGCCGCAGCGAAGTCGTGGCTGTGTTATAGCCGAGTGGACCGGCATCAGCCACTCCTGCCCTGGAGTGCCCCCAGTGAAGTGCCCAAGGTATCCCCGGTGGACGTGTCCCGTCGGTATTTGGCGCACCTCGTTGCCGTCTGGCACCATGAGTTTCCCGCTACCCCGATCGCTGAGCAGCATGTCGTGCTGACGGTACCCGCCTCATTTGATGCCAGTGCGCGTGAATTGACACGCGAGGCGGCTCGCGCTGCCGGGCTCCCAGCAGATCTGATCCTGCTGGAGGAGCCGCAAGCGGCTCTGTACGCCTGGCTGGCTGACCGTGGTGAACAGTGGCGCCGACACCTCGGCGTGGGTGACACTCTGTTAGTCTGCGATGTGGGGGGCGGTACGACCGATTTCAGCCTGATCGGGGTGGACGAAACGGATGGTGCCTTGGAACTCCACAGGCTTGCCGTTGGCACACACACCCTGGTCGGTGGGGATAACATGGACGTGGCGCTGGCCCACTTTGCCAGCACCGCCTTTGCGGACAAGGGCCTGCGCTTGGACGCCTGGCAGTCAGTGTCGTTGTGGCATGCCTGTCGCGCCGCCAAGGAAGCCCTGCTGGC
>Ga0114129_10006668_pt1 | contig 16397 bp, 21 predicted proteins | sample RhiMetdeltSRZDD1_FD_80071 | JGI IMG/M metagenome (GOLD analysis project Ga0114129, IMG submission 80071) | Populus rhizosphere microbial communities from Tennessee, USA - Rhizosphere MetaG P. deltoides SRZDD1 (version 2) (version 2) | ecosystem: Host-associated > Plants > Roots > Rhizosphere >... | reverse complement strand
GGCTTTCTTGCGGGACATTGCGAAGTCGGAATACACCAGCGAACTCCAATTCGAAGCGAAAAAGCAGGGTCCCAGCCGCTTCCGCCTTGCCTTCGAGCTTGATACCGACCTCGACATCGGTATCAGAGACCGGCTTGGCGCCGACGTTAATCTGAATGCCGATTTGCGGCTGCTCCTGGCGCGGGACCAGCGACTGCGGCGCATTGGGATTCTCGAATGAAAAGTCCTTGATATATTGAGATACAACGGTGAGCTGTGGCTGCGTGTCTTGCGCCGCGGTTTGCCCGGGACCGCCATTCGTCGTTGTCATAAACACTCCTGGCGCGCGGCGTGCTTGCCGGCGTGGCGTTGGCTAACATAGGGTCTCCCAGCCGACAAGGACGGTATCGCTCTGCACCGAATGACTTTTTTCGAAAACTCGTGGTCAGCTGAACGAAGGGGAGCCATCGTCCGAAGAACGGCGCAGCGGAAGGTCGACAGCGTCACCGTGTCTGCACGGGCGCGAGCTCAGAGCCCGTCCACTGCGTTGGCGATGACGGGAAGAACAAAGCCCGGCCGGTTATAAATCACGGAACTAAAAGCGGAATCGGGCGAGCGGAACGGGGAACTTCAATAACCCACCCGATGGACGCTGTCGCGCATCGCAGGACATGGTTAGTGCAAAGTTGAAATTAGCGGGCAGGACGACGTTGAACATAGGCGCAAATGAAGGCCACCAGTTCCCCAATAGCGCGGCCCTCGGACGCATGGCACCCATTTTGCCACATTCATCGGCGTTTCTCTGTCTTGGCGATGTTGGCCTTGGCCTTCCGATCGTCTAAGGTCCGGTTGAGAGAGCGAATGGCGCCGTAGCTTTGTGGCGCGAAAGGTCCGATCCCTGGGATTGGTGCTGCCACGGATGCAAGAGCGGTGGGCCAGCTGCTCAGCCAACCGGGAGGCGAGGGTCGGAAGGCCGATCCGGCCAATTCGCCGAGTACGGTAGCCGAAAGCATGCGAGACGTGTTCGACATCTACACCATCATTTTCCTCGCGCTCGCAGTTTTCATCTTCCTGCGATTGCGCAGCGTGCTGGGCCAGCGCACAGGCCGGGAACGTCCACCTTACGATCCCTATTCCGCCCGCGAGCCCGTACGACCTGCGGCAGAAAAAGTAGTTTCGCTTCCGAATCGCGCGGCAGAAGTGGCCGCACCCAAGCCGACTGAGCAAACGGCTTCTGGCGAACGCTGGAAGGGAATTGCCGAACCAGGCTCGGCTGTCGCGACCGGTCTCGATGCCATCGTTGCTGCTGACCCCAATTTTGACGCCCAGCATTTTCTCACCGGTGCGCGGACTGCATACGAAATGATCGTAAATGCCTATGCCGACGGCGATCGCCGCACATTGAAGAATTTGCTCGGCCGCGAAGTATACGATGGTTTTGAAAGTGCAATCAGCGAACGTGAGAAACGCGGCGAGACTGTTGAAAGCCGATTTGTGTCTATCGACAATGCGGATATCGCCGGCGCCGAATTACGCGGACGCAACGCGCAAATTACCGTTCGTTTCCAGTCCAAGCTTGTATCGGTGACACGCGACAAGAATGGCGACGTGATTGACGGCAACGCCGAGCGCGTGACTGATATAACCGATATCTGGACGTTCGCGCGCGACGTAAGTTCGCGCGATCCGAACTGGAAATTGCTTGCCACGGAGGCCGGGCAGTAAGCGCATGCGGCTGATGGGGGGTCCTTTACCGGCCAGGTTCGGGGTAATTTTCTTGTTGATCGCGGCAACGAGCACGGCCGCGAATGCCTGGAGCCTTCGCAATGCGAAGCTGGAGGGATTGTCATTTGCCGCACTCGATGGCTGGAAAGATGATGACCACGCGGCCGCGTTCGCGACGTTTGTGAAAAGTTGTCGCGCCATTCTCAATGCAAACAAGACGATGCGTTCAGCGCGGCCGATTCTGGGCGGACTGTTCAAGACGTGCGAACGCGCCGCGGCAGCCGGCGAGCTCGATCGCGATCGCGCACGGGCTTTCTTTGAGAACAACTTTAAACCGGTGCGGGTCAAGCCTGGCGGCCAGAACGAAGGTTTCTTCACGGGATACTACGAGACCGAGGTAGATGGCTCTCGCTTTCCAAGCGATGAGTATACAGTGCCGATCTATTCAGCTCCGGCCGAGACGGTCAGGCGCCGGCAAAGCAAGGTGTTCGCCGATCTTGATCGCACCAAGATTGAGGACGGCGCCTTGGCCGGGAAGGAACTGGAAATCTGTTACGTCAAGAGTCCGATTGACGCCTTCTTCGCGCAGATCCAGGGATCCACCCGTATCAAGCTCGACAGCGGCAAGCTCCTGCGACTGAACTACATTGCAAGCAACGGCATGCCATATACGCCGGTCGGAAAATTCCTCATCGAGCGCGGCATTGTCTCCAAAGAAGAAATGTCAATGGACAAGATCCGCGAGTTTATGGAAACCAATCCGGAGGAGGGCAAAGCACTGCGGCGCAAGAACCGCTCCTTCGTTTTCTTCCAGGAAACTCCTCTGAGTCCAGGCGACGAATGCATTGGCGCTCAAGGCGTGCCACTGACCGCGGGGCGCTCGTTGGCCGTGGATAAACGCATTCACGTCTATGGCACGCCGATCTGGGTGGAGGCCGATCTGCCGATCGAGAACGAAAAGCCCGAAACCCGGTTTCGGCGCTTGCTGTTTGCGCAGGATACGGGCTCCGCGATCGTCGGTCCCGCGCGGGCCGATATCTACTTTGGCCACGGCGAGGAGATCAGTCACATTGCCGGCCGAATCAAGCAGAACGGACAATTTGTGATGCTCGTCCCGCTGAACGTGGCGATAGGCGGGACCGGGGCGAAAACCCCGCTTCCAAAATCACGACCCGAGATGACGGTCACAGCGGCGGCTCGATCCGCTACCGAAACGACCGGGACCGTACCGGCGCCGATGCCCAGGCCTCGGCCATGAGACCATGAATTCCCGCGACGGCAAGCGTCGCCGCGCCCTTTCTCCGGAAGAACGCGTGCTATGGGCGGCGGTCACCAAAACGATAGTCCCATTGGAGGATGCTTCCGCAGGACACGAAGACGACGCGGCCGAAACTGCAGCTCCTAGCCGATCCCCTTCGTTGTCCGCGAGGTTTATGCGGATCGGGACTATCGTTTCAGAAAACAGGCTTCCTCCACTCGCGCCGCTCGGTCGCCGCCTGAAGAAGCGTGTGGGCCGCGGCAAAGAAACGATCGACGGTCGCCTCGATCTGCACGGACTGACGCAAAGTCAGGCACATGCGGCGCTGCTGCATTTCCTTCGGTCAGCAAGTGCGCGGGGCGCACGATTGGTGTTGGTCATCACCGGCAAGGGCGCCCGTGCAGGGCAAGGCGAACGGGGCGTCCTCAAGCGTGCGGTGCCGCAGTGGCTGAGCCTTCCGGAATTTCGCGCATTCGTCATCGGTTACGAGGAAGCACAGGTGGCCCATGGCGGGGAGGGAGCGCTTTACATTCGAATACGTCGCACGCGCGGGTGAACGTCGCGCCTACCTCAAAGGATAAATCGGCTCAGATCAGCGTTGGCGGCGAGATCGCCAATGTGCTTCTGCACGTACGCGGCATCAATCTTCACGGTTTCGCCGGACCGGTCAGGGGCAGCGAACGACACCTCATCGAGGACCCGTTCCATCACGGTTTGAAGACGCCGGGCGCCGATATTCTCGACGCTGGCATTTACGGCCACCGCGATGTCGGCAATGGCATCAATTGCGTCCTCGCCGAACTCAAGCGTCACGCCTTCGGTATTCAACAACGCCACATATTGCTTGATTAGCGACGCTTCAGGCTCGGTAAGAATGCGGCGGAAATCGTCACGGGTCAGAGCCTTGAGCTCGACGCGGATCGGGAGGCGCCCCTGCAATTCGGGCAATAGATCCGACGGCTTCGAGATGTGAAACGCCCCGGACGCGATAAAGAGAATATGGTCGGTTTTCACCGGGCCGTGCTTTGTGTTGACGGTGGTTCCTTCGATCAGCGGCAGCAAGTCGCGCTGCACGCCTTCACGCGATACGTCGGCGCCTCGCAGTCCTTCACGTCCGGTGATCTTGTCGATCTCGTCGAGAAACACGATTCCGTTCTGCTCGACCGCGCGTATCGATTCCTGCACAAGCTGATCATTATCGAGCAGCTTGTCGGATTCTTCATTCACCAGGATGTCATGTGATTCCTCGACGGTGACCCGGCGGGTCTTGGTACGGCCACCGCCGAGCTTTCCGAAAATGTCGCCAAGATTGATGGCGCCCATCTGCGCTCCGGGCATACCGGGAATTTCAAACATCGGCATGCTGGCACCGCCCGCCTGCACCTCGACCTCTATTTCCTTGTTGTTGAGTTCGCCGCTGCGCAGTTTTTTCCGAAAACTTTCGCGCGTCGCAGGACTTGATCCCGGACCAACAAGCGCGTTGAGCACCCGCTCTTCGGCCGACTGCTCCGCGCGCGCTTGCACGTCCTTTCGTTTCCGCTCGCGGACCAACGTAATGCCGATCTCGAGCAGATCGCGAACGATTTGCTCGACATCGCGTCCAACATAGCCAACTTCAGTAAATTTCGTAGCCTCGACCTTGAGAAAAGGCGCGCCGGCCAGCCTGGCAAGCCGGCGGGAAATTTCGGTCTTGCCAACCCCGGTTGGGCCAATCATCAAAATATTTTTTGGCAGAACCTCCTCGCGCAGCTTCTCGTCGAGCTGCAGCCTCCGCCACCGGTTGCGCAGTGCAATCGCGACCGCGCGTTTTGCATCGCCTTGGCCGACGATATAGCGGTCAAGTTCAGAAACGATTTCGCGGGGAGAGAAGTCGGTCATATGTTTCGCACCATCAAGAGAGCGCACCCGTCCGGCGTGTCGAGGAGCCAGCGCTTTCGAAACCCGGCCTTTTCGTACGCTCGGATCGCGCGTGCATTGGCGGGATCGGGGTCAGTCACGACGCGCGGCGTCCCTCCGGCCAACAAGCGATCGGTGAAGGCCCGAATAAAAGCGGAACCGTGTCCGCAATCCAGCATGTCACCTTCGCCGATGAATTGATCAATGCCAAGCGTACCCGCGGGCTGCGGGTCTATTTGGCCATTGTCCCAACACGCAAGACCGTAGCATTGCAAATAGGCGAACGGTCGGCTGCCGTGTGAGGCGATGAACTGATCCATAGCCGGGTGATCGAGGTCGTCCCGGACGAGGGCGAATTGCTCTTCGGGATTGCCCCACCACCGAGCAACGTGCGGTTCGCCGAGCCAACCGCGAACGAGCGGCAGGTCGGCGGACGTCATCGGACGAAACTCGTACATGCGGCGCTTTATAGTTAGGTGCTTTTCAACGTCTCAATCGTGACGTTGCGGTTGGTGAACACGCAAATCTCGGCAGCGATATCAAGCGATTTCCGGACAATTGCCTCGGCATCGAGCGGGCCATCAAGCAAGGCCCGCGCTGAGGCGAGCGCGTAATTACCGCCCGAACCGATGCCCATGACTCCGTTTTCAGGCTCAAGCACATCGCCCGTGCCCGTGAGCACCAGGGAAACGTTCGTATCTGCGACGATCATCATTGCTTCGAGACGACGCAAGTATCGATCGGTGCGCCAATCCTTCGCGAGCTCGACGGCGGCGCGCGTCAGCTGCCCGGGGTATTGCTCAAGTTTGGCCTCCAGGCGCTCAAACAGCGTGAAAGCGTCGGCAGTTGTGCCGGCAAACCCGCCGATCACCTCGCCCTTGCCGAGGCGGCGCACTTTTTTGGCATTGGATTTGACAATAGTTTGCCCGATCGAAACCTGGCCATCGCCGCCGATCACTACGCTGCCGGTCTTGCGGACGGTAAGAATGGTCGTGCCGTGCCAGGAGGGAAGCTCTTTCGATGACATATGGTTAAAAGCCCCGCGATCTGCCTCATCTAGGCATGCTTCGGCGCGTTTGCAAACCGCCGGATGTGGCGAATCCGACAGACCCTTGATAAAAGACGAGTGCCAACAAGGATAGTCGGGCGATGCGCAGCGGTTCAGTAAAGCGCAAGACGAAAGAAACCGAAGTCGAGGTCAAACTTGACCTCGACGGGGCAGGTCGCGCGTCAGTCGCGACCGGGATCGGATTTCTCGATCACATGCTTGATCTGTTGGCGCGTCATTCGCGCATTGATATTACAGTGAAGGCCAAGGGTGATCTGCACATCGATCACCATCACACGACGGAAGACGTTGGCATCGCGCTCGGCCAGGCGGTGAAACAAGCCCTCGGCGACATGAAAGGCATCACGCGCTATGCCGATGTGCATGTGCCCATGGATGAGGCGCTGACGCGCGTCGCCATTGATATTTCCGGTCGACCCTTTCTTGTGTTCAAGGCCGAATTCGTGCGCGACAAGATTGGCGAATTCGACACTGAACTGGTCCAAGAATGGCTCCAGGCTTTCGCTATGAATGCCGGCATCACGCTGCATGCCGAAACCTTGTACGGCACCAACGATCACCACATCGCGGAGTCATGTTTTAAAGCACTGGCCCGCGCCTTGCGAGCAGCTGTCGCCATCGATCCGTGTGCGAAGGATGAAATACCTTCCACTAAAGGTTCGCTCGGCGGGTGACTCGATAACCGGCGCGGTTGCGGCGTCGTTACCCGGAACTGTTCGCGGGATGCACAGCGCAATAGATATAGATGACAGGACCAGAACGATGCCTACCTACACAGTTCATGCGCCGCCGCCACGAGAAGACGAGACAACGAGCGTTCCCGAGCGCTTCGTGTTCGTGCGCGATGGTTTCCACTTCTGGGCTTTTTTCCTGGCGCCGTTGTGGCTCCTTCTGCACCGCCTGTGGCTCGCATTTGTGATTTGCGTCTTTGGCTTAGGCCTGATCGGTATCGGCCTCGCGCTGCTGCGTGCCCCGGGCACTGCGCAATTTCTTGCAGCATTTGTGATCGCTCTCTTCACGGGCTTTGAGGCCCCCACCATCTGGCGATGGACTCTGACGCGCCGCGGCTGGCGCACGCTCGGCTTCGTCGTCGGCGAGGACGCTGAAATTGCCGAACAGCGCTTTTTCTCGGAATGGACAAAGCGCGCAGCAAACTCACCCACGAACGGTTCATCGGTCGACTCAACGTACTCGCCGCCGGTGCGGCGCGGGCCATCCTCGTCCTCTGACGTGATCGGATTGTTTCCGGAGCCGGGAGCTCAGCGGTGAGCGTTGCTATCGTAGATTACGGTTCAGGCAATCTGCATTCGGCCGCGAAGGCTTTTGAGCGCGCCGCGCGCGAAAGCGGGCATGAGCAGCCGATCGCAGTCACCGGCGATCCTGAAGTGGTTGCGCGCGCTGACCGTATTGTGCTGCCCGGAGTTGGCGCGTTCGCCGATTGCCGGCGCGGCCTTGATGCAATTCCGGGCATGGTCGACGCGCTCGAGCGGAGTGTCCGAAAAAAGGGCACGCCTTTCTTCGGCATCTGCGTCGGCATGCAACTGATGGCGGAACGCGGACGCGAATATCGGATGACGCCGGGCTTGGGCTGGGTGCCAGGCGAAGTCGATCGCATTACGCCGTCGAATCCCGGGCTGAAGATTCCACATATGGGGTGGAACACCCTGAACATGCTCAAAGCTCATCCGCTACTCGATGGGATTCCGCTCGGGCCGCGGGGACTGCATGCATATTTCGTCCATTCATACGAGTTGAAAACCACTGAGGATCAAGACCTCGTGGCCCAGGCGGACTACGGCGGCCCGCTTACGGCCGTCGTTGGCCGCGACAACATGATCGGGACCCAATTCCACCCGGAAAAGAGTCAGCGCCTGGGCCTCGCGCTGATCGCAAATTTCTTGAAGTGGAAGCCGTGATTCTTTTTCCCGCCATCGATCTCAAGGAGGGAATCGCCGTTCGGCTGGAGCAAGGCAATATGGCTCGTGCCACAATTTTCCACCGGGATCCCGCCGCGCAGGCGCACGCCTTCGAGCAACAGGGCTTTCAGCATCTGCACATCGTCGACCTGGATGGCGCCTTTGCCGGCAAGCCAATGAACGCAGCCGCTGTCGACAGAATTCTCGAAACGGTGAGCGTCCCTGTCCAGCTCGGCGGCGGCATTCGCGACACCGCCACGGTCGAGAGTTGGCTGGATAAAGGCATTTCGCGCGTCATTATCGGCACAGCGGCGGTTCGCGATCCACCGTTCGTCAAACAAGCTGCCCGCGACTTTCCCGGCCGCATCGTGGTGGGCCTGGACGCGCGCGACGGCAGGGTCGCCGTTGAAGGTTGGGCGGAAACATCGCAATTGTCCGCGCTCGACATAGCTCGACGGTTCGAGGACGTAGGCGTGTCTGCGATCATATATACGGACATCGCGCGGGACGGCATGCTTCAGGGGCTCAACCTGGACGCCACCATTGCGCTGGCCGACGAAGTGAGTATTCCCGTGATCGCCTCCGGGGGCGTCGCGTCGATCGAGGACATCAAGGCCCTGGTCGCGCCGCGCGCAAGAAAACTTGCCGGAGCCATCGTGGGCCGCGCCCTTTATGACGGGCGGGTCGATGCTGCGGAAGCGCTTAACCTGATCCGGACTGCGAGGCCTACCGTCTGATGTTCAAAGTCCGCGTCATCCCTTGTCTTGATGTGAAAGATGGCCGCGTGGTCAAGGGCGTGAATTTCGTCAATCTCCGCGACGCCGGGGATCCCGCGGAGGCGGCGGTTGCCTATGATTCGGCGGGAGCGGACGAGCTTTGCTTTCTTGACATCACCGCGAGCCATGAAAAGCGTGAAACCATCTATGATGTCGTGACCCGCACAGCTGAAGCATGCTTCATGCCGCTTACTGTCGGCGGCGGGGTGCGCACTGTCGACGATATTCGGAAGCTCCTGACCTGCGGTGCCGATAAGGTATCTATCAATACCGCGGCGGTTAATCGGCGCGGCTTTGTGAAGGAGGCGGCGGAGAAATTCGGCGATCAATGCATCGTGGTGGCAATCGATGCCAAGAAAGTTTCCAGGCCTGGCGAAAAGGACCGTTGGGAAATTTTCACGCACGGGGGGCGAAACCCGACCGGGCTCGACGCAATTGATTACGCAAGGGAAGTCGTTGCGCTGGGAGCGGGAGAAATTCTGCTGACCTCCATGGATCGCGACGGCACCAGGCTTGGCTACGACCTGCCGCTTACGCGCGCGATAGCGGATGCCGTGACGGTGCCGGTCATTGCCTCCGGTGGCGTGGGCAGTCTTGAGCACATGGTCGAGGGAATTCGCGACGGCCATGCAACTGCGGTGCTGGCAGCCTCCATTTTTCACTTCGGCGAGCATAGCGTGCGCGAGGCCAAGGCCTTTATGGCCAAAGCTGGCCTGCCGATGCGGCTCGATCCCTGACTGCAACAGTGCTATGAGCCGCCGAAAGGGGCCGTCATGAGCAAGTTTACGCTGGCCGATCTGGAAAAGCTGATTCACGAGCGGGTCAAAGCCAGCGCGGCGGAGTCCTATACCCGGACCTTGATCGACAAAGGCGTGGCGCATTGCGCCAAGAAGCTTGGAGAGGAGGCAATCGAAACCGGTCTTGCCGCCGTCCAGGAAGACAAAGAGCGGCTGATCGCCGAAGCAGCAGATCTGCTTTATCATCTGCTCGTGCTGCTTGAAGCGCGCGGCGTCGCGTTATCGCAGGTCGAGGCAGCGCTGGAGAAACGAACGGCAAGAAGCGGGCACGAGGAGAAGGCGTCACGCCCGCGCAGCTAGTCGAATGATGGAACAACGCACCGAAGAAAATCTGTCACCCTACCGCAATTTTACGCGCGCGGAGTGGGCGATGTTGCGCGAAGACACTCCCATGACCCTGGCCCCGGAAGAGGTCACGCGTCTTCGTTCGCTGCACGATCGGCTGGATATGGCGGAGGTCGAAGAAATCTATTTGCCACTGTCGCGATTGCTCTCAATGTATGTGGCGGCGACACAGCGGCTTTTCCGGGCACAGCAGCGTTTCCTCGGAACCGAGGATTCCAAAATGCCGTATATCATCGGCGTCGCAGGTTCCGTCGCGGTTGGGAAGTCGACCACAGCGCGCGTCCTGCAAGCCTTGTTGGCGCGCTGGCCGAATGTGCCCAAGGTCGACCTGATCACAACCGATGGGTTTCTTTATCCGAACGCCGTTCTCGAACGCGAAGGCCTTATGGAAAAGAAGGGCTTTCCGGAAAGTTATGATCTGCCGGCGCTGTTGCGCTTTCTTTCCGACGTCAAGGCCGGCCGGCGTCCTGCAAGAGCACCGATCTACTCTCACTTGTTCTATGACGTCATGTCGAACCAATCGATCGAGGTCGACAGGCCGGACATACTCATCGTCGAAGGCTTAAACGTGCTGCAAACCGGTCGCTTGCCGAAGGATGGCAAGGCGATTCCCTTCGTCTCGGATTTCTTCGACTTCTCGGTCTATCTCGACGCCGACGAGGAGGTGCTCAAGGCCTGGTACGTGGATCGCTTCCTGACTTTGCGCGGAACCGCATTCCGTGATCCAAAATCGTACTTTCACCGTTATTCGAGCTTGTCCGATCAGGAGGCGATCGAAACCGCATCGTCGATCTGGTCGCGCATCAACCTGGTCAACCTGCACGAAAATATTCTGCCGACGCGACAACGGGCCGACCTCATCCTGAAGAAAGATGAAAGCCACCTCGTCGAGAATGTCTCGTTGCGGAAACTATGAGTCGGGCCACCAACGCAGGCCTTAAGCCGCGCGGCGGCTGAGATCGAAATGCTCGAAATAGCGTCTCTTGATGGCCGACACCGGAAGCACGATCAGCACGTCTGTGGTGCCGAACTCGTAGTCAACGACAGCGCCATCACCGATGTATGCTCCGAGGCGTAGATACCCCTTAATCAGCGGCGGCAGCGCCCGCAACGCATCCTTGGCATCGATGGCTTCCTTCGCCGTGCGATTCATTTCGACGTAGCGCTCTGACAAAGCTCGAGCGCGCCATGGCTCCGGCGCTGCCGCATAATGATGCAAGAACGAAAGAGGCAGTGCGAGGCGCTTGGGGTCGGTCTCGTCAAGGCTTGCGCATCCGAACATTACATCGCAGCGGTTCTGCAGGAAGTACGCATGGATGCCATGCCAAAGGAGTTCGACCGTACGTTTGTTGCGGTAAGGGGCAAGCACGCAGGAACGGCCAAGCTCGAGAAATTGCAGATGACGATGGCGCGCGATCAGTGATCCGATGTCGAATTCTCCCGCCGTGTAAAAGCCTCCGTATTCTTCGGCCAGCGGCTGGCGGAGCAACCGGTATGTACCGACGACAGCCGGCCGGTTGAGCGCATTTCTGTCCCGTGCAGCGTGGTCGATAACCAACAAGTGGTCGCAGATTGCGTCATAGCCATCGATGTCACGACGTGCGAACAATCGCCCCGGGTTCGGGATGGCCGCGCCTTCCTGGTAAAAAACGTGGTAACGCAGCTTCTGCGCCTGCCGCACCTCGGCCGCGGTCTGCGCGAGCCTGACCTCGAGGGAGCCGACGCGGCCAAGCGTTTGGGACGGCCGGTGAACACGGGCGGCCCAAGCTTGCAATCCGCCATAGGCCTGGAGCGACGGGATTATGCCAGGGACGCCAAGGCCGCCGGGCGCCGGGCGAAACCGCTCAAACAGGCTACGCTGCGGGTGAAGAGAAGCGTGGGTGACCATGGGGTTCAGGTCCTTTCGGCATGAACGCGCCAAAACCCTTTGTTTGGCTTCATTTCCGAACTCGCGAATCAGCGATGAATCGCTGACGTGCCCCTACATCACGGACTGACCACGGAATTATGACAGTGTGGGGAAAGCTGCGTCAGGCTGCAAGCGGTTTGCGGGCACGGGGCGTGGCCACAAGAACTTCGCTGGGCCGCGATCGCGTGGTTTCATCAAGATGCTATCCAGTCGCACGTTTCGATTGCCTTGGTTAAGGCGAGGTAAAACTTGTAGCGGTCGTGTGGTAAGTCACGCCGCTCGGCGCAGCATGAAGCGGGCGGGATAAGCACGCGAGAGAGCCACTTCGCCGGTTTCGAGCGGCTGCCGCAATGAATCGAGGACCTGGCCCGAGAATTCCGGCAGCTCGTCGAGGAAGAGGACACCGTTGTGCGCCAGTGAGATCCCGCCGGGTCGCGCGCGCAGACCACCACCTACGAGAGCGGACATTGATGCGGAATGATGCGGCGAGTGCGAAAAGGTCGCTCAGCAGCTTCACCGTTCTGGGTGAGCTTGGTCTCGGCGCCATCCCGCACGATGGGCCGATCGCTGCCATAAGTCCGAACGCGATCGGCAGATCGTAATGACTTTCGTCTTTCGGCAGATCGGCGGGGGCGAGATTGACGGTGATGCGGCTGACAGGAAGCGCAAGGCCGGAAGCAATGAGCCAGAACGCACGTGCTCCTTGGCCTCCGACACAGCTTTGTCCGGCAGCCCGACGATGGTGAAGGCGGGCAGGCCGGGCGCCACCTGCACCTGCACGCCCACGGCACGGGCCTCGATTCCCTCAAAGGCGACTGTTGCGACCCGCTGAACCATACAACCATCCCGGCCCCGATACTCGCATAAGTAGTATCGGAGCTAGGCGCGCATTGCTAATCCTTACGCCACAGCGACCAACCTGAGAGATATTCGGGGAGAATAATTGCATAAGAAACGGAATTGTATTTCTAGGTAAAAAATAGTATGATGTTATTTCTATAGGAATATACGGGCATGGTCCCCAAACCCAAGGCGCGACTCCACGGAGCCGCAGATGCATCGAAGGTCGTGACCAAGGCCGCGCTGCGCGCGGCAGATCGGCTGGAAATCAAGAACAACGTGCTTGCAAAAATCATTGGCCTGTCAGCGCCGACGATTTCGCGCATGTACAAGGGAGCGTATTTGCTGCCTTCGGAAAGCAAAGCCTTTGAACTGGCCGTGCTCTTTGTACGATTTTACCGCGCGCTCGATGGAATTGTTGGCGGGGATGACTCCGTCGCCGCCGACTGGCTCAAAAATAAAAATACAGTTCTGAATGGAATTCCGCTCGAGATGATTCAGTCGGTTTCTGGACTAACGAATGCCATTGAGTATCTCGATTCACGACGAGCTATTGTCTAGTGCGCAGCGCGCAAGTGGACGATGCTGGAGGGTCGTCGAGGCACAAAACATAATATCGACGGCCAAGCTGACTGACACTGCTGCCGAGCAAAGTCTTCTGGAGGACCTTATCGAGAAATCGAAGCCGCAGGTCCCACCGGAATGCCGGCAGTTGAATTATCTGCTTTCCACGCCATTCCGATACGGCGCTCCTTATCCACGGGGGTCCCGATTCAGGCGAGCCGGTCATACGCGCGGAGTTTTCTATGGCGCCGAGAATCCCGATACGGCAATTGCAGAACTATGTTTCTGGCGTTTAGTGTTCTTTTCTGAATCGCCGGCAACCGGCTGGCCGTCCGAAGCTGGCGAATACACGGCATTCGCGGTGCGATACTCGACGGAACGGGCAATCGACCTGACAAGACCGCCGTTCGACGCCCGAAGAGCCATTTGGACTCACAAGACGCGGTATGACGAGTGTCAGGAGTTCGCGGAGGTTGCGCGCTCGGCGGACATTGAAGTCATCAAATACCTGTCAGTTCGCGACCCCAAAAAACAGCTCAATATAGCCCTCCTGACATGCCACGCATTTGCCGCCACCGATCCCGTTGAGCGCCAAACCTGGCGTATTATTCTCGGCAGCAATGGAGCAAGAGCGCTTTGCGAGATGCCGAGAACGAGCCTCGACTTTGATCGAAATGCTTTTCGCGGCGATCCGCGTATCGATGGTATGAAGTGGGAACGTTGATCGTTTCGTTTGCCATCCAATTGGTCCACCGAGCCTTCGAGAACCCGCCATGATCGTCGCGCGAGGTATTGCCATAGCACTTATTCTGGCCCGATTTGGTGCACAGGCCGACGCACAGGATCTTAAGCCCTGGCGACACGGCGTCACCGAGCCGAAAGGCGACGCCGGATTCATGTTGATGGTTGGACAGCGTAATTTTGGCGCGCGGCAGGGGCTGAAGATCGACATCGTGTCGCTGAAGAACGGCGCCATCGCGCACAAGGCGCTGCTCGCCGGCGAACTCGACAGCATCGAATCGAGCCCAGGCGCGACGATCCTGGCTGGCGCTCATGGCGCGGACATCAAGATTCTCGGATGCGACTGGCCCGGCGTGCCTCATGGATTGGTGGTGAGGTCGGGCATTCGCAAAGTTGAGGATCTCAAGGGCAAGACGATCGCGGTGGCGGCGCCCGGATCGCTGCCAAATCTGTTAATCAACGCCATTCTTGAACAGCACAAAATACCGGATTCTGAAGTCCGTTTCGCAAATCTTGGCGGTGATCTCGAGCGTTTCAAGGCGGTGCTGGCGGGAGTGGCCGATGGTGGAATCGTCGCAGCCGAGTTCATGGCGGTTGCTTCGAACGATGTGAAGATGCTGGTGACTGGCCACGAAGCGCTGCCGAATTATGTCCGGCTGTGCCTGACCATGACGGGCAAGACGGTCGCAAGGCGCCGGGACGATGCCATTAATTTCGTAGCCGCCGAAATAGAAGCGCTGAAATTCGCCGTCAGCCATCGAGACGAAACGATAAAGCTCACCCAAGCAACCATACAAGCAAAGCCAGACGATCCGCGGCCTGCCTATGCCTTTGACGATACGATCAGACAGAATGCCATCGACCCGGAAGCAAGCCTGCCGCTCGAGAAATTGAACTGGATGCAAAACGAGCTGGTGAGGGCTGGCAACCTGAAGACGCCGATTGATCTGTCCAGGATCATCGATCCCGAAATCCGCATCGAAGCGATCAAACGGATTGCGAAATAGTCAAACCTTCACGGATGCCATAATACCGGGAGGAAAAATCTCTCCAGGCCTGGCAAGGCGGTGCGCGATGCCCTGCTCGTATGCGTAGCGCAAGAACAATTCTAACGTCGGCCGGTTCGGCTCGATACCATATGGAAAAAGCTCGCCGAACATCTGCTGCATGCGCAGCGCATAACTTGTCAGCCATGGTATCGGGTAGCGCGAGACAGCCGGATCGAGAATGCGCTCAAGACTGCGGCGTCTGGATTCCTCGAATGCGTTGTAGAGATTGCGCGCTGTCCAGGGATGTGCATCAAAAACGGCTCTGCGCATCGCAACGATGTGCATGATCGGATAGACGCGCGTCTGCTCATAGTAACGATGCTCACGGACCTCATAGTCGGGAAACAATCGCACCACATCCGGATGTTTCTCACGAAATGAGTTTGGCGGCCGGGCGATGATGGCGCAGTCGATTTCGCCGGATGCGATCATGCTGCTCAAGGTTTTGTCCGGCGCGTTCGCCAGACGCACGCCTTTTGGCAACGATAGTTCGACCTTTTCGATGCGTCCGGCTTCGTTTGTGCCGGCCTGTATCCAGTCGATATCGGATAGCGCAACGCCGCATTCATGCATCAGCCAGCCCCGCATGTAGACGGCGGCCGTATGTGCCCATTCCGGCACGCCGACACGTTTGCCTCGCAGGTCATGCGGCGTTTTGATGCCTGACTTTCGATTCACGTAAAACGACGCAAAGCGGAATAATCGCGAAGCGTAAACAGGCAGGCCGATGATGTCGGGATTCGGTCGGGTCACCTGGGCCAGGAACTTGGCAAAGGAGAGCTCTGAAACGTCCCATTCGCGATTGAACGTAAATCGAGAAAAGATTTCGTGATGTCCGAGCGTGAGCCAGTTCGTCTCGATGCCTTCTGCACGGACAAGGCCCAGACGGAAATCACGAAAATGGTCGTAATCCGTGGTGGCGATGGTGAGTGCGACGCCCATTGTCCCTCACCTTGCTTTCCGCTTAGCCTCGATCTTGTCCCAGATCAGTGCCGCAACGTCGCGCCCGCCAAGATTCTTGATCGCGCGAATGCCGGTTGGCGAGGTGACATTGATTTCGGTCAGATAGCCATCGATCACGTCAATGCCCACGAACAGCAGGCCGCGCTGACGCAGCGCCGGTCCTATGCGCTTGCAGATCTCGACCTCGCGCTTGGTCAACTCGGTTGCCGCCGGCACCCCGCCTCGCACCATGTTGGAACGCAGGTCGTCGGCCGCCGGAACACGATTCACCGCGCCGGCATACTCGCCATCGACCAGAATGATGCGCTTGTCCCCGTCCCTGATATTGGGCAGGAATTTCTGAACAACCCACTGCTCACGGAATGTGCTGGTGAACAGATCAAAGAGTGAACCGAAATTCAGATCCTCGCGCTCAAGTCGAAAGACCGCCTCGCCGCCCTTGCCATAAAGCGGCTTCATCACGATGTCGCCGTGCTCGGCGCGAAATGCCTTGATCTCGGCGAGATCGCGCGCAATCAGGGTCGGCGGCATCAGGTCGGCGAACTCGGTGACGAAAACTTTTTCCGGCGC
>Ga0114129_10006667_pt1 | contig 16398 bp, 12 predicted proteins | sample RhiMetdeltSRZDD1_FD_80071 | JGI IMG/M metagenome (GOLD analysis project Ga0114129, IMG submission 80071) | Populus rhizosphere microbial communities from Tennessee, USA - Rhizosphere MetaG P. deltoides SRZDD1 (version 2) (version 2) | ecosystem: Host-associated > Plants > Roots > Rhizosphere >... | reverse complement strand
GCTATCCGGCCGGCCTGAGCTGTGGTGATCGGGTGTACGCAGATCGAGACTCCCATGTGGTAGACAATAGCCTGGGCGAATTCATACCAGGTACAATCGCCTCTGTTGGTTACATGACAAATGCCTTGCATGTCGCTGGCCAAGAGCTGCTGCGTCGCCCAGGCCAGGTCATCAGCATAGGTCGGACAGCCTCGCTGGTCTGTCACGACTTCCAGTTTTGCTTGTCCATGTGCCAGTCTCATGATGGTCTTCACGAAATTGGAGCCCTCGTGACCATAGAGCCAAGCAGTCCGTACCACTAAACTGTTCCGACAAAGCGTTAAGACGGCTTGTTCGCCCTCGTATTTGGACAAGCCGTAATGATTGAGGGGATACGGCGTATCATCTTCGGTATAGGGAGTTCTCTTCTCACCATCGAACACGTAGTCTGTTGAGAAATAGATCAGCCTGGCTTGAAGTGTCTGCGCGGCGCGGGCGACGTGCGTCGTGCCTCGATCGTTCACGGCTGTGGCACGATCCGGTTCACGCTCAGCACCGTCCACATTCGTATAGGCACCAGCGTGCAGGATGACGTCAGGACGGGCAGCTAGAATTTGATCTCCGCAGGCTGAATCGCGCAGATCAAAATCGGGCAGGTCCTTCAGAATCAGATCTTCACCTGCCAAAATCTGCTGTAATGCGCTCCCCAGCTGACCTTTTGCGCCTGTGATCAAGATCCGCATCTCGTTCCCTGCTCAAGACGGCGGCGATACTGCTCTTCATAGTACTGCCTGAATTCTCCTGACTTGATCGGACGCCACCAGGATTCATGCTTTCTGTACCACTCCACCGTTTTCTGAAGCCCGGCATCGAATGAGACGGTCGGATGCCAGCCAATGCGGCGTAACTTCGAACAATCCACGGCATAGCGACGATCATGACCGGGACGATCTTCCACCAACCGGATCAAGCTCTTCGGTTTCTCTAAATAGGCCAAAAGCTGTTCGGCAACTACAATATTCTCTCGTTCGTTGCCGCCACCAACATTGTAGACCTGTCCAGGCTCACCTCGGAGAAACACCTGCTCGATCGCGGAGCAATGGTCCTCGACAGCCAGCCAATCACGCCGCTGGCGTCCATCTCCGTACAACGGCAAGGGTTGATCATCGATGGCGTTCGTCACAAAGAGGGGAATAAATTTTTCTGGATATTGATTCGGCCCATAAGTATTACTGCCGCGCGTCACCATGACGGGGAACCGAAAGGTCGTCCAATAGCTGAGTGTCAGCAGATCGCCTCCAGCTTTGCTCGCCGAATAGGGACTGCGCGGGGCCAGACGATCCTCTTCAGTCGACATCCCGCTGTCCACAGAGCCATAGACCTCATCGGTGCTCACTTGGAGGAATCGCTCCACGCCGGACCGACGCGACTCTTCGAGCAGGACACCCGTTCCGACAACATCGGTGCGGGCGAAGCTGCCGGGATCGAGGATGGAACGATCCACATGTGTTTCTGCCGCGACATTAATGACGCCTCCAATGCGATGTTCCTTCAGCAGACGTTCAACCAATGGCTGATCGGCAATGTCACCATGCACAAAATGATGTCGAGGATGTCCTTCAAGATCGGTAAGGTTGGCCCGATTACCCGAATACTTCAGAGCATCCAAATTCACGATCTCGTGCCCGCCTTGTAGTACGAGACGGCGGACTAGATGCGAGCCGATAAACCCGGCGCCACCGGTGACGAGGATCCTCATCCGAGATCCAACTTGTTCGCCCCGGTCCGGCTGACCAACTGATTCGCCAAATACAATGACTCGATCGTCCCAGCGTCTGTCCACCAACCTTCCAACACATCCCAAGAAAGCGTCCCGGCAGCAATATACGCGTTATTGACATCGGTTATTTCCAATTCCCCTCGCCCCGATGGTTTGAGTGTCTTGATAATGTCGAACACAGAAGCGTCATAGAAATACACCCCAGTGACCGCATAAGGCGACTGCGGATTAACCGGTTTTTCTTCGATCTTAACGACACGCTTGCCCTCCAGAACTGGCACGCCGAATCGCTGCGGGTCCTTTACCTCTTTCAGGAGAATCTTGGCACCTTTCAGCTGCTGTCGAAACGAGTGCGCCGCGGCCAGGATGTTCCCTTCGATGATGTTATCGCCCAACATGACACAGACCGGCTCTCCGTCCGCAAAATGCTCCGCCAGCCCGAGCGCTTCCGCGATGCCACCTTCTCCCTCTTGATAGGTATAGTTCAGACGTTTGAGGCCGAATTCCTTTCCATTCCCTAATAGCCTTAGGAAATCGCCCGCGCTATTGCCACCCGTTACAAGCATGATCTCTTGAATGCCGGCATTGGCGAGCGTCTGCAGCGGATAGTAGATCATCGGCCGATTGTAAACGGGCAGGAGATGCTTGTTGGTCACTTTGGTCAGAGGTAACAAACGCGTTCCGAGTCCACCGGCAAGGACGACGCCCCTCATCGGATGTACCCTCCTGTCAGGACACTCGATAGGCAGACTCTTTGGTTCTTCTGATCACGCATGATGATGGAAGGTCGGTAGAGTCTTTTGAATCGAGATCGGCTGGTAAGTTGGCACCGCTTCTTGTAGCTGGCGAATCAACGCCTCATCATCTCCATCAGTCAGGGCCATTTCGAGACGCGAGATAGACTGCCCGATGCCCGCGAACGATGGCTTACCATTTCTGACGGCACGTTGAATTTTCGGATGCGACGTGGTCTCAACCTGTTCAGTCTCCTCGAATAGTTCCTCAAACAGTTTCTCTCCTGGACGCAGCCCCGTGTAGACAATACGAATATCCTGCTCCGGCACGAGCCCGGATAACACGATCATATTCTTGGCCAACTCGCCGACCTTGATCTGTTCACCCATATCTAGAACGAACACATCCTCGCCATGGCCTAAGACGCTCGCCTGCAATACCAATTGCACGGCTTCCGGAATCGTCATAAAAAATCGCTTGATCTCCTGATGCGTCACGGTCACAGGCCCTCCACGCCGAATCTGCTCCGCAAAAAGAGGGACGACGCTGCCGTTGCTTCCCAATACATTGCCGAACCGAACGACGGTAAACTTGGTCTGACCCTGGCTGTTGAGGCTCTGAATAAACTCTTCAGCGACCCGTTTCGTCGCACCCATGACGCTCGTTGGATTCACGGCTTTATCCGTCGAGATGAGCACAAACCGTTCGACGCCCGCGGCGAGTGATGCCTCAGCCATTGTTTTGGTCCCCAGCACATTGTTACGAACCGCCTCTTTCGGATTCACTTCCATTAAGGGCACATGTTTGTGGGCTGCGGCATGAAAGACCAACTCAGGCTTGGTTTGTGCCAGGATCTCGCTGACTCGATCCGGCACAGTTACATCCCCCACAGCCGGCACAATCTTTATGAGTGGGAACCTGGCTCGCAGTTCAAGATCCAAAGCATGAAGTCCGTTCTCGTAGCGCTCGAACAGCACCAGCATGGCCGGCCTGTACTGCGCGATCTGCCGGCACAGTTCAGAACCGATCGATCCACCGGCACCCGTTACCAATACGTGTTTGCCTTCAAGCAACATATGCAATTCTTGACGGTCCGTTTGGACCGGCTCTCGTTGTAACAGATCCTCCAGGCTCATCGGCCTGATCTGTCGTAGCGCGGCAGGATCAGCGAGCAATTGCTTGACGCTCGGTAGCACTTTGATGGGAATCTTGCACCCCGCCGATGCGGCGAGAATCTTTTGTTTTACTGCGTTGGAGGCGGAAGGTATGGCCACGATAATCTCGTGCACCAGGAAACGGCGCACGAGATCCGGCATCTCTTCGATCTTGCCCACAACCGGCACACCATGGATTTTCATCCGGCGTTTGATGGGATCATCGTCAATCAAGCCAACCGGCCGATAATGATAGCCCGCATCCGTCAACATATCGCGGACAAGAAGCTCACTGGCATTGCCGGCTCCAATAATCAGCACACGCCGAGCCATGGGACTCGAGACCTGCATCCATTCGCGAAACCAGCGCACCACCAATCGAATGCCCGCCAAATACATTCCACCGAGCACGCCAGTCAGGATAATGACGGAACGAGGATATGCCACCCATCTCATCAGCCCATGCAAGATCGCGAAGGAAAGTACCGCACCTGCGACCGAAGCCCACAGAATGCGAGCCAAATCGTGGAGACCAACGTACCGCCACAAACCACGCTGAATGCCGAAAAGAAAAAGACTAAACCAAGAGACCGTCAGGATGATGGGTAGCCCCTGCAAAAACAGCTTTCCATACATTGGGGGGATATCACCGTCGAACCGTAATGCAAAGGCCGTCAGGTTGGCAGCCGCGATCAGAGTCAGCTGAGTACCGATAACAAACAGCGATCGATATTGCAGTACCGAATCGCCATAGAGACCAACGAGTTTATTGAAGAACCTGACAGTCTGCTCTCGCATAAAGCGATCTCACAAATACCTAGGTAGAATCGGCGGCACTACGGCCAGAAGGGTAACTTAAGACTGCGAAAGCCACAAGGACCCAAAAGAAGACGGCCAGCGATCCAACGAACATCTGGTCGAATTGCAACCGCATGGCAAATCCCACGATTCCACCACCTATCCCACAGAGAATTAGTTTGTCTAGCCACTGTTTGGACGTCCGACTTTCACTGATCGTCCGTAGAAGGATGCTGACGTAGAGCCAACAGAATATCAACATACCGGGAATGCCGACATGGAGCGCATAGTACAGGAGAATATTATGGGTGCCGGCCCTTTTTACCGGGGCGTGGCCTGTCGCAACATTAGCTTCCGCTTGATCCCCGTACACCTTTAAAAAGTTATCCTTCCCATAGCCGATGCCGATCAACCAGTGTTTCCCGATTTCATCGAGGGTAAATGCCCAAATATCAAAACGGTGGATGATGGAATAGACACCGGTCTGGAAAGGCGCCTTCACATGACTCCCCCCATTTTCCAACGGGACTACCCCTACTCTGATACCAAGTGTCACGAGAAACCCAACGACCAGGCCGAGACTGACCATACCAGCCAGAAACAGGGCAGCTCGAGTTCGCACGAGCCATGCCGTGGCCCAGAATCCCGCTATGAACGACAGAAGTCCAGCACGGGATTGAGTAGAAATGAGGCAGACTCCTGACATGACCAGCGTGACGGATCCAGCACTCCTTAACCATAAGGGACTCGCGAGGAAGCCAGTTGCGATGGCCAGGGGAATGACCATAACCAGAAACGTTGTAAGCCATACCTCCGCTGAGAGAAAGGAAACCACCGCTTGAGGGTGATCCAGGTCAAATTGCGAGAGCCCCTTGAGGCTCACGACCATTAATAAGCATCCCATCAATGCAAACAACGTGATTCGGAATGACCGATGAGAAAAGAAATACACTATGGCATAAAAAACGACTACTTGCTGGAGCAGCTTGCCGAACTCTTTGAGACTGTAGTCGGGGAAGGCTGCAAAAGGGATCGTTATCCCAACCCAACCAACGAAGGCCGCCAGCGGGAGATCAAATGGCGTAGGTCGATAAAATAGCCGGCGGTTCGTGAGACACCAGACTGCAAGAAGCCCGAGCAGCACGAGAAATCCGTTGCGTTCAATGACCAAGAGGCTCTTGAATGGCAACGCAGCGATATAGACGAGCAGCAATCCACGAATGAAAGAGTCCAGAGACAGGCACTCTCCGAATTGGATCAATTTAAGAGACGATACTGCGGCTCCCACCTTGATCATTCCGGCTGTATTTTTGGCGAGCGCGCCTCTAGAAGCGTCACCGTAAAGGCCAGGATGCCGAATATTACTCCCCAAGCGCCTAGCACAACCGGTCGCCATTGTTCGACCGCATGGTAAGTGATGGCCAAGGCGGCGCAGAGCGCCATGATCGCATATTCAGTAGAAACTGTCTTCCGGTGTCCCCATCCGCTCAATACGACCCGTTGGTAAAAATGGTCTCGATGTGCTTCCCAGATCTTTTCCCCACGCAAGGCGCGTCGCAGTAATGTGACGGTCGCATCAAGAATAAAAGGAGAGAAAATGATGAGTGGAACCCATAGATCGAACACGCCATCCCGACATCCCAGCACAATAAGTGCGCCAGCGAGAAAGCCGGTGGAAATGCTGCCGACATCGCCCATGAAGATCTTCGCCGGAGGAAAATTGTGCGCGAGAAATCCCGCAGCGGCCGCTGTCTGGAGGGTCGCGATACCGAACAACAGCGGATGATGGCTTACCCAGCCCAAATATCCTAAGAGTCCGAACCCAATAACGGTCATGCCGCCAGCGAACCCGTCCATACCGTCCATAAAGTTATAGAGGTTGGTCATCCACAGCACAAGCAATACTGTCACAGGCAGGGAGGCCCATCCAAAGTCAAGCACTCCCCACCCTGGAATCGCGAAGGTACGAAGGACCATATGACCGCCTAGCACCATGCCGCAAACGGCTAGCATTTGAAGACCGAACCGTGGCGCGACAGGAAGCCTGATCCGGTCATCACAGAATGATACGAGCGCTAAAAAAAACGTCGGTCCTAGAATCCAAAGTTCTTCGTTGACATAAGTAAGGGCATGGGATGACTCGTCTTGCAACGAGATGGCAATGGCACTGGCCGTGAGCGTTCCCGCCAGGAGACTGACCACCATGGCTACACCGCCGGTTCGTGGCGTCGGCCGCACGTGAAGGGAGCGCTCATTTGGATGGTCGAGTGATCGAATGAAGGAACCTCCGTGCACCAATTGAGCCGTTATCCACCAGGAGAGGAATCCGACTGCTACGGCAAGCATCAGCCACATTGTGCCAGCGTACTTCGATAATGGTGAATGATCCCGGGAACTGCCGATTCAAAGTCGTTCTGTGGTTTGTAGCCCATATCTCGAATCAGTGCTTCAGGGCTGTACCACGCCGGTGCGATCAATTTTTCCAACGTTGAATGCGAAAACGGCATTTTGCGGTGTGACAATGTTTGAAGGACATCTCCGCATCGCGCGGCAAACTTCAGCGCCCAGACCGGCGTTCGCCACCGAGGTGGATTCTTGCCCAGCCCCTTGCGCAGCAGATCATACAGATCAGTAATCGAATACGGATTGGCATCGGTGACGATATACATAGGTCTCGGAATGCTATCCGCTACAGACGCAGCACGGACAGCCAGTAAGAAATTGTTGACATGAAGCATGCTTCTGACTGCTGAAATACGAGGCAGCGGCGGAAATCTCCCTTGATCGATAGCGGCGATCATGCGAAAAAGATTCCCCTTCTGTGTCGGACCGTACACCAGCGGAAGACGTAAAGAGACGGTGGTCATCCCGGCGCGATTGGAATACGAAGCCACCGCTTGCTCAGCCAGCCATTTGCTTCGAGCATATGGGGTGTGAGGAGCTGATGGAGCGTTCTCGTCCAGACAACGATGGGTAGTTTCGCCAAATACCTTCACTGAACTTGCAAAGATGAACCTTCGAATTCCTCCAGCCACGGCTCCTTCCAGCAGTTGTCTGGTTCCATCAACATTCACAGATTGATACTCTTCATCGCTTATTCGGTCGTCATCGATTGCATGTGCTTTCCCAGCCAAATGAAGGATAGTCTCGCAACCACGCGTGGCTTCTTTGGCATATTGCGGATCACGAACATCCCCGATGAGGACATCAACAGTTCGGGAGAACGATGAGGCTTGCGATGCGTCCCTGACAAGCGCACGGACATGGCGTCCGGATTCCAGAAGATCCTTCACGACAGCACGGCCAAGAAACCCGCCGGCTCCGGTCACTAGAGCGATCATGCCAACCCTGTGGCCTTTAGACCTTCAGATCTGGCGAGAAGTTCTCGGTACAGTGCCAATAGCTGCCCCGTGACCTTCTCGACAGAAAAGGAACGAAGCACCGCTTCGCGTCCCGCCTGCCCCATCTTGGCGCGTAGTGCGGAGTCACGCAGCAAAGAATCAATTGCCGCCGCTAAGGCATCTGGATTTCGAGGAGGAACCAAGAACCCATTGATGCCATGACTTACAATTTCCCTACAGCCGGGAACATCCGTCGCAACCAGCGGTTTCCCGCAGGCTGCAGCTTCTAACAACGCTTTGGGCAGGCCTTCACGATAGGAGGCTAACACGACAATCGTGGCATCTGAGAAGACCGACGGCATATCCTCGCGATGCTGCCACCATTCAATAAGCCCTTCCTCAACCCAGGCTTCAAGCTGATCCTGCTCGATTGCAGCTGGATTATGCTCGTCACATCGACCAACAAGGACAAATCGGGCCAAAACCTTTTCGCTCTTGAGTCTTCGCACGGCCTCGACAAAGTCACCGATGCCCTTATCCCACAACATCCTGGCTGCCAGCATGACGACGGGCCTTCCGGAAGGAGAAGGTCCGAGATCGAAGACTTTTGTGTCCACACCTGAGCCGGGAATAATTCGAGTATGTTCAAGGGTCACGATGTTCTCTTCAATGAGCAGATCACGATCTTCTCTGTTTTGGAAGATGACAACAGACTTATTCAACCTCAACAAGATTCTATACATGTATTGAAGGCAGATACCGAGGACTCCACTTTGACGCTTTTGATCGGTGAAGACGTAGCCCAGCCCTGCAAAGGCATTGATGACATTCGGAACCCCGCTCCACCAGGCAGCAATCGAACCGTATACAATGGGCTTCAAGGCCACATGGTGCACAATCGCCGGGCGTTCCCGACGATACAGTCGAACGAGTTCAAGCAAGGCAGCGAGTTCGGCGAATGGATTTCTCGATCGTCGGTGCAGCCTAAGAGGAAACAGCCGGAAACCTTCTCGTTTAATTCGGTCCCCGTGTTCTGTCACTCGCGTTGCAATCAATACGTCAAATCCTGCTTGCGTGGCATGACGTGCCAGATCGAGACGATGAGACCAGAAATACCAATCCTCAGTGATGAGATAGAGAAGGCGTGGTCGGTCGCTCATGCGAAGTCAACCAGGATTGAAACATCAACACATTCCATAACAAATATTGCCAATTTCTCTGTCCCGAGAGGTGTTCCGTCCACTTTTCCCGAATCGGCTTCGGATTGAAGAAGGCCTCCCCTCGAAGCCTCCGTTCATCGAGCAGGGCTTCCGCCCAGTCTCGCAGAGGTCCTCGAAGCCATTGGGCGATCGGAACACCAAAGCCCATCTTCGGCCGTTCGATGAGATGTTTTGGAACATACCGGTAGAGCACCTGCCTCAATAACCACTTCCCTTCGCCTTCGCGTTTGATCTTCATGGACAAAGGTATTCGCCAGGCAAACTCCACTACGCGGTGATCAATCAACGGAACTCGCGCTTCAAGACTGACTGCCATACTCGCTCGATCAACCTTAGTCAGGATATCGTCGGGAAGATAGGTCACAAGATCGAGTGCCATCATTTGCAGAGTAAAATTCTCAACATCTGACCAACGATGGCGATCCATCAAGATCGTCCACAAGTCCCGTCCCCCCAGCACAATCTGTTCAGGGTCTTTCCACAACGACACGAGACCCAAATACATCGTCTCGGGATCCTTCATTGCCAGGATCTCAGCAAGCTTGTGCAGTTTATCTCCCATACTCGGCATCATGGGTATGATGGATCGCAGTTTCTTGGACATCGCATCCAATACCTCGGGAGAAACGGAGCGAATGCCGCCGGCCATCCCGCGCCGGATGGATTGCGGTACCCACGACACCCGCCTCCATAGTTGGCGTCCCCAAAAATACCGATTATACCCGGCGAACAACTCGTCCCCCCCGTCACCGGACAGCGCCACGGTAACATGCCTCCGTGCGAGGTGTGAGACGAGATAGGTGGGAATCTGAGAAGAGTCCGCAAAGGGTTCATCATACATGTCCGGCAATCGAGGAATGACTGCCATCGCTTCAGTTGGCGTCACGTACAGTTCCGTGTGATCCGTCCCCAGATGCTTGGCGACTGCCGCCGCATGAGCCGCTTCGTTATGGTCTTCTTCGTAAAACCCGATTGTAAACGTCTTGACCGGCCTTGTACTTTGGGCCTGCATCAATGCGACCACAACGGACGAATCAACACCTCCGGACAGAAATGCCCCGAGCGGCACATCGGCAATCATGCGCAAGCCGATGGCTTCTCGAAGCAGCCGATCCAACTGCTCGACTGCCTCTTCTTCCGACCCTTTGAAACAAGCAGCTCCCCCTGACTCAACAACCTTTCGGGCTGACCAATAGCGAACCGGCCGCCATGTGGATTGAAGATTCTCAGGCTCCGGGCTAAAATTCTGTGGCGCATGGGCCTGAGCGGGCGTGATAGTAAACACACAGCCAGCCGGCAATTTATAGATCCCTTGATAAATCGACCAGGGTTCCGGAACATAGGCAAACCGCATGAATGCCGCCAGCGAGTCCCGGTAAATCGAACGTTCGAAGGTCGAAATCTCCTCAAGGATTTTCATCTCTGAACCAAAGACGAATGCTCCCCCAGCCCAACCGTAGTAGAGTGGCTTGATTCCAAGACGATCGCGGACAAGGTGAAGTGCTCTCGTTTCTCGATCCCACAGGGCAAATGCGAACATCCCCACAAACCGTTGCACCGCCTTTTCAAGGCCCCACCTTTCGAACGCAGCTAGCATCACTTCAGTGTCTGAGTGACCACGAAACTTCGCTCCTCCGCCCTCTAATTCGGACCGCAGCTCAGCAAAGTTGTACACCTCGCCGTTGTACGAAATGACGAATCGACCACTGGCTGAGACCATTGGTTGGTGGCCTTCAGGAGACAGATCGAGAATAGAGAGCCGGGCATGACCGAGTCCCAACCCGAGTGTTGAATCACACCAGACGCCGTGATCATCAGGACCTCGGTAACGGATGGCTTGAACCATCCGGGATATCTGATCAGACAATCCTGTATTTCTTGGGTCCAGAAGGCCTACAACGCCGCACATTGATGCACCATTGTTTTATTACGATGCATGGGGTAGTCGATTGCTACACGCCCGCCCTCACGGCCGATCTACGGAGTCGACACGCTTGTGAGCTCTTCATGGGCAGGCTTACAGACAGCCTTCCATGAGGGCAGGGCGCATATCACCTGTTCAAGCGCCGCTGCGACCTCCTCATGTCCCACCCTGTTGATATGCGGATCTTTCGGCCAGAGATAGTACCGATCGGTATCTCTAGATCGCTCGAATATAGACGTCATGTCCGCAAAAGGAATCAAGATTTGCTGACAGATCTTGAGGAGTACCCGGTTAATGAGTTGGGATTCCGGATGATGCAGTTGGGAGAGATCAGGCAGATACACGATTACGATTTCTGATCCAGCGTCGTTTACCAGCGATTTCAATCGGGTGAGATGCGCCTTGAGCATGCCGGCATATCGCTCAGTCTCTTCCTGAGAGGATTCGGCCATGAGATACGCAGCGCGCTGGGACCACTCGCTACGGCGCGCATCAAGGTCATGCAGATAACTGATCCTCGCCGGTCTGTTCTTCTCACGAACAAGGTGACTGATCGACTTCAAGAAATTAAAGAGCCTGGAATAGTGCATGAAGCTACCTTTGTACTCCAGACCACCTGCATACCGCATATCAGGCTGGATACTGTCCTGAGGGGGACCGCTCAAGTCGTCAGCGAAATAGGCAAGCACAACCAGATCGGGAGACAGTTGCATCCCTGCCTGTTTCAGAAAAAGATAATATTGGTTCAAGCCCCACCCAGGAACGCCTGCATTGATTGTCTCGACAGTTCGGTCGACCCGACCCTTGAGCCTGGTCTCGAGCCTCTTGAGAAAGATCTCGTCGACCTGAACACCCCAACCAAACATAAAGGAATCGCCAAGTCCAAGAATGCGGACGACCCCTGGCGCCTTCTCCTTTGTATGAGCGCCATCGCGAAACCCGTTCTCATTTATTTTCACCGGTACATTCAGCGGACCAAACCCTTCAAAGTCAGCGACCAATTCGTGGCCATAATGTTCCGAGGGCTTGTACCAGGCGACATAGTCCACGTGCGGGCGTGCTAGCGGATGATCGATGATTCTGAGAAGCAGTTCACAAAGTCCAGCGGCCAGGACAATCGCCATGCAGAGCAAGACTGCCTCTTTCAATTTTCCACCAGTACCCAGGGCTAGCAGGCCGCTGACGAGGAATGCAATTGCCGGGAACTCTACGGTTGTAGACCGAAACTCAGCTCCGGCGAGGTTAATGCTCAGCCCTCCCCCAAAAATGACCACCAACAGATTGAGACCAAACAGCACCGTCAACGCAAGAAATAATATGACCAGCCACCGTGATGCCAGATGGTTGTCTATTCCTGAACACATGGCAAGGTACGATTTTCTTACTGCAAACGATATTTCTGGCCGTGCTCGACTAGGTATGAACTGACTACCTCTGCTCCCAGCTGATGACCCCGGGCATTCCAATGGCCATCATGCGGCCATGAGCTCGAACGGCCGGTTGCACGAAAATCGGCTTGAAAGCGGTCAGTCAGATTTAGGACGTCGTAGTGCCATTGAGTCCCGTGTTCCTGCAGTTGCGCGAAGGGGCGCCCAAAATCCCATTTTATTGACCTTGCTCCGGGATAAGGTGCCAATGCCTCGTTCCACCGGTCCTCCACTGCTGGAACCGCACCGATCATCACCACTAAGAATTTGGATCCGTTTTTCTCGGAAAGAGATTGCGCTTCTCGAATCATCCGAAGCGTCACCTTTTCAGTATTCAGCCAGTACGCCGGCGGATCACGCATATACACGAACCACCCAAGTGGGACAGCAGGCCGCTCCGAAGTCTGCAATCCTCCGGAAGGAGCGAGGAGTCCCAAGGACGCGAACCACCGTTCAAGAGTCGGAGACACCATTCCCGTGCGAATCATGTGGAGAAACGCGCTACGCCGCAGCCAAGGCCTGAGAGCGCTACCAACACTTTCGGCATGAGGGGGACGATACTCAAGGGAATCATCGGAGCGTATCGCATAGTATGGTTTGAACACAGCGCCGCTGAGGTCAGGGTCACTATCCCAAAAGTCGTTGTCAGGAAACACCATCATGATAACGAGATCCGGGCTATAGCTAAGGCCTTTCTTCTCCAGAATGCGATAGTATTGCGCCGGTCCGGACCCCGAAACCCCCATATTGATCACTTCTATCTTTTTTCCTTTCATCTGAAGCGCGAGCAGCTGTTCCAATTGTTGGGTGAAGCCCTCGGCGATTGGTACCTGCAAGGCTTCGATATAGGAGTCCCCAAGCACCACAATGCGGTAACAGTTGTCTTTTTGAAGAGAACGTTCCAGATCATGGAAACCAGCACTATTGGTTACGACGACCACGTCATAATCCTCATTGACCCAACGGCTCGTCTGTCCGGGGCTCAAGAGAGAGCCGACGTCCGCATCTGTCCGGTACTCAACGGTTGAGAGAGGGCGTAGATACCGACAAACTACTTCGGCAAACACGAAGGCTACCACTGTCGCCATGCAGAGAAGCACTAGATTCAGAATAGCCGCGTACAGAAATGATGGAAATGATCGTCTCACCGGCTCGTAATTCTCATAAAGTTATCGCCTGCCCCTGTTTCCCGTTGCCTCAGCTACAAAATCTTCATAGCATGCCTCATAGCGCTTCACCACCGAAGTGATGTCGAAACGCCCTCGAATCCGCTCACGAGCGGCCATTCCTAATTGAACTCTTTTCTCCCGGTCCATTTCGACAAGTTCAATCCAGGCCTGAGCAAGCAAATCCGGGTTTCCCGGCGGCACCAACCTTCCCGTCACTCCCACTAGAAATGCGGAATCACCGACATCCGTCACCACACAGGGCACGCCGCAGGCCATGGCCTCACCGACCACGTTCGGGAACCCCTCCGCTGTGGATGAGTTCGTTAATACGTCCAGAGCGGCAATTACGTTTTGGATATCCTGTCGTTCGCCAAGCAAATGCACATGACCGGACAAGCCGAGCGCTTTGATATCAGTCACAAGGCTTGAGTTATCGTGGTCAACCTGCGACCCGGCGAGTACAAAGTGTACGTCCTTCTTATGTTCGAGCAATAACTTCGCTCCGTGCAGAAAGGTATCGTGACCTTTTAAGGGATCAACGCGGGCGATGAGTCCTATCAGGAACGCTTCCTCGGGAAGCCGACGTTCATCTCTGAGGCTCTTCCGAGCTCCCGAATCTGGTCGAAATACGTTCAGATCAAATCCGTTCGGAATCAAGACCCACTTCTTCGGACGGTATCCTTCGGTTTCATGGAATTGCTGGCCTGCAGACGAGTTCACAAGAACTCCCTGAGGATACACGCTCAGCGATGCGAGCAGACGCATAGCAAAATCCCGTTTTATCTTGAGATTCGTGCATCGCAGATTCCATACAATCGCCGGCACTCCGGCCAGCTTTCCAGCCATCAGGCCGAACAGGTCGGAATGGTAGAGCCAGGTCTGAAGTATGGTCGGCCGTGCCCTCTTCAATTGCAACACCAACCTCCAGAAACCCATGAGAGAAAGAAGGAGCAATCGCCCCCATCCGATTGAACCTGGCAAGCCGGCTTCCCGTTTTCCAAGAGTAATTACCGGGATGCCCAGGGATTCGATCTTGGTGCCCAAGGTTCCCAGACCAGTCAGCGAAATCACGACATTCTCGAACCGTGAGCGGTCGATGTGCGACAGAAGTCGATACAGCATAATCTCGGCGCCACCGGTCGAGAGATCGGAAATCAGGTGAACAACTTTAACGGGGCCAGGGCGGGGTCCCGTGGAGGAAGCACTCGGGTTTTGAATCAACTGGACCAAACTAGTTACCAGGTACAACAACCGACTCAAGACTTAGCATGGAACACCCGAAATCCTTCAAATGTCCTTCCACTCTGATGCGGCAGGGCAGTCAAGAAACTCTCTGGCAAATAGTCTCGCTGTGCAATCAGGTACTGGACCTGATATCTATTGATAATTTCTCGAACCGGCAGCATAAGTCGTGGGAATAGAGGCTCGAGCCGGCGAAATCCATAACCATGTGCTCCCCAGAGCACCGAGTGCTTTGTCTTATAGGCAACGATCTCGGACCATTGGAAGGGAAGACACATCACGACGCCTCTTGGCAACGTCTGCAGATAAGCAATGATCTCATCAAACTTCTGATCGATACCCGGAGCCCGTCGACGAACTTGCACATAATATATGGTAAGCCCTAGAAGATTGCTTCCAGCAGCAGCGGCAACTCCCGCCCACGCAAGGCTCGACCACACTGAGCCGTGGCCGAGCAGTCCTGTCAGGAGAGCTCCCGGAAACGCCGCATTGTAGAGATAGTAGTATCCGGACCCGAGACATTTACAGAACGGAACAAAGACGGTGAGGAGCGCAAACAGAAGCGTCGCCACCACCCATCCTTCTGTGAAATCGATGAGTGGGGTTTGTCCTATATTGAAACCGCCCCCCAGCCAAAGCGCGACCAGAACCCACATACCTGGGGAAAAACCAAACAGGTATCGAAGATGACGAACAATCCCTTCAATCCCCCGACGATGGAACTTCGTCGGCGTTTCATAGCCGGGCTCTCCGTAAATTGGAGATTCCCTGATCAAATGAGCCTGCAACCAACGCCAGTTACGATTCCAAAAACTCACAATATCCCAGTGCGCCTTCAACACATTCCAGTAGAACCCACGACTCATGCACAACGCGGCAGCAATCGAGCCGGGAATCAGAGCGAGGAGACGCCACTCCGGGAGGACGAGAGCACCCGCTAGACAAAGAAACCAGAACAGTTGGGTCGTCATCTTGTGCGTGAGCAGAATGGCCCCTGCAAGTATAAGAACAAGGAGCCAGACCCACAGCGGGCCGCCGAAGAACAGGATCCACACCAAGAGTAAAATCAACCCATCAAGAAACAACGCTCCTAAACCTCGTGGGTTGAGCTGTATATTGTAGGAAATAAGGATGGGAGTCGTGGCATACATCACAGCAGTGGCAACAATTGCGAATGAGTCGCCTCCGGTGAGCCAGGCAGTCACTCCCAGCAAGAGTGCCATCCGCATGAGATCGATACCGATAGAAATCCAGAAACTGTATTGAGCGAAGAATACATCAGGCAAGGCTGCCATGAGGAGAGGGAAAGCAGGAGGGTACCATTGCTGGTCATCGAGCAGATATTTCGGGAGGACGGGAGGAAATCGTCGGTTCTGACGATACGTTTCGATGTAGGATTTCCAATACCAATGATCGACGGCCGCAATGTCGGCAGCGATACGATGTGGCAGGATCCGGAGGAGTAAGGCGATCGCCAACAACAATAGCACTAGAGCTGTTACCAGAACCTCCATTCAGATTCTAGGATCGTAGCCTGTGGAATTCGAACCTGGCCGCGCTGCGAACAGAATCATGGCTTGGAACTGGAGGAGGTGACCTGAATTAGGTCGTGACGAGGATTAAGATCAT
>Ga0114129_10006666_pt1 | contig 16399 bp, 10 predicted proteins | sample RhiMetdeltSRZDD1_FD_80071 | JGI IMG/M metagenome (GOLD analysis project Ga0114129, IMG submission 80071) | Populus rhizosphere microbial communities from Tennessee, USA - Rhizosphere MetaG P. deltoides SRZDD1 (version 2) (version 2) | ecosystem: Host-associated > Plants > Roots > Rhizosphere >... | reverse complement strand
TGCCGGTGGTCATAGGATCAGGGTCACACCCGTTCCCATTCCGAACACGGAAGTTAAGCCTGATACCGCCGATGGTACTGCATGGGAAACTGTGTGGGAGAGTAGGTCGCTGCCGGCAGTATTCGCGGGGCCCGATGTCGAGAGACATCGGGCCTTTTTTTTTCAGCGAGGAAGGGCTGGAGCGCGTCGTACGCGTCGTACGCGTTCGGTCGCTGCCGGCCGACGAGCCTCGATCGACGAGGTCCGCCAGCTGTCGTACACGAGCTCGCCCGCGGCCTTCCAGGTGAGACGCACGAGCGCCAGCAGTGTCGAGGTGTCGTACGGAATGTGGTGTTCGCGGAACAACGCCGTAATCTCGCCCGTACGCGCGTGAGATGACTGGAATCTGACGCAGGGCGTTTCGTCGTCCGCCCACCAATGAACCGGCATGTGAATCTCTGACTTCTCTTCGCCGACTCTATGTGGCAATCTTCTGACGCGACACGGTCCGACCGAACAGACGCGCCAGTTGTGAAACATTGCGCGGCGCGGAGAACAGGCGCATCACCTTGCTTCTCGCGCGTGACGCCATTCGGCTGCGCAATTCAGGGCTGTCGAACAAGGTTTCCAGTGCGCCGGCGAGCCACAGCGGATCGCGGGGACTGATGACGCGACCGCTCAGGCCGTCATCGATCAATTCGCGGATGCCGGGTACCTCGGTGGAGAGCACCACCAGGCCGACCGCCATCGCCTCGAGCACCACGTTCGACAGCACATCACGGTCGCGGCCGTCGGCCACCCACGGCAACACCATCGCAGTGTGCGTGCGCATGACCATCGCGAGCTCGCTGCGCGACAGCCCGCCCATGATTTGCACGCGCGCGGCGAGGCGGCAGCGGTCGACCTGAGCGCGCAGTGTCTGTTCGAAGGCGCCCTCGCCGAGAATCGTCAGCCGCGCCACGCGACCACGATCGCGCAGGATGCCGAAGGCCTCGATGAGATCCGTGAACCCGCTCTTCTCGGCCAGCGGACCGACCGCCAGTACCGAGTCCGAATCGTGGCACTCCGCTTCGGAGAACCGGTACTCGTCGGTATTCACACCCATCGGAACGTGATGCAGCTTCGGCGTGGCCCACGGTCCACAGACCTTGACCAGACGCTGGTGATCGAACTCACTCAGGGCGACGACGAATTGCGCATCGAGGACTTTCTCGCACAGCAATGCCTCGTTCACGCCCTCGTAGAGGCTCTCGGCGTGCGCCGTGAAGCTGAAGCCGATTCCAGTCAACCGCGCGGCCTCGCGCGCGACGTCTGTCGGCTCGGAGGCGCCGTGAGCGTGCAGATGATCGATCCGCCGTGCTCTCACCTGAGTCGCAATCCACTGCGCGGCGCTCGACGATCCGATCGGATCGGATGTCGCGAAGGCGATGATGGCGCCCGAATCCGGCGTCGACAAGCTGTCCAGCGAGAGAGCTGTCGTGTCCGTGCCGTACAAACCGGCTTCCGGGAAATAACGGACCGGACCGCGCAGCCGCGCAAGCGCGCACGCTGTGTCATCGATGCGGCCGTCCGGCATATCCAGCGAGAAGATGTGCACCTCGACGCCGCGCGCTTCCAGTTCCAGAATCTCCTGGAGCACAAAGCCGTGAGACCCGCGCGGGAACCGGTCCATCACATAGCCGACTCGCAACATGTGCCGGACGTCGCCGACCCGGTTTTGCGGAAGCGGTCGCGGAAGGGAGACCGGCTGTCGCTCGAACTCTGCCGGAAGCGGCATTCGGCGCACAACGGGGTGCGCGACCGGCTGTGTTACCGTACGCGCGCGCCGAAGCGTCTCGGCAGCACTGACCCGCGCGATAGAGGCCGACCGCGATTCCCGGAGATGTGGTTTCATGAGTTCAGTCCTGATACCTATAGGGTGCGGACGAGGCTGTTAGATATAGGTGGGTCGAAAAAAGTCCAGCCCAACAGGGCCCGGTGAAGGGCTGCGATGCGATACCTGACGCGGCGCGTGGCCCATAGCCTGCTCGTTCTGGTAGGGGTCTCGCTCCTCTCCTTTCTCTTTATCTCATTGGCCCCAGGCGACTTCCTCAACGAAATGAAGCTGGATCCGCGCATCTCTCGCGAGATGGTCCTGGCGCTTCGTGACCGATATGGACTGGACCAGCCCCTGCCTCTCAAGTACGCCCACTGGGTCCAGTCGGTCTTCCGCGGCGAGCTCGGCTTCTCATTCGCCTACAACACCCCGGTCGCTCCGCTGCTCTGGCTCCGCGCGCGAAACACGCTCGTCCTGACCGTCCCTGCGACCATCGTCGCCTGGGCGATCGCTGTGCCATTGGGGGCCTGGTGCGCGAGCCGAAGAGGCCAATGGGTCGACCGCGTCATCGCCGGAGCGACGACGGCCCTCCTCGTCGTGCCTGAATTGCTCCTCGCGTTGGCGTTGTTGCTGGTGGCCGTTCGAACGCGCTCCTTTCCGGTCGGTGGGATGAAATCCGCAGGATTCGCCGAGTTGGGCGTTTGGGCGAAGCTCGAGGATCTCGCCGCCCACATGATTCTTCCGGCGACAGCGTTGATCCTGATGAGCCTGCCGCTTCTCGTGAGGCATGTTCGATCGAGTCTGCGGGAAACGCTCGCCGAGCCATTCATCCAGGCGACGAATGCGCGCGGTGTGCCTCCCGGCCGTCTGTTGTTTCGCGACGCGCTGCGGGCGGCGTCCAACCCGCTGGTTACCCTCTTTGGATTGTCGATCGCCGCGCTGCTCAGCACCTCGTTGGTGATCGAAGCGATCATGAGCTGGCCCGGCCTTGGACCGCTGCTGCTGGAGGCGATCGCAGCTCGCGATCTCCACGTCGTCATCGGCGCCGTGATGTGCTCGACGCTCCTGCTGCTCGGCGGAAATCTCGTGGCCGATGCCCTGTTGTACCTGACCGATCCGCGATTGCGTGCGGACCGATGAACGTCGCGTCTGGACACGTTCGAGCGTGGGCCACGCTGCTCGGCATCGTGTACGCGGCAATCTTCTTTGCCGGTTTCATCGCGCCGTACGCGCCGAATGAGCAGAACCGACGTGCGCCCTTCACTGCGCCGACACGCGTGCACTTCGTCGACCAGAACGGCGAATTTCATCTCCGTCCGTTCGTCTACCGCCTCGTGAGCCGCCCGGGCACGTTCGACGAATACGATGAGGATCGCAGTCGTCCGTATCCGATGCGGTTCCTCATTCACGGACCGCCATACACGATTGCCGGGCTCAGCACCGATCGTCACTTGTTCGGCGTCGACGAGCCCGCAAGAGTCTTCCTGTTCGGCACTGATCAGTTCGGTCGCGATCTTTTCTCGCGGTTGTTGTTCGGCGCGCGAATCTCACTCGTCGCCGGCGTTCTTGCCGCGAGCTTGGCGATGCTGATCGGCGTCGCGCTCGGCGCGCTCGCCGGCTTCTATGGCGGGTGGACGGACGACGTCATCATGCGGATCGCCGAGCTCTTCCTCGCGCTTCCGTGGCTGTATCTCCTGTTTGCCGTCCGCTCGATCCTGCCGCTGCACATCGATCCGGCTCGCGCGTTTCTGCTGCTCGTCCTCGTCGTCGGCGCGGTCGGCTGGGCGCGACCTGCGCGGTTGATACGGGGCGTCGTGCTCAGCGGAAAGCATCGCGACCATGTCGTCGCCGCGCGCGCATTCGGCGCCACTGACCTCTACGTGCTTCGTCATCACGTACTGCCTCAGACCGCCGGCGTCGTGCTGACGCAGCTCTCGGTGCTGATTCCTCGGTACATCCTTGCGGAGGTGACGCTGTCCTTCTTCGGGCTTGGGGTGTCGGAGCCGGTGCCGAGCTGGGGCAATATGCTCGCAGCGGTTCAGCGGTACGAAGTGCTGACCTCGTATTGGTGGATGTTTCTCCCCGGAATTGCGCTAGGACCTGTGTTTCTGTTGTACTACGCGCTGGCTGATGCTTTTCACCAGGACCTGGCGTATCAGTCGTTCTGAGGCCGGTTGAGAACCCTCATGGCGAGTCGCGTTGTCCGTTCGTTCGCGTCCACGCTGGCATTTCTCCTGATCACTTCGTTCGGCGCCGCGCCGATCGCGTCGGCGCCGGCGACTGAGGACCTGCTCGTCTCGCGTGGAGAGATTGGCCGGCCGGGCGGCCAGCTCATCGTCAATCAGCGCACCGAACCCAAAACGTTGAATCCTGTCACCGCGGTCGATGCGGCGTCCGGCGAAGTGATCAAGTGCACGATCGCCGATCTGATTCACATCAATCGCGACACACAACGGACGGAGCCCGCTCTTGCGAAGGCCTGGACGATGTCGCCCGACGGCCGGCGATACACGGTGACGCTGCGGCAGGGGCTTCGCTTTTCCGACGGCCATCCATTCGATGCCGACGATGTCTTGTTCTCGTTTCGAGTGGTTCTCGACGAGAAGATGCACTCAGTCCAGCGCGATTCGCTCATCGTCGCCGGGCAACCGATCGTTGTGCGCAAGCTCGATCAGTACACGGTCCAGGTCGATCTTGCTGAACCGCGCGCCGCAGCGGAACGGCTATTCGATGGCATCGCGATGCTGCCGCGTCACCTTCTCGAGCAGGCCTATGCCGACGGCCGGCTCGCCGGAGCGTGGGGTCTGACGTCGCCGGCGGCCCAACTGGCGGGGCTCGGTCCTTTTCGGTTCAGGGAGTACGTACCAGGCGAGCGGATCGTCCTCGAACGGAACCCGTACTACTGGAAGGCCGATCGTGCCGGCAATCGATTGCCGTACTTCGATCGTCTGCTCTTCGTGTTCGTGACCAACGACGACGCGCAAGCGATGCGGTTTCAAACCGGAGAATCCGATGTCGCGTCACGCATCACCGCGGCGAACTTCGGCGTACTCGCGAAGTCGGAGCAGACCGCGCCGTACAAGCTCTACGATCTCGGCGCAGGGCTCGATTACAGTTTCCTCTTCTTCAACCTGAACGATCTCGGCGCGACGACGCAATCCGAGATCGCGCGCAAACAACAGTGGTTCCGGCAACTCGCCTTCCGTCAGGCGATCTCGGCGGCGATCGATCGCGATGCGATCGTGCGCCTCGTCTATCGAGGACGCGCGACGCCGCTGTGGGGTCACGTCCCGCCCGGCAACAAGTTGTGGGTGAACCGCGCGATTCCGCAGCCGACTCGATCGCCCGATCGCGCCCGAAAGTTGCTGCAGTCCAGCAGGTTTTCATGGAAGCCTGACGGTACGCTCGTCGATGACCATGGCGACCCCGTTCGATTCAGCATCATCACGAACTCGAGCAACGCCGAACGCGTGCAGATGGCGACGATCATTCAGGACGATTTGAAGCAGATCGGAATCGCGGTCGATGTGGCCACGCTGGAAACGCGCGCGCTGGTGGACCGAGTGCTGAAGACGCATGACTACGAGGCCTGCGTGCTCGGTCTCGGGAACGGCGACGGCAGTCCCAACACGGAAATGAACGTGTGGATGTCGAGCGGACCGACTCACCTGTGGAATCCCGAGCAGAAGCGGCCGGCGACGTCGTGGGAAGCCGAGATCGATTCGTTGATGAGACGTCAGCTCACCACGCTGGATCCGGCCGTGCGCAAGGGTCTGTACGATCGCGTCCAGCAGCTCGTCTCACAGAATCTCCCGCTCGTCTTTCTCGTGAGTCCGAACGTGCTCGTCGGATCGCACAAAGGGCTGGGCAACTTTCGGCCCGCGATTCTCGATCACCACACGCTCTGGAACGTCGAGGAATTGTTCTGGCGTCAGAAACGGTCCAGTGGCACGCCGTGAACAGCACGCCGGCACGATCACGTTGACGGCGGAGCCTCACCCCAGCTGGAGCGACGAGCGGCTGGTTCGGGCGTGCCTGGACGGCAACGAGCAAGCATGGTCGGCGCTGATCGACAAGTACAAGAGTCTCATCTACTCGATTCCGATCAAGTACGGCGCCAGCCGCGAAGATGCCGGCGACATCTTTCAATCCGTGTGCCTCGAGTTGTTTTCCGAGCTGCCCAAGCTGCGCAAGGCTGGCGCGTTGCGCGGCTGGCTCGTGACGATTACGGCGCACAAGGCGTTCCATTGGAAGCGCAAATTCCGCAAGCAGGCCGATCGCGAGCAGACGAATCTCGAAGAAGATGAATACGGAACGGATCCCTCGCTGCCATCGGATGAAACCGATGAAGCGGAGCGCGAACAAATGGTGAGGGACGCGACGGCGAAACTGTCGCCGCGTTGCCAGGAAATGATCCGCTTGTTGTTCTACGTCGAGCCGCCGTTGGCGTATCGCGACGTCGCGCGCCAACTGGGTCTCGCTGTTGGGTCGATTGGCTTCATCCGCGGTCGGTGTCTGCAGCGTCTCGAAAAAGCGTTGAAGTCGATGGGCTTCTGAGCATGGTGACCGCTCACCTCACGAGCGAGCTGATCGACCAGCTGGCGTCGCTATCCAACCGTCGCGCCATGGTGACGTTCCTGCGGCACCAGCCGCAACTCTGGGACGCCGACGTCGTCGAGGGCCTGTACGAATCGGTCGTGCGCGTGGCGCGCTCGGATCTCAGGCAAGCCGAGCGTCTGGCCGACGCGGCGATGTGGCTCGCCGACAAGCTCGGCGACGATCGGTGCCGCGCACAGAGCCTTCGTGCGGTCGGCCACGTGTTGTTGATCCGGCGCAAATACAGCGAGGCCCTGAAGCGGTACGAAGCGGCGCTTCGACTATTCCGAGCCGCGGGTCAAGATGTCGATGTCGGACGCACATTGAGCGGCGGCGCGCTGCAAAGCCTGATTTATCTCGGACGATACGACGAGGCGCTTGCGTCGGCGAAAGAGGCGCGCCGGATCTTCGAGCGGCACGGCGATCAGCTGCGTCTTGCCCGCCTCGACACCAACATGGGCAACATCCTGTCGCGACAGAATCGATTCCAGGAAGCGCTCGCGCTCTATCAGCGCGCTCGGGAACCACTGGCGCAGTACGGCGAGCCTCAGGACGTCGCCGCCGTTCTGGGGAACATGGCCATCTGCTACATGAGCCTGGACGAGTTCGATACCGCGATGCAGACCTATGAGGACGCACGACAGTACTGTCAAACGCATGACATGCCGCTGCTTGTTGCGCAGATCGATTACAACATCGCCTACCTCCACTATCTTCGCGGCGAATACACGCGTGCGCTGGATCTCTATCGTGCTGCCGAGGAGCAATCGGAGCGTGTCGGGGATCTCTATCACCGCGCCCTGTGCGACCTGGACCGCTCGGAGATGTTCCTCGAATTGAATCTGAGCGAGGAAGCGGGCGAGCTCGCGAACCGGGCGCTCGCCAGTTTCGACGAGCTCGGCCTCGTGTACGAGGCGGCGAAGTCGGTGACGAACCTCGCGATTGCCGCCAGTCACGACCACGACGTCCCGACTTCGCTGCGGTTGTTCGAACGCGCGCGTGAGCTGTTCGCCAAGGAAGGCAATCAGGTCCGGCTCGCGTTGGTCGATTTTTATCAAGCGCTCGTCCTGTATCGGGACGGCCGATACCTTCAGGCCCAACGCTACTGTCAGAACGCGCTCGCGCTGTTCGCGAACGCGTCGGCGTCGGGCAAGACGACCCTGTGCGAGTTGTTGCTCGCACGATTGGAGCTCGACGCCGGCGATCCTCGCGCGGCCCAACAGGCGTGTACTGCGGCGCTGGTGAAGGCCGAGGGCATGCAGTCGCCGATTCTCACGTTCCAGGCCTACTTCGTCCTCGGTTTGATCCGAGAGGCGCAGCGCGAAGCGCACGCGGCGTACGCGGCGTTCGAGAACGCGCGCGCAAGCCTGGAGCACCTGCGCAGCCATCTCGGAACGGAAGACCTGAAGATGGCGTTTCTCAAAGACAAGCTCGCGGTGTACGAGAGCCTGTTCTCGATCTGCCTGACGATGGGGCCGGAGCGCAACCGGCAGGAAGATGCGTTCGGCTACATCGAGCAGGCGAAATCGCGCAGTCTCGCCGATCTCATCGCATTCCGCGCCAACACGCTGGCGCCGCGCGTCGAGAATCAACTGAGCGCGGAGGTGCCCAATCTGCGGCAGCAGATCAACGCGCACTACCGGCAGATCGAGCTCGAAGAAATGAAACAGGAGAAGCGTTCGCCGCGGCGGATCGAGACGCTTCGACGCCGCGCCCGGATGCTCGAGAACCAGCTGATCAAGTCCTTGAATGCGCTGCGCTCAACCGATCAGGAGTTCGCGGCTCTTCAGGGCGGCACGGCGTTCGGGCTCGACGAGATCCGCGAGGTCCTGACGCCCGGCACGATCCTGCTGGAGTACTACCAGGCGCGCGGACAGATCTATGCGTGCGTGCTCAGCCGCGAGCGGCTCGATGTCGTACCGGTCGCGTCGGCGGCAGTCGTGAGAAAGCTGCTGCGGCTGCTGCAGTTCCAACTGTCGAAGGTGGGCATGGGGTCGACCTTCAGCGGCGCGCCGGATCATCGCCGTGGCGCGACCGAAGCGCATCTGTCCGAGCTCTACACGCTGCTCGTGTCGCCGGTCCGAGACCGATTGGATGCGGATCACGTTGTGATCGTGCCGCACGATCTGTTGCACTATCTGCCGTTTCACGCGCTCTTTGACGGCGAGCGCTTTCTCATCGAAGCGTTCACGATCTCGTACGCGCCGAGCGCAAGCGTCTATCGGCTCTGCTGCGCGAAGCGTCCGCCCTCGGCCGGCGAGGCGCTCATCATGGGCGTTCCGGATGTCCGCGCGCCGTATATCGCCGAAGAGATCGCAGCCGTCGCCGGCACGTTTCCCCGCGCGCGCGTGTTCGTCGGCCCCGACGCGACCGCCGACCGCCTCTCCGAGTACGGGCCGTCGAGCCCAATCGTTCACATCGCGACGCACGGGGTCTTCCGGCGAGACAACCCGATGTTCTCGTCCATCCAACTCGGCAGCGGTCCCTTCAACGTGATCGATCTGTATCAGCTCCGCCTTTCTGCGGAGCTCGTCACGCTGAGCGGATGCAGTACGGGGCTCAACGCGATCGTCGGAGCAGACGAGCTCCTTGGACTCGTTCGCGGGCTGCTTTACGCCGGCGCGGGCGCCGTGCTTCTCACGCTTTGGGACGCGTACGACATGAGCACGGCGGAGTTCATGGAATCGTTTTACGCTCACCTGAAGTCGGGGGACCATAAGGCCCGCGCGCTTCAGCGCGCCATGCTCGACCTTCGGAAACGTTATCCGCACCCCTTCTATTGGGCGCCGTTCGTCCTCGTCGGCCAGGCAGCGCCTTGTTTCGATGCGTCCCCCTATATTTTTGGGGCCGGTCAGCACCCTATAGTGGGCAGAGGCCAATGAAGCACTTCGAGATCAGCGACTGGACCGATTTTGCACGTGGCGTCGCGGCCGACGCCGATCGCGCCGCGATGCAAGCGCACATGACGTCCGGATGTCGTCGTTGCCGGGCCACATTGGACCTCGTTGAGCGGGTCGTCAGGTCGGCCCGCGCCGACAGTCAGTACAGCCCGCCTGAGCATGTAGTGCGCTGCGCCAAGGCCATCAGTTCGCTGCTGAGGCCGCAGAGCTCCAAGATCTCCCGCCTCGTGGCGCGGCTCGTCTACGACAGCTTTCGCGACCCGGCCCCTGTCGGCATCCGTGCCCAGGACCGGGTCTCCCGCCACACCGTATATGAAGCGGGAAACTTTTCGTTGGATTTGCGGCTGGAACAGGAAAAAGGGTCTCCGATGGCGACCCTTGTTGGCCAGTTGACCAATCGGACCGATCCCGAGAGTTCGCTGGCTGAGGCCCCGGTCCTGCTGATGGCTCGTCAGGACATCGTCGCGCAGTCGGTCTACAACCGCTTCGGCGAATTCCAGATGGACTATCCGCCAGCCCGTCATCTTCGTCTGTGCGTTGCGCTCGATCCTCCCGGAAAACGTATCGAATTGTCACTGAACCGACTCGTTGCCGAGATGCCGAAACCACTGCAGGTGGCGACGACACGGCGGCGACCCCTGGGGCAGGGTCGGGCTAGACCGGAGTCGAAATAAGGTTCGCCTCAAATTTTCTTCTGCAGTCGCGCCGGTTTAGGCGCTAAGCTAAAACACCCCCAAACGCGCATTGGCGTCCCCTGAAGGCTAGCGGGAACAGCGTCCGTTTCGGCGGCGCGGTTCCTCGTCGATCCTTCAGCCTCTGTCTGCGAGCGTGTCTGACCGCGGGGGCGCCCTTCGGGCGTGGTGCCGATCTGTCGCGTCGTCTGATGTCGACAAACCGGCGGTGTCGTCGTGAGGAGACGATGAATAAGCGAGTTGCTCGCCTGTCGTTGCCGTTACTTTTGTTGTTGTTCTTGTTCGGGCTCGGTCAGCGCACGTTGACGCTGACCGCCGAGACCGCCGGCCAACAATTCATCCTCTGCGCGCCGGAAGATCGCATCGCCGCCGTCATGAGCCGTCATGGCCTGACGATGGTCCGCCCGCTCGACGACAACATTCGCAGCATTGCGCTCGTCGTCGGTCCCGTTCCGCAGCAGCAGACCAACGCGGTGCAGGGCGACACGCTGGACGCGGCGACGCAGCAGCTCATTCAGGAAGTTCGAGCCGATTCGGATGTCGAGCACTTCGACGTCAACGGCGCCGCGGTCGTCACGGAGATTGGAAGCAGCCCTCAACTCAACGAATCGATGATCGAGATTCTCGATTCGTTGGAGCACACGGTCAGCGCCTATTTCGGAAACAGCGTCTGGACGCCCTACGTCAATCAACCGGCGCTGAACGTGATCAAGGTGGCGCAGGCGCAACAGTTTGCCCACGGCGATGACGTTGTGGTCGCGATCATCGATACCGGCGTCGATCCGCATCATCCGGCGCTCCAGGGCGTGCTCGTACCGGGCTATGACTTCACTCGCGATCTCGCCGGTCCCGCGTCGGAGTGGGCGGACCTCAGTGAGTCGATGATCGAGATTCTCGATTCCGCAAACGTCTCCATTCTCGGTCCGAGCGCGCCGGTGGCGGTCAATTCGTCGACGGTCGCGATGGTCGATTCGGCGACTGCCGCACAAGTCGATGTCACGCATCTGCCGAGCGCCTTCGGCCACGGGACGATGGTCGCCGGGCTCGTTCACGTCGTCGCGCCGAAGGCCAAGATTATGCCGCTCAAAGCCTTCAGGGCCGACGGCTCCTCGAACGCGTTCGACATCGAGCGTGCGATCGTGTATGCCGTCAACCACGGCGCCAAAGTCATCAACATGAGTTTCAGCTCGGTGACGACGTCCGCCGAGCTGACGCATGCGATCGACTACGCGACCCTGAACGGCGTCATCTGCCTCGCGTCTGCGGGCAACTCAGGGCGCCGTTCCGTGGTCTTCCCGGCTGGCTACCGCAACGTGATGGGCATCGCTTCGACCACCAACTCGAATCAGCGGAGCGGCTTCAGCAATCACGGCGATCATCTCGTCCAGTTCGCGGTGCCAGGTGAATCGCTCATCACGATCTATCCCGGTGGACGCTACGCGGCCGTGTCCGGCACGTCGTTCAGTACTGCGCTGATGTCGGGCGGAGTGAGCCTGTTGTCGCAACTCCAGCCGACAGTGGATCACCGTCTCGCCGGCCGGTACTTCGACGACGGCGCCGTGAAATTGCCGAACCTGGAGCTCGGCGACGGCCGTATCGATCTCTTCGAGACACTACGAACCCACGCGCCCGCCGGTCCGCCGCCAGACACGACGGCGCCGAATGTGGCGCTGACGAGCCCCGCAGCCGGCGGGACGGTGACCGGCGTGTACCCGCTCGCCGTCAACGCATCGGACAACGTCGCCGTGGTCAGTGTGCAGTTCACGCTCGACGGGGTGAGCGTGGGCGAAGCCACGACGACGCCATTCACCTTGAACTGGGACAGCACGACGGCACCGAGCGGTGGACACGTGCTTCGCGCGGTCGCGCGAGACGCGGCGGGCAACCAGTCTGTGGCAAGCGTGAACGTCACGGTCACGAACGATACGGTCGGTCCGACGGTGACTGTGACCAGCCCCGCCGACGGCTCGACCGTGACCGGATCGATCACGCTGATCGCAGCGGCGTCGGACAACGTCGGTGTCGCCGGCGTGCAGTTCACGCTCGACGGTGTCAACCTCGGCGCCGAACGCACGGCGCCGCCGTATCAAATGACGTGGAACAGCAGCGCGGTCGCCAACGGCGTTCACGTCATCGCCGCCATCGCGCGAGACGCGGCGGGTAATTCTCGACTCGCGGCGAGCGTGGGTGTGACGGTCAACAACGACACGACCGCGCCCACCGTCGCCGTGACGACGCCAATTGGCGGCGCCGTCGTCGCCGGGTCGGTGGTGTTCGATGCCGCGGCGTCGGATAACGTCGGCGTTGCGGGTGTTCAATTCACCCTCGATGGCGTCAACATCGGTTGGGAGCGCACGGCCGCGCCTTATACGATCACCTGGAACAGTGCGAGCGTCGCCAACGGCACGCACGTGATCGCCGCCATCGCGCGCGACGCGGCGGGCAATACGCAGACGGCGGCGAGCGTCACGATCACCGTCAATAACGACACGACGGCGCCGGTCGCCGCCATCACCAGTCCGCTCGATGCGGCCGTCGTCGCGGGCAGCATCATGCTCGCCGTTGACGCGACGGATAACGTCGGCGTCGTGGGTGTGCAGTTCGTGCTCGACGGCGTCAATCTCGGTCCCGAGATCACGACCGGGCCTTACCAGCGCGCATGGAATAGCGCGACCGTCGCCAACGGGACGCATGTGTTGACGGCCGTCGCGCGTGACGCGGCCGGCAATCAGCGAACGGTCACGGCGACGATCGTTGTCACCAATGTGCTTTAACGCGGGCTCCCGCGCCGCAGCGGCACGAAGCGGACGGGCGTGATCTGTCGCGTACTGATCGCGCCCGAGAGATCTTTTTCGATCAATTCCAGATCCTGTCGCTCGTAAAGCGATCCGACAGGGATCACCATCCGACCGCCCGGCCTGAGCTGTTCGACGAGCGGCGGGGGAACATGATCGGGCGCCGCCGTCACGACGATGACGTCGAACGGCGCGCGGTCCGGCCATCCCGCATAACCATCGCCTGCGCGAACGACGACGTTGCGGTAGTCGAGCGCTTTGAGGCGTTGTTCGGCGGCACGTGCGAGCGCTTCCACGATCTCAATCGTGTAGACCGTTCCGACGACGCGCGACAACACCGCAGCCTGATATCCCGACCCTGTTCCGATCTCCAGCGCGCGGTCATTCGCTTGCGGCCGCACGAGCTCGGTCATCAGCGCGACGATGTACGGCTGCGAGATGGTCTGTCCGTGGCCGATCGACAGCGGCGAATCATCGTAGGCACGTGACTCCTCTCCCGGCGTCACGAAGAGGTGCCGCGGCACACTACGCATGGCCGCAAGGACTCGGACATCGCTCACGCCGCGGCGAGCGATCTGGTCCATCACCATGGCCGCCCTCGGGGCCGCGAACGAATCCTGTTGGGACTCGAGGTCGTGCGGCGCCGCGCAGGCGATCGCGAGAGCCAGAGGCGAGGCGGCGAGCGCTGTCTGCCCGCGATGACCGATCACGGCAGTCGTCATTCGAGCATGCGTTTGGCCCGCTTCGCGTCGTCGGTCACGATGGCGAGCTCCACCAGGTCGCCGACGATTCCGGTGAGATAGATCGCGCGCAGGTTGACTTTGGCTTCGGCCAGTTTGGTCGTCACGGTCGCGAGCTCGCCGGCGCGATTCTCGAGCAGCACCTGCACGACTTCGCCCTCGGTGAATCGGATGCCGGCGCCTTGCAGGGCCGCGCGGGCCGCTTCGACATCGTCGGCGATGATGCGCACCAACACGTGGTTGTCCAGGGCCAGACCGGTCACCGCCTTCAGGTTCACCCCGTAGCGGGACAGCGCAGTAGCCACGCGTCCAAGCTCGCCCGGCCTGTCCGTCAGCTCGATCGCGAAATCCCTCATCACGTCCTCCGTTCGCGCGCGTCGTACTCCCCCTCGAGCTCCGCGCGCGTCCTCGCCGCCTCGAATGCCGCCCCGATTCGAATGAAGGTGTCGGATGCCTGCTGGAAGGCGCGCAGCGCCTCCTCGGTTGCCCCGCGATCGCGCGCGATGCGGCCTGCGACGCGGTAGCTGAGCGCCACCACATAGCCATAACCGGCGCGGGCAGCGATTCGCGACCCGCACTGTGCGGCGGCGTCTGCTTCGTCGAGACGGCCGAGCAGCCGGCAGCTTTCTGCGAGGAGCGTCACGACGAACGCGTGCCACTGCGGGAAGGCGAAGCCCTCGAACTCGGGGACCAGCGACTCGAACCGTTCGCGCGCCAGCTCGTGGTCTCCCTTCTCGAGCAGTCCATAGCCGACAAACAACGAGGCGTATGCGCGACTGACACGGTCGGGCGCGAGCTCCACGCTTCGCTGACAGCGGGCGACGGCGGCATCGTGATCGCCACGGAGGATTTCAACCCAGCCGACGGCGAATCCCGCGTAGGTCTGAAGTCGCGGATCGCCGATGTCCTTGCCGACGTCCTCGGCGCGCGCGCTTTCGGCGAGCGCGCGCTCGAAATCGCCGCGCAAGATGTGGTTGAGCGCGAGATAGAAATGCGTCATGCCCAACCACCAGCATTGATCCGGCAGACGCTCCAGCAACGCGGCCGAGCGCAATCCGTGCGCGATCCCCTCCGTCGGCGTGCCGGCCCAATGACCCTCGAGCGCGAGCACGCCGTGCGCCTTTCCGAGCGTCGCATTGTCGCCCGCTGACGTGGCAGCCTCGATCGCGCGCGACGCGCAGTCGGCGGCGCGGCGCTGATCGCCAAGACGGCTGTACATGTGCGCGAGCCAGAACGCGTGGGCAGCCGTGAGCGCGACATCGTTCAATCGCGCGACACGCGCTTCGTGCGGCATCAGCACGTCGATGCTCTCGCGCCATCTTCCGAGAAAGTACAACGAGTGCGCCTGTTGGATCGCCACCTGCACGAACCAGCGATCGCGATCGGGACCCTCGGGCAGGCGCTGCAGCCGGCGGGCAGCAAGATCGAGGTGCAGGATCGCTTCGGCGTTCGCGTACACGCGCGTCGCGCGATCGGCGGCGCGTGTCAGCCAGCGCACCGCCTCGGCCACGAGATCCGTTCGCGTGTAGTGATAGGCGAGAGTGGCAGCCAGTTCGTCGACCCGATCCGGATCCTGCGTTTCGAGCGCGCGCGCGGCGCGCAGATGCGTCTCGCGACGCGTTCGCGCGAGCAAACTGTCATACGCGACGTCCTGCGTCAGAGCGTGCTTGAACACGTACAACGGTTCTTCGCCTCCCGACCGTTCGAACAGAAACTCCAGCCGACACAGTTCGTCGAGCTCGCGCGGCAGCGGCCATGGGCCCGCCCACACCCGCTCCAGCAGACCGAGCGGCACTTCACGGCCGATGACCGAAGCCGTCTGCAGCAACTGCTTCGGAACCTCTGCAAGCCGATCCACACGCGCCATGATCACGCCGTGCACTGTTTCGGGTATCGCGTCCGTGGCGGGTTCGTGCTCGACGATCGCGCGCGCCAGCTCCTCGAGGAAAAACGGATTGCCTTCGCCGCGCCGCAGAATCGCGCCGGAGATCTCGGCATCCAAGGCGCGATCGCCGGCGACCGATGCCACGAGGCGCCGGCTGTCGCTCGGCGTGAGCGGCGCAAGCGTGATCTGCGTCGCGTACGAGCGATGCATCCACGGCGCTGAGTAACCCGGGCGATGGGTGGCCACGAGAAGAACGCGGGCGGCGCCGAGCCGTTCCACGAGTGTCGTCAGAAACTCCTCCGACGTCCGATCGATCCAGTGCACGTCTTCGACGACAATGACGAGCGGCTGTCGCGCCGAAGCCCTCAGGATTAGCTGACGCAGTACGTCGAACGTCCGCGCCTTAATGGCTTCGGGGCTGAGCGCATCGACGACCGATGTCGTGTCGGCGACCCCGATCAGCCGTTGAAGCCAGGTGCCGGCGTCAGACGACAGCCCTTCATCACGAGTGACTCGGTCGGTCGCACGACGAACCGTCTCCGCTCCGTCCGAATCGTCGAGCCCGCAGTACGTGCGAACGAGATCGGCAAGAGGCAAGTACGGAGCAAGGCTTCCGTACGAAACACAACGGCCTTCGAGAATCTTCGGCGATGCGGCGCCGTCGTTCAGCGTGCGGACGAACTCGTACACGAGTCGCGACTTTCCCATGCCCGGCTCGCCGACGATGCTGATCACCTGGCCCTGGCCGGCGAGCGACGAGGCGAGCAGCCGGTTCAGGAGCGCGACATCGTCGTGCCGGCCCACGTATGGCGCCAGCATGCGCGAGGTTCGCGGCGACGTCGCTGTGCGCCGATGCAGCGCGACCACTCGATAGGCGCCCGCTCCGGCCGACCGTACGTCGACCGCTTCGAGCGCCACGAACTTCTCGACGACGCGCCGGGTCGTCTCGCTGATGAGAATGTCGCCGGGTTGCGCGAGCTGCTGAAGGCGATCGGC
>Ga0114129_10006662_pt1 | contig 16402 bp, 12 predicted proteins | sample RhiMetdeltSRZDD1_FD_80071 | JGI IMG/M metagenome (GOLD analysis project Ga0114129, IMG submission 80071) | Populus rhizosphere microbial communities from Tennessee, USA - Rhizosphere MetaG P. deltoides SRZDD1 (version 2) (version 2) | ecosystem: Host-associated > Plants > Roots > Rhizosphere >... | reverse complement strand
ACCTTGAACTGGGTCTCTTCGGCCAGGTCGATGTAGTCCTCGGGCAAGGCGTCGGCGGGCGTGATCGCTTCGAGGTCGGCCAGCGCGGCCTTCACGACGCCGACGTCCACGCGGCGGAAGAACGCGGGCGCGGTCTCGCCGGCGTCGCGCTCGGAGACGTAGAGGGCCACCAGCCGCTCGACCGCCTCCGGCACGCGGCGGACGGGGACCTTGGCCGCCAGCCGGGCGAAGCGGGCGCCGCCGGTGTCGATGCCGCCCCCCACCATCACGAAGTACTGCGGGATGACCTTGTCCGCGAGCTTGCGCACGCTGCCCTGGAATCCCAGGCCGGCGATGTGGTGCTGGCCGCACCCGTTGGGGCAGCCGCTGATCTTGATGTTGAGACCGGGGGCGGCGGCCACGAGGTCGTGCCGCTCGCGGAGCTGGTCGCCGAGCCGCTTGCCGAGCCCGCGGGACTGGGTGACGGCGAGGCGGCACGCCTCGGCCCCGGGACAGCTCGTCACGTCCGCGAGCGTCCCCGCGTCGGGCAGGCCCAGGCCGCCCGCCTCGAGCCGCCGGTACAGCTCGCGCACGTCGCCCGTCCGCACCCAGCGCAGGATCAGGTCCTGGTCGTGGGTCACGCGTACGGAGCCGTCGCCGTAGGCGAGGGCGAGGTCGGCCAGCAGGCGCATCTGGGCCCCGGTGAAGTCGCCGAGGGGAAGCGTCACCGTCACCACGACGTAGTCCTCCTGCTTCTGCGGGCGGACGTTGGTCCGCAGCCAGCGGGCGGACTCCTCGCTGCGCACGCTGAGCGCGCGCGGAGAGGGGGGCACGATCCCGGGGCCGCGGACCTCCGCGGCCACCGTCCGGGCCGCCGCCTCCGCCACCCCGGGGGCCGAGGGACGCTCCCAGGCGGGCGCGGTCTCGACCGGCGGGCGCTCGGGATCGAACGGGAGGCGCGGCGGGCTCCCCGCGCGGACCTCGGCCAGCGCGTGGTCGAACTCCGCGCGCCACTTCTCGAACCCGAGCTCACGGATCAGGAACTTCATCCGGTTGCGCTGCTTGTGGGCGTAGTCCCCCAGGCGGTGGTAGACGCGGAGGATCGCCTCCGCGACCTCGAGGATCTCGCCCGCGGGCAGGAACTCGAACAGCTCGTATCCGGACTTGCAGAGGATCGACGTGCCGCCGCCCACCGTCACCCGGAAGCCGCGGACGCCGCTGCCGTTCGTGCCGCGCAGGCGGGCGTACCAGCCGATGTCGTTGATGGCCGCCACCGCGTGGTCCTCGGGGCAGCCCTCGAAGGCGATCTTGAACTTGCGGGGCAGCGTCGAGCTCATCGGATGGCGCAGCAGGAAGCGCGTCAGCGCCTCCGCGTACGGCGTCACGTCGAAGGCCTCCTCCTCGGCGACGCCCGCGTAGGGGCAGGCGGTCACGTTGCGCACGGAGTTGCCGCAGGCCTCGCGCGTGGTGAGCCCGGCCTCGGCCAGCCGCCTCATGGCGAGCTCCACGTCGTGCAGCTTCACGAAGTGGAACTGCAGGTTCTGGCGCGTGGTGACGTGGCCGAAGCCGCGGGACCAGCGCTCGGCGACGTCGGCGAGGGCGCCGAGCTGCGCGACGTCCAGGACGCCCTGCGGGATCTTCACCCGTATCATCTGCGCGTCGCCGCTCTGACGCTGGCCGTAGGTTCCGCGCACCAGGCGGAAGGCGCGCCACTGGTCGGGGGTCAGCTCGCCGCGCTCGTAGCGGTCGAGCGTGGCCACGAACTCGTCGATGTCGGCCTCGTCGGCGAACGAGAGCCGCGTGCGGCCGAGGGTGCGGACGTCGGGGAGAGACGACATGAGACGCCTCCTTAACGAGACTCGCCCACGGCCCGCGTGGCGTCTCCGCTCTCGGCGGAGCGGCCGAGCGTGGCCGCCAGCGACACGACGGCCCCCACGACGATCGTTCCCGGCGCGTCACCTTCGGGCAGCGACGCCGAGACCAGCCTGCCCAGCGTGCCCGTCCACGTGCGGGCCGCGTCGGTGGCGGCGCCGAGGACGACGGCGGCCGGGGTGAGCGGCGACCAGCCCCGCGCGAGCAGCCGCGCGGCCACCGCCGCCCTGGAGGCGAGGCCCATCAGGACGACGACGGTGAGGGAGTGGGGCGCCAGCGAGTCCAGCACCGGGCCGTAGGCGGCCTCGGCGTGCCCGGACACGACGACGAACCCGGCGGCGAGGCCGCGGTGCGTGACGGGGATGCCGGCCAGCGCCGCCGCCGCCACCGCCGAGGTGACGCCGGGGACGACCTCGAAGGCGACGCCGGCGGCGACGAGGGCGAGGGCCTCCTCGCCCCCGCGGCCGAGCACGAAGGGATCGCCGCACTTCAGGCGGACGACGCGCTGGCCGCGCCGCGCGGCGCGCACCAGCAGACGGTTGATCGTCTCCTGGCGGATCGAAGGCCGGCCCGCGCGCTTGCCTACCGGGAAGCGGCGCGCCTGCGGCGCGAGGTCGAGGGCGCGGGGGTCCACGAGGGCGTCGTAGAGGACGAGGTCGGCCTCGCCCAGCACGCGCGCGGCCCGCCTCGTCAACAGCTCGGGGTCGCCGGGACCCGCGCCGACCAGCCAGACGAACCCGTTCATGAAGCCGCGCTCCGCTCGCGCTTCTTGTCGTAGAGATCGTTCAGGGCCTCGAGCAGACGCGGCCGGCGCTCGCCGATCGGGACGCCCTCGGCCCGCTGACGCTCCTTCAGCCATTCCGCCGCGCGGACCCACGTCTCGATCTCGTCGGGGACGACCGCCTCCAGCCCTTCGCGCAGCAGGCCCGCGAGGGCGGGGGCGCGGCCCTCGGTCGATACCGCGATCGTCACCCCGCCCCGGCGCAGCACGCCCCCGGTGTAGGCGCTCGCGCTCGCGGGGTCGTCGACGGCGTTCACGAAGATCCGCCGCTCTTCCGCGGCGGCGGCCACCTCGCGGTTGACCTCGGGGGTCGCCGCGGCGATCACGACCCAGGCGCCGTCGAGGTCGGCGGGGACGAAGGGCCGGCGGAACACGGCGACGGGGGCGGCGGCGATCGGCGGGCTGATCGTCGGGGCGACGACGCTCACCTCCGCTCCGGCCGCGAGCAGCGCCGGGAGCTTCGCCGCGGCGACGCGCCCGGCCCCGACCAGCACCGCCTTCCGGCCGGCCAGCTTCAGGAAGACGGGGAGCAGCTCGGCGGTCACGAGGCGCTGGCCTCCTCCGGCGGGCTCAGGGCGAGCCCGTGCGCGGCGAAGGGCGTCCGCGCGTGCAGGCCGCACTCGGTCTTCCCGCGCCCGCGCCACCGGCCGGCCCGCGGCGCCTCCCCCGGGGCCACCGCGGTAGTGCACGGCATGCAGCCGATGCTCGGGTAGCCGCGTGCGTGCAGGGGGTTCACGGGCACGCGGTGCAGGCGCACGTAGCGCTGCACGTCCTCGTTCGTCCAGCCGGCGAGGGGATTCACCTTCACGAGGCCGAAGCGCAGGTCCCACTCGACCACGCGCGCCGCCGAGCGGTCGCTCGTCTGGTCGCGCCGGATCGAGCTGATCCACGCGTCGAAGCCCGAGAGCGCGCGCCGCAGCGGGGCGACCTTGCGGAGCTCGCAGCAGCGCTCGGGCATCCGCTCCCACAGCGCCGGGCCGTGGGCCGCGGCCTGGGCCTCGACGCTCAGCTCCGGCCGGACGGAGCGGATCGTCAGGCCGTAGCGCTCCTCGAGGCGCCGCCAAAGGGCGTACGTCTCGGGGAAGAGCAGGCCGGTGTCCAGCGTGAACACGTCGATGGGCAGGTGGTTGCGGGCGATGAGGTCGACGAGGACGCAGCCCTCGGCGCCGAAGGCCGTGGCGAAGGCGATGCGGGGCGCGAAGCGGCCGGCCGCCCACGCGAGCACCTCCGCGGGAGGTCGGCCCTCCAGGGCCTGGTCGGCGCCGGCGATTTCCACCATGGTCTGCAAGACGCTCTCGGCTCCCTCTCTCGCGCCCGCGCACGGGCGCGTGCTGGGGCGCCGCCGGCCTGGCGGCGCCAGAAACCAGAAGGCCCGGGCTTTCGTCCCGGGCCTGTCAGCGGTCTGTGTTCGGGGTGCTTAGAGCGTGAGGAGCGCGAACGCAGGGCCGCTGTCGGCGCCGGGAGCCTCCCGGGCCACCGTACAACAACAACAACACATCAGCCGCTGCGCCATTACGCCGAAAAGATAGGCGCAAACGGGGGCCGAGTCAAGCCCAAACCCTTTCATGACAAAGATTCACGCGGGTGTACGCACGGCATGGCTTGCGGGCAATGCTAGGCTCTTCAACAACCTGGAGCTACCCGATGCGGCTGAGAGCGTCCCCCGTCGGCATCCTCTTCTTCTTCTTCTTCTTATTGTGTCTCGCACGGTGGGCGCCGGCGGACGGCGTCGCTTCGCCGGTCACCCGCCAGGACGACGCCTACCATTTCGCCTCCTTCGCCGGCGGCGCCCACGAGGGCAACTTTGCGGAGTGGTGGTACTTCAACCTCGTCGATCCCGATCACGGGGTGAACGCCGTCTTCGCGTATTCGGTCATCGATCCGGCGAACAAGACGCAGTTGGGCATGGCCTCGGTGCTCGCGGTCGTCTATGCGGCCGGCGGGCCGGTCCAGCAGGGCGCGTACCTGCCGCCCGACTCGTTCGCCGCGTCCCCCGAGCAGGCCGACGTGAGCGTGGCGGAAGGGCCGGCCGGTGGAGGGCGGATCGAGGTGATCGACGACGGGCGATACCGCATCACGGGCACCGTGGCCGGCACCCACCGCGTCGCCTGGAGCCTGGTGTACACGCGACGGAGCCCGCCCTGGCTCGCGGCGGACGAGCGTCGCGTGGGCTGGCTGCCCTGGGAGGTCATGAGCTGGCTGGTGTACATGCCGAGCGCCTCGGTCAGCGGGAGCATCACCGTCGACGGCCGGCGGTATCGGCTGCGCGGCGCCCGTGGCTACCACGACCACAACTGGGGTGAGTGGATCCCCGGCCTCGTGACGTGGAACTGGGCCCAGTACGGCGGCCCGGGCATCCGCGTCGCGGTGGGCGATTTCCCGAACGTCGCCGAGGGTGCCGTGGGGGTCGACTTCGAGGGCCGACGGACCGTCTTCGAGAAGCCGCAGTACTCGATCACGCACTCGGACTGGGCGTTCGACCTGGTGAACCAGCAGTGGTTCCCGACGACGTCGTGGCTGTGGGCCGCGAACCAGACGACGATCCTGGCTGTCCGCTTCCACGTGCAGGAGACGGTGCCGATCGTTCCCCCGCTGAACTTCCCGATCCGGCCGCTCGTCTACGAGCAGACCGCGGACGTCGCGGGCGCGCTGTGGGAGAGGACGCCGCCGGGAGACTGGCGGCTCCTGACGACGTTCGCCGACACCGGCTTCAAGGAGTACACGAGCGTCACCGTGGCGAGCCCGCCGTGACCGTGTGCAGTGTCGTCCGCCGGTGTTCGAGACGGGAACCGGGGACGGCACGAACCGCCCCCGGTCCTCGCCACTGCCGTTAGAGGCTGCTCGCCTTCCGCTTGGCCTCGGGGAACGCCAGCGGCCGCTCGATGCCCGGCCACTGCGAGTCGACCACCTTCTGATAGGTCTTCTTCGCCTCGTCCTTCCGGCCGAGCTTCTCGTACGCGCGCGCGAGGAGCAGCGTGTCGAAGGGGTTGTTCATGTCGGCCTGCTTGAGGTGCTCGAGCGCCGCGTCGTACTCGCCGGCCTCCAGCTTCACGTATCCGGCGAGGTAGTGGTAGGCGGGCCAGTACTGCTTGGCCGGCTCGCCGCCGTCCTCGATCATCTTCTTGATGGCCTCGGTCTCTGCCCAGGCCTCCTGGATCTTGCCCATCTTGGCGAGCGTGCGCGCCTTGCCGTGGCGCAGGCGGCCGAGCCAGACCTGCTTCTGGTCCTCGGGGAGGTTGCTCCCGGGGACGCTCTCGTAGCCCTTCTCGTAGTTCTTCATGGCCTCCTCGAGCCGGCCGTTCTCGAGGTTGATGCGGGCCATCGCGTTGTAGATGAACACCTCCGGGAACTGCGTGTCGAGGTGGTTGGCCTTGTACTCGCCGAGGTAGGTGCGCAGGGAATCGAGAGCGGCGTCGACGTTGCCTTCGTAGAGGTGGCTGAAGGTGACGCCGAAGCGGATGGCGAAGGGCACCGAGCCCTTGGGCAGGCTCTTCTCGACCGACTGGTAGGTGGCGCGGGCCTTGGCGTAGCGCCCCTTCAGCAGGTCGTTGCCCGCGAGGAACGCCTCCACGCGCGCGGTCTTCGGTCCGATGGCCTGCGTCTTCTCGAATGCGATGCGGGCCTTCTCGGCCTGGTTGTCGCCGGCGTAGAGCTGGCCCAGGATCACCTGCACCAGCCGCTCGCCGGGGTAGTCCCTGGCCAGCGCCTCCAGGGGCTCGATGCACTTCTTGAACTCCAGGCCCTGGTTCACGCGCGCGTAGTACATGCCTTCGATGAAGCGGCGCTCCCCGTCCGAGGCGTTCTTCGCCATCTCCTTGGCCTTCAGGTACTCCTTCTCGGCGTCGGCCGGTGAGGCCTGCACGGCGGAGAGGTAGTACTGGCCCATCGCGAAGCTGGGGTCGGCGGCCACGATCTTCTTCGCCAGCTCGAGGTTCTCGGGTCCGACCTGGAAGTTCTCGATGCGGAGCTGAAGCTGCTTGAGCAGCTCCCTGGCTTCGGGCGACTTCGTCGTCCATTCGAACTTGCGCCCCGGCGTGCTCTCGGCGTACGCGGCGGCGGCGGCGATCGCGGCCGCCATGACGGCGCAAACGACTCGGATCTTCCTCATGCTCATGCGTCGTGCTCCCTCGTTAATTTCTTCGTGGCCTCCAGCGCCCCCGGAGCGCAGGCCAACGCTTGCCGGATTGTACGCGGAGGAATCGCCGTTTGTTTCAGCCGGGCCGGGCCGGCCGCGATATCCGGCGGGCTGGATTTTCAGCGACCCGGAGACGGCGACGGCGAGGGCTGCGCTCCCGCGGCCGCCTCCGGCGCGGGCCGCGAACCGTACAGGCCCAGCGTGTACGCGGCCTGGATCAGCTCGATCGCCGTGGGGCCGGCGCCGAGCGAACCGAGGCCGCCGCGCGGGATGACCACCGCGACGGCCAGGCGGCGGGGGACGGTGGGAGCGCACGGCGGCGCGCTGTTCGCCGGCTCAGACAGGGACACGAACCACGAGTGCGGCTTGCCGTAGACGCCGACCTCGATCCCCCAGGGCCGCTCCTCCTCGATGCCGATGGAGTCCGCGGTTCCCGTCTTGCCGTACACGCGGAGACCGGGCGGCACCCCCGGCGTCTGCGCGAGCCCGCGGCCGGTGCCGATCATCATCACCTGCTCCATGCCGGCCAGCACCGGCGAGAGCAGCTGCGGATCCGAGAGGATCGGCTTCTGGTCGCACGGGGCGCCCAGCTCCATCGTCGGCGGGCATTTCCGGTACACGCCGCCGCCGCCGATCGCGCCCGCGATCCGCGCCGCCTGCGACACGCTCATCATGGCCGCGTGCTGCCCGAACGCGGTGAGCGCGAGGTCGCGGCTGCCGGGCTTCCCGGGCTGGTACCACCCGCCTCCCCAGCCCATCTCCACGCCGTCGCTCACCAGCTTCTCGAAGGCCTCGGGCCCGAGCTGCAGGCCGAGCTGGCCGAAGTAGACGTTGCAGCTCACGGCCAGCCCCCGGATGAACTCGATGCGGCCGTGGGGATTGTCGAGCGCGATGTCGTGCACGGGCGCGTACCAGCCCGGCCGCGTGAAGTACGGCCCCTGCGCGTCGCGGTCCACGCAGGCGAACACCGGTCCCGCCCGGGCCGGACAGCCGGAGCCCTGGCCGAGCACCCCGGCGCGGGCGGCGGCGAGGGAGGTGAAGAGCTTGGCCGCCGAGCCGCCCTGATAGATCCCGCGGAAGCCGGTCTTGTCGGGCCAGGGGCCGTAGTAGCCGGTGAAGCGGGGATCCTGGGTCGGGAAGTCCGGGTCCTCGAGCCGCTCGCGGACGGCGGGGTCCCCCGGGTTGAAGTCGGGCCACTGCGCGCGCGCCAGCACCTCGCCGCTGTTCACGTCGAGGACGACCGCGGCCGCCGCCTTCCCCTTGGCGGCGGCGCGGCGGAGGATCCGGGCCGCCGCGACCTGGAGGCGCGCGTCGAGCGTGAGGTGGGCCTGGCGCGAGGCGGTGTCGGCGGCGACCCTGGCGACCGCGGCGTCGCGGCCGCGCCCACCGACGCGGAGGATCGGGACGAGCGGGCGGAAGTCCGGCGCCGGCAGCGGCAGGAGGCGCACGCGGGCGCCGCCGGCCATCGCCTCCGCCCGCGCGCGGTCTTCCGGCCGCTCCTCCTGCTCGTTCACGATGAAGAGGAGCCGCTCGCCGCCCTCGGGCTCCCGCGCCAGCCAGACCGCGTGCCCGTCCGGCCGCTCGGGGTAACCGCGGACCTTGGCCGCGAGCAGCCGCTCCAGCATCCACAAGGGCCGGAGCACGACGGGATCCGGCGGCCCGAGGAGCGTGCCCATCGCGTCGCCGAGCGGGTAGGTCCGCTGGCCGTGCTCGTCCGTGCCCGCCACCAGCCGGCCGTCGCGGTCCACGATCTCGCCGCGCGGGATGCGGGCGGCGATCGCCTCCAGGCGCGGGTCGTACCTCTCGGTCACGCGCCCGTGCGGGTAGCCGGGCTCGGGGGCCAGCAGCGTGACCACGCCGCGCACGCTCGTCGCCTCGGCGCGCACGACCCCTTCCTGCACGGCCACCAGCACGCCCACCCCGATCACGATCAGCGTCGCCGTCAGCACCGCCAGGCTGCCGCGCCGCAGCTCGGCCAGCTCGGGCGTCATCTCCCGCGCGCGGCCGTCCTCGGCGAGGCGGGCGAGCATGGCCGCCACCAGGACGAACGTGACGGTGGCGGTCTTGCCGAACGACAGGAAGGGCACCGGCACGCCCGTGAGCGGCAGCATCTGCGTCGTCCCCGAGAAGATCACCAGCCACTGCGCGACCAGCAGCGTCGCGAGGCCGACCGCGGTCACCACGCGCTCGGGGGTGCGGTTGAGCGCCCCGACGACCAGCCCCTGCCCGGCCACCGCGGCCACGCACAACAGGTAGAGGACGAGGCCGACCGCGCCCAGCTCCTCGGCGAGGTGCGCCTGGACGAGATCGGTGTGGCCGGCGGGGAGCGCCCAGGCCGGGGCATAACCCAGTCCCTGCCCGTTCACGTATCCGGCGGCGATGGCCCATCGCGCCAGCGCGATCTGGTCGCCGTTGGGCTGCCCGTTCGTCCAGGGATCGAGCCACATCTTCATCCGCAGCGCGACCTTGGGCGAGCCCGAGATCGCCGGCACGTGGACGGCGATCGTCACCAGCAGCGCCACCACGACGAGCGCGGTCACCACCCAGCCGCCGGCGCGGGTCACGACGTAGAACAGCGTCAGGAACAGGATGGAGAGGATCAGCAGCGGCCCGAGGTCCTTGACGAGCACGAACGAGGCGAACAGCACGATGAACACCAGCACCGCCGGCACCAGCAGCCGCCTTCGCGGGAAGTCCAGGCCGAAGATCCGATCGCGCTGGTGTCGCAGCTTGGCCGCCCGCCGGCCGAGCGAGAGGCCGAGGAACAGCACGAACGCCAGCTTGACCAGCTCCAGCGGCTGGAAGCCGCCCAGGTTGATGCGGGTGTCCTCGGCGAGCTCGGTGCCGCTGCCGAAGAGGGCGAGGGCCACGAACACCGCCACCATGAGCGCGGGCAGGGCCGCGTGCAGCGGGCCGGTCATGTCCACGGGATCCCACGGCAGCAGCAGCACGATCGCGCCCGCGACGCCGGCGAGCGCGACGCCCTTGGCGAACTCGGGGCCCGGCCACAGCATGCGGTGCAGGGGGTCGCCGTAGCCCATCTGGAGGGCGAAGCCGATGGCGAGGGCGGCGCAGGTCGCGGGCATGATGAGCGGCGAGGGGATGTTGACCCGACCCCGGCGCGCGCTCACCAGGCGGCCGAGGACGAGGGCGGCGATGCCGGCGGCGAAGTACAGGCCCGCCCGCACGGCCTGGGCGTGGACCTCGTCCGGCGTGCGCACCTCGCTCGCGGTGACGGCCGCGCCCTTGGCCAGCGCGTGGGCGATGCCGGCCCGGCCGCCCAGCCAGCCGAGCGCCCCCAGCGCCGCCATGACCAGCAGCTCGATCAGCAGCGGCACGCCCGCCTCAGGCGTCCTCGCGGCGGCGATGCAGGGGAGGGAGCTCGCCCTCCTGCCGGACGACGACCGCGGTCACGTTGTCACGCGCGCCGCGCTCGAGCGCCCGGGTGATCAGCGCGTCGGCCAGCTCCTCGGGCGGCGAGCCGTCGCGGCGCGACCGCCGCAGGCGGTCGAACAGCTCGTCCGCGCCCACCGCGGTGGGCAGGCCGTCGCTGCAGAGCAGGAGCAGCGCGTCCCGCTCGAGCGTCACCTCCAGCCGGTCGATCCAGCCTTCTCCCACCCGGCGCCGGCCGCCCAGGTCGCGCGTGACCTGGTTTCGTCCCGGCAGGTCGCCCGCGTGCAGGTGGCTGAGGCCCAGGCGCTCCTGCTCGGAGGCGGCCACGGTGTGGTCGCGGGTGAGCTGCTCGCACCCGGCGGCGCCGGCCAGGTAGACGCGGGTGTCGCCGACGTGCGCGATGCGGGCGACGCCGCCGCTGATCCGCAGCGCGGAGGCCACGCAGCCCATGCCGTGCAGCTCCGCCCGGGAATCGGCCTCGGTCCGGATGCGCTCGTTGGCGGCGGCGAGGCCGCGCGCGGGCTCGCCCGCCTCGAGCAGGGCCGCGCGGGCCAGCTCGGCCGCGTGCCGGCCGGCCCGCTGGCCGCCCATGCCGTCGATCACCGCGAACAGGCCGAGGTCGGGCCGGCAGAGGAACGCGTCCTGGTTCTCCGGGCGCACGCTGCCGCGATGGGTGCGCGCGGCCGCGCGCAGCGTTCCGGACCGGAGAGGGCCGGTCCTCTCGTCCTCGGGACGGCTCTCCCTCCGCTCAATCGCGCTCAACGCGGTCGATGGTGAGCTTCATCTCCCCGTTGGACAGCGTGACGTCCACGGGGAAGCGATCCACGGCAATCTGCCCGCCGGGCTGGACGAGCCGGCCGGCGACCTCGACCGGATTGGCCTGGGAGAAGCGGCCCACGATCACGCCGCCGCCCCCGGCCTCCACCCAGAGCTGCCGCTTGTTGATCTTCGTGCCCGCGCCCGTCAAGGGCACGAAGCCCGGCGACGCCGCCTTGTGGGGACGGCCGAACACCGCCCGCACTCCCGACGGCACGCGGGTGGAGCCCTTCGGCCACTCCACCCTCAGCCGCGCGCCGTCCGCGATCATCCCGGTGACGCGCTCGGTGGGGGGATCGGCCAGAGGGGCGGCGCCCGGGCGGCCGACCCGCACCGTCATCTCGTTGGGGTCGGGCGGGGCCAGCCGGTCCGCCGAGGAGAAGTCGGCCTTGAGCAGGGCCGTGCCCGCGCGCACGTTGCCGCTCTCGTCGCGCATCAGGCGCACGTTGAGCGGGCCGACCATCTCGGCCTTGAGCGTGGCCAGCTCCTTCTCGACGACCCCGCCGAGGTCGCGCACCAGCGTGCTCTCCAGCTTCTTCACCCGCGTCCAGTCCTCGAGGTCCATGAACACCGAGTAGTCGTTCCAGACGAGGGGCGAGCCGGTGGCCGTGCGGTGGGGACAGAGCCGCATCGCCTCCTTGATGGCCTTGGCCACCAGGAAGGGATCCACCGCGGCCGGGCTGCCGCGCTTCCACGGGTTGCGGCCGGCGCGCACGCTGGACCAGTCCACCTGGAAGACGTTGGGGTCGCGGTCGTCGCGCGTCAGCCCGCCCACGGCGTCACGCCTCTTCGTAGAAGACGGTGAGCACCGTGTTGCTCCCGTCGGTGAACTCGATGCGGTCCCCGGGGCCGAGGGGGACGCGGCCGCTGGCGGCGAGGGCCGGCCGCAGGCGCTCGCCGTCGGCGCGCTGGACGACCAGCGCCTGCTGCTGGTCGAGCGATTCCAGCTCCAGCCCCGCGTTGGACCGGTGCAGGCGCGCCGCGCGCCGGCTGATCGCCTTCTCGGACTCGCAGAGCACGACGTCGTTGGCCACCTGGCGCTCCTCGCCGTGCCAGTCGCCGCGGCCGAGCAGGTAGTCCCGCCGCGTGGGCGGCAGGGTGACGGTGACGCCGTCGCGGTCTCCGCCCTGGATCCGGAGCCGGTACCGGCGGCGGGGGGCCTCGCGCACCTCCACCGCCGTGCGGTCGCCGGGCTCGACCACGTAGCGGCGCACCGGCATCGCGTCCGGGCGCAGGCGGACCAGCTCGTTGAGCACGCGGGCCTCGACCTCGCGGTCGAAGGCGGGGTCCTCCACGAACTGCTCGATCACCTGGACGCTGCCCTTCCCCACCTTGATGCGGACCTCCACCTCCGGCGGCAGCACCGGCAACCCCTTGCCGGCGTGGCGGGCCAGCGCGGCGATCCCGTCGCTGACGCGACGGATCAGGTCGGGCTGGCCCAGCTCGCCCTCGAGCACGTCGCCGATCATCTGCTTCACGCCCATGGATCCAACATAGCGCACGCGCCCGGCGGGCGCGGGCGCCGCGAGCAAAAGTCGGAGGGAACGGGGACGAGCCGCGGGCGGGACTACGGAACGCGGTGGGCGGACGACGGGCCGGAGCTGTTGGCGGCGTCGCTGGAGAAGCGGCCGCGCAATGCGCCACCCAGCCCGAGGCGGTACCGGATCGTGCCGCGGCTCGTGCGGTCGCGGCCGATGTCGGTGAAGTGCAGGACCAGCTCGTTGCCCTCGATCCGGCCCTCGACCTCGATGCGCGTGCGCTGCGACGGCAGGAGCATGACCCCGTTCTCGGAGGTCTTGAAGCCCCGGCCGTGGATGCGGTCGCCGTCCTGCCACAGGTTGACGCGATACCCCAGGGTCGTTCCCGCCAGCGGCTCGTAGCTCGTCGACTCCACGTCCTGACGCACGTCCCAGCGGCCGTTGAGGTCGGCCCGCGGCGAGTCGGACGACGGCGGCGGTGGCAGATCCGCCTCCTCGTCGGTGGGCGCCGGCTCGGGGGCCGGCGGCCTCGCGCGCGGCGTCGGCGGCGTGACCTTCAAGGGGGACGGGAGGGGCGCCGGCGACCACGGGCGGGCGTGTATCGTCGGGCTCGGGAGCGCGAGGGGGTCCCGCAACGACGCCGGGGACGCCGGGGGAAAGGCCGCGGGCGCAGAGAGGGTAGAGGACGCCGAGGGAGAGGCCGCGGGCGCGGAGGGGGTGGCCCGGCGCGGCTTCATCGTCACCCGCGGCGCCGGAGACGGCGGCGGGGACGGCGCCGGCTCGCTCGCCGGCCGATGCACCATGGAGGCCAACGCGGCGCCCACCAGGACGACGGCCGCCGCGGCCGCCGCCGCGAGCATCGGCGTGCGCAGGCGATCCTGGCGACGCCGGCCGCGGGTGCGCGGGCTGGTGACGGCCTCGCCCCGCCGGAAGGCGGCGCCGGCGCTCGGCGGCGTCGGGTCCGGCACGCGGGTCGTGGCTTCCTCGGCCAGCATCGCGGCCGGCGCCGAGGCCACGAGCCGTCCGGGATCGTTCGCGGAGGCGCGGCGTTCGACGAGCGACTCGAGCGCCTCGCGCAGCTCGCGCATGCCGGGCCGCGCCCGGGGGTCGGGCTCCGTGGCGCGCCGCACCAGCTCCCGCAGGCGCTCCGGGAACGTGGCGGGCAGCTCGAGCGCCTTGGACTGGAGCTTCTTGACCCCCACCGTGGCCGAGGCGGCCGCCGGGCCGAGGCCCACCTCCAGCGCGAACGGCCGCTCGCCGGTGAGCGCCTCGTGGATCAGGAGGCCGAAGCCGTACACGTCGATGGCGGCCGGGTCCGCGCGCTCGCCGCGGAAGACCTCCGGGGGCAAGTAGGGCAGCGTGCCGAGCTGGCCGGTCGTGGTCAGCGACTCCGCCTCGCGGGCGGCCGCGATCCCGAAATCGACGAGGCGGGGCGTGCCGTCCTCGGTCAGCACGACGTTGGCCGGCTTGAGGTCGCGGTGGAAGATGCCCTCGGAGTGGGCGTGGTCCAGGGCCTGGGCGAGGGGGACGAACGTGGCCAGCGCCTCCGGCAGCGCCATCGGGCCGCGCGACATGCGCGCGCGCAGCGTCTCCCCCATCGCCAGCTCCATGACCAGGTAGAGCAGGCCGCGGTCGGGGTCCTCGTTGAAGCCCATCACGCCCACGATGGCCGGGTGCCGCAGCGCGGACAGGGCCTCCGCCTCGCGCACGAACCGCGCGCGGGCGTCGGGCTCGGCGGTGGGCTTCATGACCTTGAGGGCGGCCACGACGCGGCGGGTGAGGGCGGAGTGCACGCGGTAGACGGTGCCCATGCCCCCCTCGCCCAGGGGGGCTTCGACGATCCAATCGCCGACGCGGTCCCCGGCCCTCAGCACAATTCCATGATAGGGCGGACTCCTCCCCCGATGGGCGGGCCCGGAGGGTCGGCGCGGGCCCCGTTTGATAACCTAGGTCCGTGCGGGTCGCCACGTGGAACGTCAACTCGCTGAAGGCGCGCCTCGACAAGGTCGTCTGGTGGCTGGAGCGCGCCCGCCCGGACGTGCTCCTCATGCAGGAGACCAAGCTCGCCGACGCCGAAGCGCCGTCGGACGTGTTCCGCCGGCTCGGCTACGAGCTGGCGCACCACGGCGAGGGCGGCCGGAACGGCGTCGCCATCGCGAGCCGCGGCGGCATCGAAGACGTGGTCACCAACTTCGGGGAGCCCCTCCGCCCCGCGGCCACGCCCGACGTGGGCGACGACGAGCCCTTCGCGGAGGCGCGGATGATCTCGGCCGTGAGCGGCGGCCTCCGCTTCGTGAGCCTGTACGCGCCCAACGGCCGGATCGTCGGCTCCCCCTTCTACGAGGCCAAGCTCACCTGGTTCGAGCGCCTCGCGCGCTGGCTCTCCGAGGCGAGGGACCCGGCCGAGCCCCTCGTGCTCGGCGGCGACTTCAACGTGGCCCCCGAGGACGCCGACGTCTGGGATCCCCGCGCCTGCCACGGCGGCACCCACGTCTCGCCTCCCGAGCGGGAGGCCTTCGCGCGGCTGTGCCGCTGGGGCCTCGTCGACGCGTACCGCCGGCACCATCCGGAGCCCGGCCGCTACACGTGGTGGGACTACCGCGCCGGCAACTTCCACAAGAACTTCGGCATGAGGATCGACCACCTGCTGGTCTCGGCGCCGCTCGGCCCGCGCACGGTGTGGGCGGAGATCGACCGCGAGGCGCGCAAGGGCAAGCCCATCCCTTCCGACCACGCGCCGCTGGTGGTCGACATCGACGGGCCGGGGATCGCGTTCGACGCGGGCTGGGCCTCGGCCGAGGAGCGCATCGCCGCCCGCCGCGGGCGCCCGTCGGGCGCCTGAGGCGCCATGGCCGACCCACCGTTCCCCATCGAGCCCCCGATCGAGCCGATGCTGGCCAGGCTCGCCGCCGAGCTTCCGCCGGGCGACCAGTGGCTCTTCGAGCCGAAGTGGGACGGGTTCCGCGCGATCGTCTTCCGCAGCGGGGACCGCCTCTACGTGCAGAGCCGCGACCTCCGGCCGCTCGACCGCTACTTCCCCGACCTCGCGGCGCCGCTGCGCCGGGCCCTGCCCCCGCGCTGCGTCGTGGACGGGGAGATCGTGATCGCCACCGAGCGGGGCCTCGACTTCGAGGCCCTCCAGCTCCGCCTGCACCCCGCGGCCTCCCGGGTCGCGAAGCTCGCCGCGGAGACGCCCGCGTCCTTCGTGGCCTTCGACCTGCTCGCCGCGGGCGACCGCGACCTCCGCTCGTCGCCCCAGAGCGAGCGCCGCCAGCGCCTGGAGGAGGCGCTCGCCGGCGCCGAGGGCCTCGTCCACCTCACGCCTTGCAGCCGGGACCGCGCGCTCGCCCGGGAATGGTTCCACCGCTTCGAGGGCGCGGGGCTCGACGGGGTCGTCGCCAAGCACGAGGCCGCGACCTACGAGCCGGGCAAGCGGGCGATGATCAAGGTCAAGCACAACCGCACCGCCGACTGCGTGGTGGCCGGCTTCCGCTGGCACAAGAACGGCCCCGGCACCCTCGTCGGCTCGCTGCTGCTCGGGCTCTACGACGGGGCGGGAAGGCTGCACCACGTCGGCGTCACGTCGGCCTTCACCGCGCAGACGCGGCGGCGGCTGGCGCAGGAGCTGGCGCCGCTGCGCGTGAACGCCCTCGCCGGCCATCCCTGGCGGGAGTGGGCGAGCGCCGAGGCGGGCTCGGCGCGGATGCCGGGGGGCCAGAGCCGCTGGAGCCAGGGCAAGGACCTCTCCTGGGAGCCGCTGCGCGTGGAGCGCGTCTGCGAGGTCAAGTACGACCACCTGCAGGGCGACCGCTTCCGCCACGCCGCCGTCTTCGCGCGCTGGCGGCCCGACAAGCGGCCGGCCGACTGCCGCTACGACCAGCTCGAGGTGACTCCCCCCGCCGAGCTGGCCGCGATCTTCGGAAGAGCAACCTGACGGTTGCATTAGGT
>Ga0114129_10006661_pt1 | contig 16404 bp, 14 predicted proteins | sample RhiMetdeltSRZDD1_FD_80071 | JGI IMG/M metagenome (GOLD analysis project Ga0114129, IMG submission 80071) | Populus rhizosphere microbial communities from Tennessee, USA - Rhizosphere MetaG P. deltoides SRZDD1 (version 2) (version 2) | ecosystem: Host-associated > Plants > Roots > Rhizosphere >... | reverse complement strand
TGGACGTCACAACTTTACTTCAACAATACAATGAATAAGCAAATACATGAACAACCTCCTTACAGTAGTCACGGCCCACCACCTACACAAAATGAACAGGACTTTATTTACGCTGGACCTTCCGCCGATAGCCTGGTTAGGAACAATAGCGGAAAAGATCTAATAATGAACGTTACTAAAGATGGGTCGGAATATTTAGGAACATTCAATATATTCCTAAACGTCAAATAGAAATGATGCTCCCAGATAAAAATGCAAATTAGTGTCATAGTCAATAACCATTTAGTGTTCATGCGCGGAAATTTGAATATTTTTTGGCATCCCTTAAGTGCAGCTTATCTTCTGGTTTATGCATTAGTATAGCGTAGTTTTAACTAATCCATGAATCCAAACCATAATTACTGGTCCACAGTGGTTGTTACCATATCCAGGAACCCCGTGGTCCTTTCCGACTGCAAATAAGCAAATTTGACTTTAATTTAGGTGATAATCTGGAAGGATAGTTGGAGTATTCAAATCTTGTTTTCCCATTATTATCCGGTCATCTTCTCCTCTTATGATTTTCCTAAGGGGGAGGAAGGGCTCTTACAACCGTCGCTATCAGCCTCTGTCTACCGACCCTTCTGTAACCATGGCATATTGATTCGCAAAATAAAATTTAGAACCCAACCCTGCAATATGAAATCCGAGGTGTTTACTTTGTGAAAACTTGAAAATGCCTTAAACTTTCATTGGGTGAGGTAATCACCAAAATATGGTTATCTGCCCGTCTAAAAGTCAACGCATTTGGTAGTTACATGAATCTATATAAATGTCTTAATTGGGAGATCTTATCAAATTAATCTCCAATCAATGGAAAAATCTTATATAGAATTGGCATATACATAAACATCAGTGATAGCGGTACGGTCGTCCTCATTCTTGTGAGAAAAGCTGCCCCAGTAGCCGAGAATGACTCTAATGTACGCTATATGGCAAGTTGTAATCGAGCATGAATATAGCAAAATCTCAGTTTTACCAACAATACAAGGATAGTATTCTCTTTAACAAAAATCTGATCATCTCCGGTGTTTGTTCGCTAGTCCTGACAGCAATCATAACACAGTATTATTACTATAATACTCACAGCAATAATTTCCAAGTCTCGTTAGTCTCATTACTAGTTGAATATGCGATTGAAACTCCAATTTTTGCGATACTCTATTACATTGACAACAAGAGAATATACATTAATGCGCAGACAGGAAGGGCGGACTGGAATGTCATAAGGACGGATTTAAAGAAGCTTGTGGCTGTATTCTCAATATCTGATGTAATATATGCAATAGCGCAAATTTCCATTGAATTTAATTTACTCCAGTTCGCTTCAGTCGAACCTTACCAAGCTTCTGTCTACAGTTCTCTTATTGCGTGGGCCGTATTTTTTGTCATAATCAATCTGAGTGTTAGATCTGTTAGACTATTTGATAGACAGAGACTTAGAAAATCGATGGAAATTTTGTTGGAACTGAGATACGTTATCCTGACGTTAATTGGATTCATCATTCTTGTTAATTCATTCATTTTTCTTTCTTCTATACAAACGAGATTTGTCTATACTAATTTAACAATCAATGTGACAGCAGCGACAGCTCTAATCGCAGCTATAATAGTTTTGATCAGACAAATTAGAGTGCATTCCCAATACGCGAGAGCATTTACTTTTCTTGCTGCTGGGGTGGCATTATGGTTTACCGCAGAGGTGACTTGGACTTACTACCAGCTAGGGCTAGGTATAGAGACGCCATTTCCGTCTCCTGCTGATGCGTTTTGGTTAGCAGGATATGTACCCTTGACATACCATCTTTACAATATTTACAGGACTGTCACTAGGAAGGTTGTAGGAGGAAGTATGCTGGCAATATTGTCTGGCATTGTCGCTTCAATGTTGGCATTTTTACTTTATCTGACCTTTGGTATTTCTGGTCAGCAACAAGGTATAGTGGAGCTAACTATCAACCTAGCCTACCCTATTTTAGATGCAATATTGCTGATACCTGCAATTGTCATACTTTGGAGTTTTAGAAAAGGAGAGCCTGCTTATACTCATTGGGTAATGATTTCACTGTTTATAATATTCGTAACTGTAGCAGATATTGGATTTGATTATGCTCTTGCTGTTAATGAGGAATCAGCAGGTCAGCAAGAGTGGATTTGGGATATGTTCTATAACGCAGGGTATCTATCTATTGCTGGGGCCTTATTTTGGTATAACAGATATTTGGTTCTAACAAAGGTAATGTGACCCCTCTAACGCGAGTCTCAGAAATTAGAAACAAACTGTGGCAAAAAAATATAAAGACAATGAGAAAATGTTTTTAAATTAAAATTTGATGGTTCTCTTCTTATCTGAGAATTTTTAGTTCATTGTGCCATTTAAGTTTACTCAATAATACCTACGTAGTAAACCAGAAGCTCTTTAAGCCTCACGGAAAACTTACGTCGGCGCCATTGAAAAATAATCAAACCCGAAGCAATATTTATTTATTGAAGATTGATAATTTGGAACCTTTAATAAAATTAAAGCCCTACCTTGCTATCTGATTTATTTCCATTCCCATATCTTTGCTATGGCATTGTCTGATTCGTCGACTTCAGTTTCAAAAACTGCAACAACATCAGATAGGGACGATAACTTCCCGCTGCTGGAAGTCTCATATATTATGGAGCCGTAGAAACGCATTGAATTTACTCCCCGTCCATCTTGCTTCCCGATTGCTTGACCAGTGTAGGTTGCCAGCTCACCATCATTTGTGATTATAGTTCCCCGACCCTCAATGTACAATGTCTTCCCATCACTAGACTTGGGGATTGTCCAAAACGTAGAGGTTTGTTTGAACTCGGTTCCTCTGTAATTACCCTCACCGGTAGTAGAGGTTTCTATTTTTGGTATACCTCCCTCCACATTTATTACTCTACGACTAACTATTTTCAGCCTTTCCTCTGCTATTTGTTCGCCTAACATTATAAAGAGGTGATAATCCGAAGATCAATATAAAGAAACTCAATTAAAATACAAGGAAACTAAGGACATCATCGTTCCTTCATTGTGGAATTACGAATGTTCATCGTATTTTGATATTTGGAGTAGAATGGTTTAAAACAATTAGATTCAAGGTTGAGAAACCAGTGACAAAACCTTAATTATTAAAAATTAATCGCGATTTTCGAAATGGCTCTAAAGAAAAGAAAATAGACATCACACGAGTTTTGAGTGTGAAAAAATCCCGAGGCAGTAAAAACGGGTAAACTATTACGAGCACATCCAATTGAAGATTGGATTGATAAGGATTCCTCATTGTTGGGTATTGGTCCGAAATGGTTTGGTTTGTTAGATTAATAAACTCATATTGGAATTACTTTATATGATCGGGTTGAGGCCAAACGCCACTATGAATCTTCCATTGCATGGAGGACATGCCCCTCACTATCTTATTAAAAAAATGGTCAAACTTTCTCATGCAATTTCAAAAGTTTAATCGACCACTACGGTGAACATGAGTTCTTGAAGAGATTATCTGATCCTTTATGGTACCAAGCATTGGGTTGTGTTCTAGGCTTTGATTGGCATTCATCCGGAGTTACAACTGTCGTAACAGGCGTATTGAAGCAAGCACTCTCAGATGATATTCATGGAATTTGCATTGCGGGAGGGAAGGGACGGAAATCTCGTGAAGTCAAAAAAGAGATTCCATTGCTCGCAGAGAAATGCTATAACCTATCTTCATCTAAAATTGATTATTTAATGAAAGCAAGTAAGATGGCAGCCAAGGTTGATTCCGCGGCAGTTCAAGATGGATACTCCTTATATCATCATGTTATTCTGTTCGATAAGGACGGAAATTGGACTATCGTATAGCAAGGAATGAACACCCATAAATTGATGGCTAGAAGTTACCACTGGTTATCTGACCATGTAAGGAGTTTTGTGTCCGAACCTCATTCAGGTATTATCTGCGCATGCAAGAATTCTGCTACCTTGAATATGGTATCCGTCAATTCTGAAGAAAACCAAAAGATATCGGTTGACCTTGCTAAAGCTGGTATCGCAAAATTAAAGTCATCTGTGGTCCAATTAAATAGAAGCAAACATTACTCGCGCTTGTGTACATTAGACAATTGGGTAACGGGGAATAGTACTTGTGTAGGACAATAATACAGCGGTAATCAATCTGAGCATTACGAAATGCCTAGCAGATTAAACTGGAATTTATTTAAAAAGATTTACGATATTCAGCCAAGAAATTATGAACAATTGATTTCTATCCCAGGATTTGGACCGGCCGGTGTAAGGGCTTTGTCGTTAATTGGCGAGTTAATATATGGAACCAAAGCATCGTGGCAAGACCCTGTCAAAATTAATTTTGCACATGGCGGTAAAGATGGAGTCCCTTACCCAATAGCACGCAAGGTTTATGATAAATCAATATCCTATCTCTCTTCTGCAATAGAGGGAGCAGAAATTCAAAGAGAAGAAAGGATTGCATCTCTGAATAAATTAGCATCTTATTCAGCAAAATTATTTCCCCTCGATCCGTGACTGATTTCTCTTTGAGTTGAATATTGACTCTTTGCTGCCAAATGGCAACTACACAAAACTGGATAGGATATTGTTGTGAGTTGTTTTTTTAGGAGAATTGTAATCAATAGACTTGCCAAAAGACAAATCGCAAGTTGGCCCTCTCATTACGTAAATGGTTTAGGGATACGGAACACGGAAATAATTTAACCATCCCCAGCATTAGTTCTGTAGGGACTGAATTTGAAATTTGTCTGAAAATAATTTCCAACAGCTGGTTACCAATGTATTTTCCCTTCGCCCATCTATTAGGTTTGCTGGTGTAATCACAAAAATGGGAAGGCTAATTGCTGGTGGGATGAGGCACGGTTTAGAATCGCTGGAAAATAAAGATGAATCATTAAAACTGTATGTCCAGTTTGCCTTGAGGAGTGAGATTGGAAAGGACTATGATGATACCTTTGGAAGGGCTATCTATAATTTTACGGAAAGGGAGAAGATTAAACTTGTATCATTTCCATTGAATAATAATCACATACTAAGGGTTTCAATAATGAAGGATGAAATAGACCACGACAAAATAATTCAAGATATATTAGAAATTATACAGGATTTAAAATTACGACGAAGCTAGTACGAATGAAGACTCAAGGAAGACTCTTGCTCCTGATGTGAAAAATTGCCCAGCTAATTCTATTTAACCCGAACTTAGCGCGGGTGCAAAAGGTAAAAAACTTGTAGTCTAACAATCTTAAAAGGTAATTAATGCTATCGAATGTTATCTGGAGTCGAACACTACTTCATAATCTCAGTGTTTATCGGAGTTAACGAACGAATATACCTTTCATTCATGCTATTAAGTACTATTCCAGTTACTAAACCATAAAATATGTTAAAAGGTAACGCAAGGATAATAATTTCCCAAAAAGTTGATTTTAGGTTTTTAATATCTATACTACTTATCAAACCTGTAGGTGTTTTTTGCGATACAACCATGCTAATCTGACTAGTTTCCGGCAGAACAACGAGTAAAGAGGTTGGTACGAAGAATATGAACCAGATAACAAGTCCCCCCACGGCTCCGTACAATTGGGAATACTTGGTTAATTTAAAAAAGAATCTTTTTGTGGGTAAAAACGGAATAGCCATCACCAAACCCAATAAGCTTCCGGTTATTAAGTGAAAAATCAATCCATACAGCACAAAAGAGATCGAAGTCGAGGATGATTTTAAGAGTGCATCAGTAATGACAAGGTAAAATGTTCCTACCGGAACACCAATTAATTTTTCGGTCAATAAGATTGTCGAACTTATACAAAGCGAAGAGATTAGGCCAGCAATTAACCCATATAATAAAACATTTAGCCGCCAACCAACATGGAGAGTCCCAAAATCAATTTTGTCACGACTCATACTAATAATATCACATCCTAATATTTCTACTTTTCTTGCTGATTTATTAAATAAACAAGCATTCTCAGATTACAAAGATTGAGAAATTTAAAAACTGAAATAAATATTGTAATTCCTATATTATGAATGCGTGAAAATGATACCTATCCGTAGATCTACTCCATGTTAGTATCAGAATATGTTACGAAAATCCACTGCAAAGTATTGCTCAAATAACACTCACTTACGGTTAGAAATTATTCGATGTTTGCATCATCTTGACCAATTTATACATGTTATCGTGGCATTCGCATTCACAAATCCTTATTGATTTTGAATCATCAATAACTTGAATAATATTTCCCTCACACAAACCGTGTTGCTGTTGGATACACATCTCAGATTTATCCATAATGTTGGATATGATTTGCTTAAATTAATCCTTATGCAATAAATTCGCAGTAACAGCCGCTTAGGTCAGTTGTCTGACAAGGTCATTTGGTAACGCTAATCACTGAGTGGATGTAGCGAGACTTTGATTTGAAGGAGCGAAAACTTGAATTCTTTTGTTGCCCATGTCAACAACATAGACGTAACCAGATGGATCTACAATGAGACCCATAGGACCGTCGAATTCTCCATCGCCACTCCCTTCACTCCCCCATTTGGTCAAAAATTTACCATCTTCTGTGAATTTCTGAACTCTGTTATTCACGATATCAGTCACGTAGACATTACCTGATGCATCAATTGCAATACCGCCGGGACGATTGAATTCTCCATCGCCACTCCCTTCACTCCCCCATTTGGTCAAAAATTTACCATTGCTATCGAACTTTTGAATCCTGTTATTGCCGCTATCCACCACGTAGATAAAATTTTTGGAGTCTACTGCAATATCTGTCGGGTTCATAAATTGACCATCATCTCGTCCAACCTTGCCCCATGACATTATAAAATTCCCGTTACTGTCGAATTTCTGAACTCTATTATTCTCACCAAAGTCGTTTACATAGACGTAACCGGATGCATCAACTGCGATGCCTGAAGGGTTAATAAAACCGCCAGCTTGCAATCCAACTGAACCCCAGGCGGTTATGAAGGTGCCATTATCAGTAAACTTTTGTACGGCATTTTCAGGGTCTCCGTTATCTGATACGTAAACCTGATTTGTAGAATCCACCGTAATACCTGCCGGATTCGTAAATCTTCCAGGCCCAAATCCCAAAGTACCCCACGAAGTAATGTAAGTCCCATTCTTAGAAAACTTTTGTATGTCATGAGTTACACCAGTAAAGTCAGTGACATACAAGTACCCTTTAGATTCAATAGCTATCTCTATAGGCTGAGAGAATTTGCCTGCCACAGCGCCATACGAACCCCATTTTCGTACAAAAGTATACTCTTCAAGAGCATATGCAGACATCATTCCGCCGATAACTATAGAAGACAAGAAAACGCCAACAACAACCACTACTGCAATTAGATAAATTTTTTTATTTTCCATAGGTGATTAGACGATAAAGAATCTGGGCTTATTTATGCATTGATGTAAATTTGGCCTTCAAAAAGAAAAATGGGGTTTAAATTCACTGTAATTTTTAATTCCACGTGGAATTAGAGTTAAATCTATCCGGCCGGAAATCAGGTTTCATCACGGTACCATAAATAGGAGTATTTCCGAAATGGTTATCAACTTTTGATGGGTCTACAACGATGCTAATAACTTTATCACCCATTATTTTAATAGTCGTTGGAATGTTCTGCACTATACCATTTCTAAGACTTACAGAAGAGGTTCCAGTAAATACTATGGTGGCATTATTTTCTGTCGATTTATTTGTCATAGCAAAATTGGTTAATGTATGTGTGTGTGAATTCTTCCCATCCAACATTGTCATTTCAAATGAAGTGCTAAATGCAGAGGAATTATTTTGATCATTCTCTGACATATTCAATAGGTTTGTTTTCCAATGACCGGTTAAAATCCACGCGGGCTTTCCATCCTTGTCGTTCTGGATGCTGGCAATGTTTCCAAATACAAAATTACCTTTCGTAGGATATCCAGGCGGTAGGGCATCCACGATTCTTATAACTGAGCCTGCGAAATTTCCCGTTATCAAAATTGCAGTTGCAATAATTCCTAACAAGAACATTTTATTCTTTAAATTGTGTTGCATTCGTTCAAATATAGTTGGAAGCTTAACTTATAGTTAACGTCAATCCTTCTCCGGGTCAAGTTAGTGACTTGCAGTAAATACGTAGTGGATGATATCGTTTTACATCGCTAATCTTGATTTATTTAAATACTGACTAGTTTGATTGGGAGGAGCGGTGCTTTAAACTCGAGTCTCGCCTTGCCATAAGAATTAATTACTCTCGTAAGAGGTTAAGCGCGGCGCCTGAATTTACCTTCATTTGACCTAATAACTGCAAGTATTAGTACTACTCTCTTATATAATCTGTAATGAGTTGATATTGGTACGGTAACCAATACAAAAAACCCAAGTACCATTGAAGTTATAGATGATACACCTCGGGTTAAAAAGATCTATCTTGATCTTTTGAGCAGCGCAACTAGCGAAATAAATTTAATGATTCCTACCCTGAAAGGATTGGATCGATTTAGTAGGCTTGGAGGGTTTAGAATCCTTAAAGAAAAAATTGCAAACCAAAACATAAAAGTAAGAATTCTTTCCCCAATAAGGGTTAGCCCCTCTGATATTGGTACCAAGAGAAAGAACGATATCTTATCTGAGATAGTGGTTTTGGGTAAGAAACGTAATTTTCAAATTCGAAGGATAGAACAAGTGATGGACCAACAACAAAAGTCAACTATTGTGGTTGTGGATAGGAAATTTTCACTCATTTTAGAATTGAAGGACGATAGCAAGAACGATTTTGTCGATGCTATAGGCCCGTCTATTTATTCGCGTAGTTCATCTAGTGTGTCTTCATATGCAACAATCTTTGAAAATTTGTGGCATCAGTCTGAGTTGTACGAACAAATAGTACACGCAAATAGGGCACTAGAAGAAAAATCACAACAAATAACTTTGAAGGATAATGAACTCCAGGGACTTATTTTTAAGTTACTAGAGCAAGATAAATCAAAAGACGAATTCATGTCTATGGTGAGCCATGAGCTAAAAACACCAATATCAGTGATAAAATTTTATGCGGATATGTTACTAAGGAAAAATATCTTAGGAACAATAAATGAACAACAGGCAAAGGCTCTGACAACTATTCATAGGAATGTTGAGAAGCTCGAATTGCTTGTAAATGACATTTTAGATGTTTATAAGTTAGACATAGGCAAAATGAGTATAACCAAAGGAAGTGTCAATATCGCTGATCTTGTAAACCAAACTATATCAGATCTACGCTCCTTACTTGATGAAAAAGGCATTGAAGTAGTAACTGAGTTTAAAGAAGCACAGAGCGTGAACTGCGATGCCAAAAGAATAGGTCAGGTTCTGTCTAATCTAATAAAGAATTCCATTGATTTTGTTCCTGGGGTGAAAGGCAAGATTATCTTAAAAACCGATCGCTACAATTCTTCCACGGAGAAACACGCAATGCAAGAGAACATGTATAAACCGTATGAACATATGACCTTAATTAGCATTGAGGATAACGGCCCAGGTATCCCTATCGATAAACTTGACAATATTTTCAATAAATTCTATCAGATTGATACTAGTTTGACCAGAAAACATGGTGGTACTGGCCTGGGACTTGCAATCTGTAAAGGTATTGTAGAAGCCCATGATGGTTTTATATGGGTTGATAGATCTTCATCCTTAGGAACATTAATCAAGTTTACATTACCGATAAATAGTACAGATAATAAATAATGAAAGTAAAGAAGGTACTCGTAATTGACGACAATCAGGATATAACAGATGCAATTTCATTTAATCTGAGTTCGATAGGGATTGAGTGCAAAATCACTAATAGAGGGCGACAAGGATTGGATATTATAAAAAATAATGCCGATAATGCCGATATTGTTCTTTTAGATCTGGCAATCCCTGAGTTTAGCGGACTTGATGTATTTGCATCTCTGCATAATGAAGGTTTACTTGAAAAAAGAAATGTGGTAGTCTTCACGGCATCTAACTTGGCAGAAACAGAAATCCAGCAGATGCTCTCAGGTGGGGCAAGAGCTATCTTAAAGAAGCCGCTATCTTTGGACGAATTAGACCTTATGCTAAAGCAGTTTAATTAACTATGATTAATTGAAAAACCTCTTAAAGAGCGGAAAGAGCTGGAGACATATTTCAGTTTAGACTACTAAATAGAATTATAATGAGCACAGTCAAGTACAGAATTAATGTACACTGATAAGACGCTCACATGTCGTGGTAGGGCCATTCCAAGCTTTATTAATTAGCTTCGTTCCTTAAATAGGAATGATTGGGTAACGTTCATGACAAGATCTACCGACGAAGGTATCAAGGAGGCACCAAAGCTTGTAGTGGAGGAAATTGGAAATTGAGCTTCGTTACCGAATGATAAGTCATCTATCGACAATGACTTTATCCCAACTACCCTCACATCCAGTAGGGTAGCCGCGTCACGGGCTTTCTTCCATGCATCGCCTAAAGCCAATTCCATTACATTTACTCTCTGTTCATCCACCTTATCCTCGGATAACCCAAATTGTATTCGGTCTACACTTGCCCCTGCTTTTAGTGCCTTATCTAATAAAACAGAAACGGCTGTCATATTAGTTGCCCTCACCAAAATACCTCTAGTTAATACTTTTTTTGTGGCATTTTCTTGGTTGAATGAGACTATAGAAGATAAGTTTTGTGCTGCAAATGTATCGGTTTTATTGTTCTTCGCTCCAGTATTCTTAATGCCACCTGTAATTTTTTGGAGGATTGCTAGATTGGCCGCATACGCAGTTTCTTCACTATTTCCGGTCGTAGATATGCTCAAGTGGACATTTGCCAAATTTGGCTTTACTTTCAAAGAGCCACTTCCAGAAACTGTAATTGTATGGTCGGTCGTCATACCAGCTTCTGTGGCTGACACGATAGAACCGTTTTTCAGTGAAGTGCTGTTTCCAACACCCACTCTTCCTGAACTTGAGGAATTGTTATTACCAGTTGCATTCAGGAGTGGGCTCTTCTCAGAGGTAGCAGGATCAAATGGAAGAAGGTCATGAATTGTAACTCTTTCTGAAGCCTTTGCGTAAATATTTTGGCAAGAGGAATTTGAACATAGAATTAATATTGTGCAAATTAAGAAAAATACACGCCCAATATACATTCGGGTGCTATTCGTATAATGGTTATCTACTATGCTCAACAGCTGATTGGGTAATAATTCAGCGTAATTTAGTTTTTTCTGCTCGACGGTCAGATTTTACTTACTACCCAGTTTTGGACAAAAATCCAAAACCAGATAAATAATCCCAGAATTAGATCATAGATCAATTTTCGACAAAACTTTTACGAGAAAACCTATAAGAAGCGTGCTCTATGAAAGATTGGAAAAAGAAAGAAGAATGACCTCAATTGGAAATATTAACTCCAGAATACCGATCTCAGGAGATTACGTTCTATATTCTACAGAATATAAAGCAATAGTGTCAACCCATCTTCAGAGGGCCATCTCCATCATCGAGCAATATGGAGAGAAACGCGACCGTGATGAATTGTTCCAGACGGTATCTAAAGTGCTGTCTGCATCTAGAATGGAGGACCATCCTGAGGTTGCCAAAATTGCTGAGCAAATCCAAACTATTACCGAAGGGTTGATTTCAGGCAAGGTCATACCTAGCAAGCGCACCCTAGACACAATTAAATCAGTTTTACTTCAGCTTAACAGTGGGCTACAAAAAGATAGTATCCTTGTAGATCCATCATTGGTTGAAGATTTAAAGCAAATTATCCGTGGGGCTAAGAGCGATGATAAGGACTACTTGTTCGTAAAAAAATTGCATGTGCTTCTTGTCGACGATGATGAATTTGCTCAATTGAAGATCCAAGGAAACATAGGAGGTTCAATATTACTAGATAAGTGTTCGAGTGTCAGTGATGCATCAATTATGTTGAAAAATGGTAAGTATGATGCGATACTTTGTAATTTTAACCCATACGATAAACCTACTGTTGAATTCTTTAGCCACCATGCTAGAAATATTCCTATTGTCGCGATGTCGGTTTCAGAAGATCCGAAGATGGTACAGATAGCAGGAAGGGCGGGGGCTCGTGATTACATCGTAAAGACTGATTTAGGCATTAAAGGTATAGCGCGTTCTCTGCATAAAGTTACTATCGATTGGAGCCGCAAGTCAAAGATTTCAGAACACCAGAGATTATTATTGATGCCTACGGCCAGAAAAATATTAAAAGAGCTAATGGCAGGGTCGTCCCTTGGTCAAAAAATTCATTCTAGAATAGAATACGACTCCAAGACGATCAATTCACTAAGAGATCATGAGAAGACTATCCAGTCGTTGATGAATGCTTCTTACATTGTCAAGTCTCCAACGCAGCTCAAGTTGTCCTGTCCCGGTTGCAAGTCAATTAATCTAATGATAAATTACTTGTGCCAAAATTGCAAGGCAAGTAACTTTATTCGTGGGAACGTATTGGAACACAACAAATGTGGGCACGCGGATTTGGAAAGCAATTTTCAGCAGGGCAACCTGCTGATTTGTCCTAAATGCCAAAAAGAGCTCAAACTTATTGGTGTAGACTACTTCAGGGTAATATCCGCCCTGAAATGCAGGGAATGTCAGAATATATTTACAATACCAGAGCTCTCCTATGATTGTAATCAGTGTGGTAACTCGGGCTTTAGTTTATCCGATGGCACTTGGAATCAAATGTACAACTACGAAATTAGCGTTGAGAAGCTGGAGGAGATAAAGCAAAATATCATCTCGTTATCCCCTATTGAACAATTTTTCAGAGACAAAGGATTCGAAATAAGGTTGGACGAGACAGTAACAATTGAAGGACAGCCGTACGGTCCGTTCGACCTCGTTGCTGAAAAGGAAACAGATCTAATAGTGATTTCACTTATTGGAACCGATATTGAAAATTCCATATCAAGATTAATAGATTTGGATAATGTAGGAAAATTTGCGCAGCGTCACGTAACAAAGTACGCTATTCTGTTTTCTGAGCCTATAGAAGTCGCTCGGACCTTGATAGATAAATTTGGCATAATTCAGGTTGTTATCGAGAACGAAAATGAGATGTTATCTAAATTTAAGGAAAAGTATTTGTAATGACCGTATTCGTGAAGGATAGACCAAAAACAAAAAAGAATACGAAGGAGTAACCTGCTGAGAAATTCTTGCTAATCTCATTTCTATTTGAATTTAGCATAACAGTAAACTTACTTTCTTTTTTTCAAGATTATGTAACCTGGATTCATAATCTAACATTTTGGCAATTTATCGGAATAATTTCGTTTGTTTTTGTAGATCTATTCAGAAATCTAGGTAAACCTATCGTATTATCTATACATCATTTATTCAGAAAAATACATCCAATTCGATTTCAAAGTATTGAAAAAGCACAAATTAAGATTTCTATATTGGTCCCAGCTCACAATGAGGGCGCATCGATTAAAAAGACCATTGAATCCTTACTAGATAACACGTATCCCAATAAAGAGATCATAGTGATAGATGATCATTCTACTGATGATACATTTCAACAAGCCTATCCTTATTATAAAAGTGGAAAGATTAAATTGGTCAAGCGAACCGAAGGGTCTAAGGGTTCCAAATCAGGGGCATCTAACTTTGGCGCTGTTTTTGCTTCGGGTGACGTAATTCTTGTAATGGATGGTGATACACTCTTGGAGCGTAATGCACTTTCTGAAGTTGCAAAGTATATGACTGTGCAAGACATCGTTTCGGTCGCGGGAAACGTTAGGATCCTCAGCGGAGACAGGGGTGTTAAGAACCTTCTAACCAAGTGTCAGTCCTACGAATATCTAATTGCTTTTGAACTTGGAAGAAGAATTAGGTTAATGATGAGAATTCTTGTTATAATTCCTGGCGCATTTGGCGCGTTCCGTAAAGGTACAATAAGCAAAGTGGGTTTTTTCGATAAAGATACCATAACTGAGGATTTCGATCTTGGAATCAAAATCTTTAAAACGAAAGGAAGAGTTGAATTTGTCCCAAAAGCCATAGCTCAAACATATTGCCCAAATAATTGGGGCGAGTGGATTAGACAAAGGGTAAGGTGGTCTCACGGCCAATTTGCAACTTTGCTAAAACACAAGGATTCAGTGACCGGCCGCACCACTTATCCGCTTCTATTTATTTTGGGAATATTAGACATGATGTTTATGGATATTGTGCTATTGTTCGTTAGAATGATATCACTTGTCTATATTTTTCTAGTATTTCAAAACTCTATAATATATCCTATGATTTTTATAATGATGATTTATTTTGTAAATGAAATTATCGTCATAATAACCGCAGGACTTTTTTCCCCAATCAAGAACGATCTGAAGTACGTTTATCTTGCACCTGTTATGATCCTCCTATATAGGCCGCTCTATTCCTGCGTCAGGTTCTACGCATATTTTATGTCCATGTTCAAGAAGGAAATAAGATGGTAAGCAAGGGTTCGGTTATTCTTTTTTTGGTACTTAAGGAATAAGTGTTGAGTTTAGGGACTCGAATTATGAAAAAAAACGTTTATCCTAGTGTGTAAATTGCTGCATGGCCTCGGTCAATTCATCCACAGAGATAGGCTTCTTTAGAACAGCCCTAACTCCATCCCGTACCAAGTTGTTAGTATCCTCTTCGTTTAGGGAGGATGCAGTTAGTACAATTATCCTATTCTTACCTAATAAGTTGTCCTTCTTCAAAGAATTTATAATGTCAATCCCACTATATTCGGGCATCGCAAGATCGAGAATTACCACGTCGAAATTGGTAGACTTGATTGCCTGAAGCCCCTCCTTACCATCATTGATGACTTCGCATTCATATCCGTCTAAACTTTCTAAGTAAAATGATAACATATCTGTGATCTCTTTGTTATCGTCAATTACCAAAACTCTCATTTCAAACAGGTATCTTCTCCCTAAATATTCAGTGCTTTTAAATCTTGTACAGCTTATAGACTTTTCTTAGAAATCCTAGCACACGACTCACACGACCTATTATGATAAATTACGGGTTCAAGTATAGCAAATGTGAAATCAGGTCTTCAATTTGAATTATCTACCGTAATGCAAATAATCAACAAATTTATGAGGACCATACTACATAAGTAACAATGTTTATAGAAACGGGGTTATTCGCATTGATGTGCAATCACTACAAAGAAACCGGTGAAACAAATAATTAACTTAATACTTCTATTAATTAGAACTAACGATTTGATATGGATCATCTCTGTTCTCGCCATATCCTTAGGAGGAACATTCGCAATACTTTACGCAATGAAACACATAATGGCATCCATAGACCGCAGGAGAAACAGATAATTTTTGATTACTACTACCTCACGATCTTGACAAAAACCGTTCTAAGACATTCGCCATCTAGTATTTGTGTAGCAATAACATATGACCAAACGGTACAATAATTTGAAACCCTTTTTTTACAAACCATTTGAACTATTTATGTTGCCATCTGTATAAGATTAAAGCCTGATTTCCACCCTTTTGGCTTATTTTTTATTCATTGTTATTATAATAAATTATTTTGGCTTTTTAACCTGCATACTCGCTTTGAGGGCCTCTAAAAGATCGGGAGGTGCCTTCTGTTTTCGTTCAGGTTTGGCGACAATCGTTCGACCTTTACTTTTAGCATCTATTAGTCTTTCCAATTCCTTAGCGTACGTGTCAAAGTATTCACTCAGGTCTAAATCTTTGCTACTGAACTTGTCTACTAGCAATTTAGCTAAGGATAATTCCTCAGCTTCCAGTTTAGGTTTTTCCTTTGTTAATTCTACTATTTCCGGGATCTCGTCAGTAGGTCTAATCTCATCGAGGTATTTCAGTATATGCATTACCATTCCTCTCTGGTATGGCCTTAGTGCAACAATATTTTCCTTATCTCTCAGAATAATCTTGCCAATGGCTATCTTTTTCTCATCGCTAAGAACTTTAACAAGTAATGAGTAAGCCTTGGCGTTACCCTGTTTAGTATCGGGGACGACATAATAACTTTTTTCAACCAATATTGGGTCAAGCTCCTTGAAATCAACGAATTCTTTTATGTCTATGCTCTTGGTTGTTTTAAGCTTGACTTTTGACAAATCATCTTTTTCGAGTACTATATAGTTATCTTTCTGTATTTCGTAGCCTTTCTGAATGTCGGAATAGTCGATTTCTTTTTCTTCAACCGGACACCACCTCTTGTACTTAATTCTGTGACCTCTCGGACACAGTTGATTGAATGAAAATTGCTTGTCTTCGGTGGCTGGATATAGCTTAATAGGTATCGTAAC